>Ga0102810_1000762_pt1 | contig 11899 bp, 7 predicted proteins | sample ColrivemetaGS573_FD_84506 | JGI IMG/M metagenome (GOLD analysis project Ga0102810, IMG submission 84506) | Estuarine microbial communities from the Columbia River estuary - Ebb tide ETM metaG S.573 | ecosystem: Environmental > Aquatic > Marine > Intertidal zone > Estuary | place: USA: Columbia...
CCAACAGATGACCGACGTGGAACTAACGTGTTTAGTTCATATCTCGCCGGCATCCGTACATTTACGGATGGCTCAAAGAAATTTCTTGACGTACAAATTGTCGTCGCTTAGATTCCTTGACGTTCAAACCAATCTCGTATAGATTGTACTTAACCCCTTCGGGGTTGAGTGGAGTGCAGGAGGTCAATTCCTACATTCCACTCAATCTCGAAACAGTAGATTGACCCTACAATGAAACTATCAAAAAAATGCGCTGTTTGTGGGACAGAGTTCCATAAATCAAATACGACTTCCATCCACACATGGAACACAAAAACTAAAAACTGCTCGAGACGCTGTAGTGCTATTTCTGTGCGTGATGTTACAATCGCTAGAAATATCGCAGGAAGAGGCAAATCCTTTTCTGTAGAACATATAAACAAACTCAAGAAAGCAAGGATAGGAAGGAAGCCTGCGTTGGGTATGAAACATACAGAAGAATCTAGGGCTTTAATAAAAGAAAAAGTACTAGCCGCGCAAACCCCTGAAGTGCGGCTTAAAAAATCTCTCGCACACAGAGGCTCTAAATCTCACAACTGGAAGGGTGGACGTATGTCAATCAAGCACAGGATGAGAACCAACACTAAATATACTTTATGGCGCACAGCTGTTTTTACAAGGGACAAGTTTACCTGTACTCACTGTGGAGACAATAAGGGCGGTAATCTGGAAGCAGACCACATTATTACAGTAGAGAACATTTTTAACTGTTTCAAAATAAAAACTATCGACCAGGCAATAGACAACTTTCTTCTTTGGGAGATATCAAATGGACGAACGCTTTGTAAGCCTTGTCATATCAAGAGACATTGTCGCATGGTATAATAATACCAATGACAAAAGGCGAAATCATCACCAAAGCGCAACTCTACCTAGACGATTCTTCTGAACTATCCACTCAGGAGTTTTCTGATTTATTCGACAAGTTTTATCGGATATTCAACAGCTCGCACACCTGGGAAGGCACAAAGTCAGAGGGGACAAGTACAACATCAGCTTCACTAGAATATGTTTCTCTTCCTTCTGACTTTCTATACCTCACTGCTAACTACAACCACACTGACCAGTCTTACGAGGCATCCCGGCCAGTTGTTTTCCGTGGAACAACCTACAAGCCATATTACGTTGTGTCTTGGTCAGACCGCCGGCAGTACCGTAACAACGAGGGGTATGCCTACATCGACTTCCCAAACTCACGACTATACTTCACCAAGCAACCAACTCTAGCTGAAGCGGTGGAGTTTGATTACCACGCACAGAAAGCAGCTTTGACTACTGACGAGAGCCCTTGGTTCCCGGAAGAGTTCCATGACTGGATTTACCACCGGATGGTGAGTGATGACTATATGATCCAACAGTCACCAAAAGGAAAGAGTTACGCAGCGGAGAACCGCGCAGCCGCTGATGAGATAATGAATAACGCTAAGTATTGGAATTCACAACTTGTTCAAATTTAGTATGGCAGATCGACGAGACATCGAGGGCTTTGGAAGCGGCACGCACAACCTCCTATCGGATGAGCTTATTCCTAATGACGCAGCAAGTGAGTCTATTGGCTGGCTTACAAAGGACGGCAAGATTGAGCTGATGTACGGGCGCCAGGCACAAGGCGCAGAGGGAACGACAGGGAAGGTCTGGGCGATGCACACCGGGTACAAGACAGACGGCACATCTGTATTCTTCCGTAAAATCTGGGACGGGACCGAGGGAAAGATTCAATACTTGAACGGCTCTACCTGGACTGACGTGATTACCGGACTCACGAATAACGACGTCACCTTCACTAACTACGCCTCACTGTCAGGGAACTACGTGTACATTGGTGGACCAGAAGACGGGATATTCAAGATTGTAACCGCTAACCCTGGAAGCTATGCTGATGTATACAACGCGGCTAAGAACTTTAAGGGCTACTTCTTTATCGACAAAGGTCGAGCGATTATGTGGAACACCGCCACAGACAGCTCTGGTTTGTACGGCTCTTACGTGGACTCCCAGGATTCCGATGTATACACAACGGTAGCATCTGAGGCAATCACCGCTGTTGAGTCAGGCACCCTAGCGTTCAAAGCTGGTGGAGCTACCCGTACTTGTTTCGCTGTATCAATCACAGACACCTCTTCAGGTGAAGTCTTTACTGACAACTACGACGGTACCCTTACTGGTGATGCTGGTGGAACAGGTACTATCAACTACATGACAGGAGCATTTACCATCACTGGCCAAACTGGTGCAGGTACCGCTGACTACCAATGGGAGGACAGTAACGCTAACGGAGTCACTGACTTCAGTAAGTCTGCTACCCGCCTAGCCGGTGAAGGATTCGTTGTAAGGCAAGACGCCGGTGGTGACGCTACTCAAGTAGTCATCCCTTATGACGGCTCATACTTCTCGTTCAAAGAAAACTCTGTCTACCAGTTCACTCTCGATAACGCTGACACCAACCCTACTAACGAACTTATCCGTACTGACGTCGGGGTTGAAACTCTGCGAGCGGCTGTTGGTACTAGTGCAGGTATTATGTACCTCAACACAGGGAACCCATCACGTCCGATGTTGAACATCTTGCAGCGTAACCCTGTGGGAGATAACTTCGTGACCGTTCCATACTTCCCACAATTTAAGTTTCAGAAGTACGGCTACTCACAAGTATCACTAGAGGCTTGGGATAAGTATGTCGTGGTGGCTTGTACAGAAGACTCAGCAAACAACAACCGCCTACTGATGTGTGACATGCAGGAGAAGACTGTTGATGTTGCTCCGTACAGTGCGAGTTGTTTCAATAAAGACGAAGGGTTGTTGTACACCGGCGATCCCCTATCACAAACTTGCTACGAAACCTTTAGTGGGTTTGATGACATGACTCTAAAGATTACCAATTACTGGGAATCAAAAGGTGATTTGATTGGGACTAAAGCTCTCAAGAAAACCAAGAACTTTATTTTCCGTGGTCAAATTGACCCAGCCCAAAAGATTCAAGTATTAGTATCAACCGACAACGGCGACTTTCAGCTGGTGGGTACTATCCTTGGGTCAGGTGACTACGTTGACTACAACACCACCTACGCTATCGGTACAACATTCATCGGGGATGGGACTGTCGGTGGGGACGACGATCCAACTGTCTATGATTTCTTATTAAAGATTAAGTTACGACTAGGTAAGTTCCGAAAACGAAAGGTGCGTCTAGTAGCAAGTGAATATGGATACTGCGCAATCCAGCAAATGACCGACTTCGACATCTGGGAATACGAAGACAAATTACCAAAACAATATCGAGGAAAGCAGAACGTGAGCCTCGATGGAGCTACTACGGACTTGGCAGAGCCTAGTGTTTAATATGATATAATTATACAAATATGGCAAATCTTATTCCTCTAGCAATCGCTGACCTTGAACTCCAAGTTACTACCGCAATTTCAGTTGGAGACGAGTCTTTCTCAATCAACGCGTCAGTCGATGATGACGGTGTATCACTGCCAGCTGGTAAGTACTGTTTTACTTTGGACTCAGGTACATCGAACAAGGAGTACCTTATCGGTCAGCTCAACGGGACAAGTATCACTTCAGTGAAATCAGTCTCACGACAGGGGGTTGAAACAACTGGAGCAGCACGAGCACACCGTGTTGGAGCACCTTGTATCGTCACTAACTTCGCTACCCTACAACGAGTCGCTGACATTTTGCGAGGAGAACTAACACTAGATGGTTCAGCGCCAATCATCTACGACGCAGAACCAACTCTAGCTGACCGCAAGGAAATGGCTACAGTAGGATATGTACTCGACACAGTTACTGGAGGTACCGTTGCTTTTGATACTCAAACAACCGCCGGTAACGCTGGCGAGACTGTCGCAGCTGGTGACTTGGTTTACTTTAAGACTTCAGACCAAGAGTGGTACCTTACAGATGCTGATACAGCAGCGACAGTAGAAGGGGTACAGCTTGGTATTGCCTTAGGATCAGGAACTGACGGGGTAGCTATTTCAGGAGGTATCCAGATTTCAGGTACTTACACTACGACAGGACTAACCGCTGGTTCAATTTACTACGCTGGTAACACAGCGGGAGCTTATACAACTACCGAAGGAACAACCCCTCAAGCTATTGGAGTGGCACTTTCTACTACTAAGTTATTGATGATTCCGCGCAACCCACAAACAGTTACTACTGCTGAGAAAACTCTTATTGCTTCTATTGAAGCTGGGACATATTTCCCAACTCCACAAGTAGTTACATTCACATCATCAGGAACATGGACAAAAGATGCTGGACTGAAATATATCATTGCAGAAGTACAAGCACCAGGTGGTGGTTCGTCATATCTAACAGACAACAATGTTACGAAATCGGCCCCAAGTGGGGGAGGGGGTGGGTATGGAAAGAAACTTATTTTAGCGTCTGCTTTAGGTTCTACAGAAACTATCACTATTGGAGCAGTTGGAGCAGCGGGTTCATTCGGCTCTACTTCAGGTACGGCAGGGGGCACAACTTCTTTCGGTTCAATTATATCAGCTACAGGTGGTGGTGGAGCAACAACTACTTTGGGCGGTTCGGGAGGAGGAGTTACTGGTGGAGACTTGAATATCCCAGGGGGAGATGGTGGATTTGATTCAAGTACTCTCTCCCCAACCGCAGGAGGAGGTTCATTCCTATCTCCAACATCAAGCACCAGACAAGACCGAGCAACAGCGGCTGCTGGGAAGAGTTACGGTGGAGGTGCACATGGAGCAGCTGATGGGTCTCAATCTGACCGCAATGGAGCTGCTGGAGGTCCTGGAATCGTAATAGTAACTGAATACTACTCATAATATGGACCCTCTCAACCTAACAGACCGCGAACGTAACGCCCCAGGAGGAATGAGTACTCTCGACGGAGGAGCCATGAGTGCTTACAACCCTGTGCTTAACACTCCTGCACCTGCTCCGGCTCCAGCACCCACCCCAACAGCCTCACCAGTAGAACCAGGTGTAGCTCCCCAACCAACTATCGGGGAGACTCTTGGTGGTATCAAGACAGAGGCCCTACGAATCCAAGACATTTTAAATCAACGACAAGCATCCGAATCAGGTGCTGGTTTTGCTACGTCAGGCTTTGAAGCCGGTCCAGAGTACAGTCCTTTTGACGAAGAGAAAGCACGACGTGAAGCGACCCGAAACCAAATGAAGCTCTACCAAGCTGAGATTGATGCGACTAACCAGGTATACGATCAGATGCTGAACGAAGCGCGTATCCAAGGACAAGGACGTATAGGTTCACAGCGAGCCGGTGCAGCGCGAGGAGGACTCCTTGGGTCTGACTTTGCAGCGTCACAAAAAGACAAAGTACAAGGCTTTAACACCGACATCAATCGTGGTATTCAAGCTGAACGAAGTGCTGCTATTGGGAATATCATGGGTACTGTACGCCGGTCAGTACAAGAAGAAATTGCTGCCAAACGAGAGGCACGACAAGCTGGTGCTGAAGAGTATTCAAACTACCTAGCTAATAAAGGTGCCCGACGTGACCAATATCGACAATCTATCGTACAGGACATGCTTGTCCAAGGCTACGACCCTAGCCAATTCTCAGAAGAAGAACTGGTGGAAATGCTTGACGGCTCAGGACTAAAGCCAAACGACATCATCGCAGAGTACGCACAGCAGAAGAACGCGAATGAGGCGGCGAGTTCGGCAGCAGACCTAGAAGGACGGAAGACAGAATCAGAAATCACCAAGAACCTAGCACAGGCTGAAGCTGAAGGATTTGTTACTCTGGGTGAAGGAACAATGCTCTACAACCCAGCGACAGGTGAGCAGATTAAGAACCCAAAGACGTATAAGCCAGGCTCAGCTAGTGGACTTTCTGTAGGAGGTCAAACACTGACCCAAGATATGGTGGCTGACGTTCACTCAGAATTAAATGAAACAAGAGGTAGTGATGGTTATGCTGATACAGGGGTGTATATGGATGAGTTTAATGCTTTTGTAGACCTGGGTGGCGATCCAAAAGACTTCATAAAAGAATACGACCCGAACGTCTACATTAACCCCAACGACACAACCCGCTCATTCCTACAAACAGCAATGAAGAAACCAGCGTCAGATAATCTTTTCTTAGGTTCACTCGGAGGGTTAGACATTGGAAGCGCTATCAATGAAGCTGCTTCAGTAGAATAATATGGAACCAAACACATCAAAACGATTTAGCTTTAGCGGAGCCGCTGCCCAACAACCACAGCGGCAGCGGTTTTCGTTTTCTCAAGCGTCTCCTAAAAAGCAAACAGCTACAGAGTTTAGAGACACTGCCTTCCCTCTTAAAGCCGCAGTCAGGAATTTCTCACTTAATAACCCTATTGGAAAAACGGCTTCCTTGGGAGAAAAAGCGAAAGAGTTTGTTATTCCTAGTCGTGGTTATGACGATACAACATACAGGCCGACACAAGAACTGACCTTAAAAAGTGGTAGGAAAATACAAGTCCCAGCGATACAGGACACTACAGCAAAAGAGAGAGCCGTCGGAGCCGCTAAATTTGTGGGAGAAACAGCGTTAGGACTAAGTGAGCTTGGAGCTATGGCTGTACGTCAAATCCCAGGCCTGGGTAAACTTGCTGGAGAAAGAGGCTTTACAGAAGATTTAGGTAAATATACCGAGCCATCAACACCTGGAGAAGCAGTCTCAATGCGTGCATTTGATGTAGCTGGATTTGTACCAGCTACAGTTGGGCGGGTTAGTCGAATCACAAAACTAAACAACCTCAATAAACTTGCTGAGAATAGTTTGACAAACAATCAATCTGGAGTTAGAAACAAGAAACTAACTTTCCTTAGAGATAATCCAGATCAAATTAAAAATGGAGAAGTCAGACTACGTGAAATTGAGGGAGGAAAAGTTGTTATTGAAGACGGAAGACACCGACTACAAGCCGGCGCAGAGAAAGGCGTGTTACCTAAAATTGTAGATGTAACTTCAGAATACACAGGGAAACCTTCAACAAAAATCAAGACAATTATTAGGGATATTAAAGCTGCTCCAGCTACGAAAGCAAAAATCTCTACAAGGACTGTCAGCAAAACACCAGAACCAAAACGACGGTTTTCGTTCCTTCGTAGTGCTTTAGGAAATCCAGCTATGCGACAAGGAGGCTATGCAGGAAGAGTGCCAGAAGGATTCCCAGGGCAACGGACAGCAAACAATCTAAACGGACCATCTGCTAAGAGTATCACACCGACTACAAAAATAGATAAACGCTTTGTGGACAACTTTCCAGAGTTTAGTTCAGCTACACGTATGGACGAGCTACGAAATCGTACTCGTGGGACACGCTCTAATCAGGAGTCACTGGAAGCTGCAAAAGCACTTGATTACACAGCAGATAGAGTACTAAGAATTCCAGAAGGTAGAGCCTTAAATGCAGAAGAAAAAATGGCAGTAAGCGGGGTTGTTGAAAACGAGCGTTTGCTGCTGGGGCGTCTTGAAGATAGGCTTAAAACCATAACTCCAGGTACTGATGAATTTAACGTACTACGATCAGAAGCGTCAAAACAAAAGGTAAAGGTCTTTCAGATGATGGCCGTAGAGCGGGGTATAGCAGCAGAAGCTGGACGATCCTTACAGGCATATAAAGCAACAGTGACTGCTATTGATAAAAATGAGGGCAAACTCGCTAAGTATCTTTCTAGTAGCAAAACTCCGCAAGAAACGAAAGATTACATCTATCGAAAAATTGAAGAGTTTGACGGTTCACCGGACGAGCTATCGTCACTGTTGCGGGAGTTAGACCAGGCAACACTGCTAGAAAAGTTTGTTGAGTATGCAACAGCAGCCAAGTTGTGGAATCCAACCACCCATGCAGTCAACATGGTTACATCAACCACACGAATGTTTATGCAGTCGCCTATTCATGCTGTCTCAGCTGCATTTGATTCGGTATTAAGTAAACTAACAGGCCGTCCCAGAGAACGTTTCTTATCTGATGCTGTGTCAGAAATTCAAGGACAGTATGCAGGGTGGAAACACGCCGGTCCGGAAGCAATGAAAGCCCTGAGAGATGAAAACTACGCTTTTGAATCACGTATTTTAAAGGACTTTGAGGTAAAAGGCCCGGCTATTAAAGGTCGTCCTGGTAAAGACGAATTACGTGATAGGCTTATGAACAACTTTGGTAAAGCTGTTCGTATCCCATTTCGGATGCTTGGAGTGGAGGATACCTTGATCCGTAAACCATCTGAAATGGGGGCACTGTATACTGCAATCAACCGTAAGGCACGAATGGAGGGTCTGAAGCCAGGTACAAAAGAGTGGGATGAGTACGTGGGGAAAGCTATCAACGACCCTGTGGGTGAGTATGGTGTTGAGTTTATGAAGGAGGTACAAGATATAGCTGACCAAAACCTTTTCCAAGAATCGATGCACCCAACTCTCAAACGAGTCTCTAACTGGCGTGAAGACGTACCAGCTATGAAGTTGTTTGTCCCTTTCTTCCGGACTATTGTAAACCTACAGAAGCAAGCAATCGAATTCTCTGTACTAGCTCCAATTTTACCAAGCTCCCGTAAAGCTCTTCGAGAAGGTGGGGGTGCTCGCTCAGACGTTTTGGCAAAAATGACACTGGGAACAGCAGCAACTATTCCACTGGTACAACATGCTATGGAAGGTAACATCACCATGGCTGCCCCAACCAACCCAGCAGAACGTGACGCCTTCTATGCTGAAGGTAAGCAACCATACTCAGTACGAATGGGAGACACATGGTATACATACAACCGTTTCTCACCTTTTTCTGAGTGGTTTGTATCAGCAGCAGCTCTCGCCGAAGCAGTTGAAAACGACGATGACAAATCGGCAGCAGAAATCACAGCACACATATTCTTTTCAATGACCCAAAACTTCTTTGATAAGTCTTTTGCTACAGGTATGCACGACCTCATGGAAGCATTGTCTGACCCTGAACGATCGAGTAATTGGATTGAAAACTTTGCCACAGGAGCAACAGTACCCAACTTTATCCCTTTGGCTGCGCGTGTAGTTGACCCAGTTATCCGCGAAACGGATGACTTGCGTGATGCTTATATTTCTAAGGTTCCTTACTTATCAAAAACGCTGGACCCAAAGCGTGATGTGTTTGGTAAACCTATCTCACGCCCTGGAAACGCTATTCAGAAAATTATCTCACCGGTTGTTCCGTCCCCAGTAGAGGTTGATATGGTCCGTGAGGAATTAAAATCTATTGGCTACCAAATGGGATTCCCAGGCAAAACCGCTGGTGGATTTAAGATGGATGACGAGACATATCGTATCTACCAGGCAGCATCAGGGAAGATTGTATACAAATCCTTGTCTCAAATGATACAGAACCCTGGCTATCAAAATCTATCACCACGTCAGCGGGAAAAAGCCGTCGATAAAATCGTAAGGGAAAGTCGAGAGTTGGTTAAGTCACAAGTTGCACAAGAGCAACTAATAATGCAGGAGATTAAAAACGAGTTGAAAAACCGTGGGTATTCATCAAACCAAGCTGATGACTTGGCAGTCAAAACTTATGAGATTATAAAACGTAACCAAGAAGGGTCCCAAGGACAACAATAAATGCAGCAGGTCCAAGGACATAAATACAAAAAGCAGCTACAGCATTAAACAAATCATTCATCCCCTCACCCTACTACCGTGATATAATATAGTCAACCTATGAACCCTGAACAACTACCAGAAGATAACAACGTAGAGCTAGAAACAATCGCTCAAAACGGATTACAAGCTAACGAGTCACTCGACAATGTTGACGCGAACACTGAGGTTGCGGCAGTTAAACTTGGTGAGATTGAGCAGAATCAGGAGGCTCAGATTCTTCAGTCTATGAAGGCAACAGAGGATACCATCGCTGCTATCAAGCCTAGTCTTGAAGCTCAGGCTAAGATGGCCAACATCTTTAGTTCATTGATGACGAACCTAGAGGGACCAGAGGGTCCACAAGGACCCAAAGGAGAGAAGGGTGAATCAATCACAGGTCCACAAGGACCCAAGGGGGAGAAGGGTGAAAAAGGAGACCAAGGAGTAGCTGGTCCTGCTGGTGAATCTATCGTTGGTCCTGCTGGGCCACAAGGTCCTGCTGGTCTAGCTGGACCCAAAGGTCCCAAAGGAGATAAGGGAGCACCTGGTAAAGACGCTGACTCAAAAACCATCATCAAAGAAACCACTACGATTGTTCGTGAGAAGTTGGGTGAAGAGGTCTCAAAACGACTGGATCAGAACATCCAGTCTGTTGAACGTCGTATATCAGCATCAAAGACAGTATCACTATCGGAACTTGATGACGTTGACCTAACAGCAGCTACCTTAGTAGACGGTAAATACGTCATTGGAGGCGGCTCATCACTCCCAGACCAAACAGGTAATAACGGCAAGTTTCTAACTACAGACGGTATAGACGCTTCATGGGCTTCTCTTGTAGGAGGTGGTGACATGGCAGCGGCAGTATATGACCCAACCGCAGTGGCAGGTGACGCTTTTGACATGGATAACATGGTTGAGGGTGCAAACACTAAAATCCTTACATCAGCAGAACGAACAAAACTAACTAACACTAGCGGAACCAACACAGGCGATCAAGACATCTCAGGTATTGCTACAAATGCAGGAGCTATTGCAGACCACATCGCAGACGCTACAGACGCCCATGATGCGAGTGCTATCTCAACAGTAAACACTAACTTCAAAGTAATTACTGCAACAGGCCAGCAGACATACAACGAGCAAAACGATACAGCGCTATTAAACGCCCGAACTACAGGTATTCGTTTCGGAGGTGTACCAACCGTTAGTGGTGGACTTGGGACAGGAACAGGGTTAGACATCACAGCAGGTGCCGGTCAAATCTTAGATAACACAGACCCTTCAAACCCAACATACACAGCTATCACTTGGACAGCGCAATCTAACGTCACACAGACAACAACGCCAGGATTAACGTGGTGGTACTTTGACGATAACTCAAACGCAGTAAAGCAAACAACAACCGAGCCGACATCATCAACCTCACGTACTCGTATTTATGTTGCACGTACATCATACACAGGTTCAGCTATCACGGGGGTTGTGACATCAGGTAACCCAGTACAGCAAGAAGGTCAAGGACTTAAAGACCTCGCAGAGGCACTAGGAGTATTCAAGGTAAGTGGAGTAGCGCCAGACGCATCAGGAGCAAACCTTAAACTGAAAGTCACATCAGGTGTTCTGTTTAGTTATCACTCAAACTGGGACACAGACTTCTTAAACCCTCACAAGCCAACTGAGGCAACCTTTGATTCAGGTGTGTCAGATGTATTCCGTTATGCTATTCCATCAGGAACTATTACTGTAGACCAAACAGACGTACAAGTAGCAAACTACGCACCAGCAGGAGTTGTAACAGCTATCCCTGGAGCCACTTCTCGTATTGGTATTCACTATGTATGGCGGTTCCCTGGTGGTAACACTAGACTTTCATATGGGACAGACTTCTACGCCAACGTAACGGCGGCAACCGAAGCTCTATCTGTTGCCAACGCAAATAGTAACGCGCCAGCAACATACGCAGCCAATGCGCTACTTGTTGGAGCTGTACTTGCAACAAAAGCAGAAACAGACTTAACAAACGCTACTTTTGTAACGACAAACGCTTTTGGTTCTTTTGCAGGTGGAGTCGCGGAAGGTGCAGGTGGCTCATACCTAGAGATTGCTAACAACCTCTCAGATCTAAATGATGCAGCCGTAGCACGAACTAATCTTGGACTAGGTACGGCAGCAACTACAGCCTCTACAGACTACGCCACAGCAGCACAGGGGACACTGGCAGGCACAGCCTTACAACCAAACACTGATATCACCGTCACTGACATCCAA
>Ga0102810_1000778_pt1 | contig 11806 bp, 12 predicted proteins | sample ColrivemetaGS573_FD_84506 | JGI IMG/M metagenome (GOLD analysis project Ga0102810, IMG submission 84506) | Estuarine microbial communities from the Columbia River estuary - Ebb tide ETM metaG S.573 | ecosystem: Environmental > Aquatic > Marine > Intertidal zone > Estuary | place: USA: Columbia...
AGGCCTCCCCTCTAACCTTTACCTTGAGCAAGGACGAGTCACCCTTAGCAACGGTTACGAGCTGCTTGACATGCGTGTGAACGGTTACATCTCGCTCCGTAACGGTACTTCAGGTATTCTATTCGCGGCTAACGGGTACCTCAGGATGGGGGACGAGTCGTTCAAGAACTTCCTACTGTTCCAGAACGATGACATCTGGCTGGGTTACGACGACGGGACCGCCACCTCCGACGCAGGTATCGGTATCGATACCAGTACTAAGTACCTCACCCTGCAAGGTACCCGCACTTACATCGATACCGATACCTGGGTGAACTCATCAGGTGCGACTGGCAGCATCAAGATCGGTAACTCCGCTTTCCACAGTGGCTGGAAGGCCGTGGAGTCCTCGTACTCGACCTTTCTCCTGCCTAACACCTCCTCGCGGAACCTGCACGTCCGTAACAGGCACACCGCCGCCAATACTTACGCTTCTCTAGGCATCGCTGGCGGTGACCAGTTAAAGATCAAGAACGGTCCTTCCGGCTTAGAGAGTTCTCGTATCTTCGATATCTCTGGGGTCATCCTTATCGAAACAAATGGTGCGGGCTTCACCTACCTAGGGGCAGGCTCCGGTAACATCACCACCCTGACCGCCAACACCCTCACGGTAAACGAGATTTATGGTGATGTCGGTTCGGTGGGCGATCCATCATACACGTTTGATAACAACACCACGACGGGTTTTTACAAGAGTGGTACGGACGGGGTGGGGATCGCTGGCAAGGGCGAAGAGATCGCTCTGTTTGAGGACGACGTGTTCCGTTGTCGTGGCATCTATCGGGCCAACACGACGATCTCCAGTTACGGTACCGTCGTCATGGGCCAAGGCAACAACCCTATCATTGGTAAGCAAACGGTTTCGTCGCTCACGTTGAAGCAGGACGTTGCCCCGTTCGATCTGGACAGGGCTTTGAACTTCGTTGACAAGGCGGAAGTCATCTTCTACCGTGCGAAGGAAGAGTATCAGGACACGAACGGGCCATGGTCGATGATCGGTATGGGAGCCGAGCCTGTTGCCGCGATTGACGAGATGTTCGCCCTGTGGGGGATGCCCGAGGAAGAAGAGGACTGTACTTGTGGTGCGATCACCCGTGCGATAGCGGAGCATGACGAAGCTGTCAAGACTGACCCGAACCACCAGATGGAACATTATCAGTGGCAGCATAGCAACGATTGCTTGTTCCCGTACAGCCTGAAGTACGACCAAATCTTCATGGTAGGATTCGTGGCTACACAAGACAACCGCAAGCGCATTGGTGAGTTGGAAGCAGAGAACAGCGACCTAAAGTCACGCCTTGACGCTATCGAAGCTAAGCTTCTTACGCTATAATGAGTTACTACCCCCGTGCAGCGGCCAGCGTAACCCACCCACAATATGTCCAAGGAGACACCCATGTCAGAACAAGAGATGACCATCGAACAGGCCAAGGCTCAGCTGGAGTTCCAGGCCGAGACCGTCAAGAGCCTCGCAGAGAAGCTCGCCAACAAAGAGATCGAGAACAGCCAGCTCACCACCCTGGTGAACCGCCTCGGTGCCCAGGCCCAGCAGGCTAACGCCCCCCAGCAGCCATCGGAGATGACTGATGACGATGACCTTGAGGACGCCCTTTCGTCTTGACGGAGGAAGCGTTCAGACTACCTACGACTACAACCGTCGGGTAGAGCAGAAGATCGTCAACGTGATGGTAACCCGTACCCTTGAGAGGGTCGGGATACCTTCATATGGTGGCAACGTGGCGGCGCTGGTGTTTGAGCAGTTGGACACCCTTGAGTTCCAAGACTTCAAGGTTGACCTGGCTAGTGAGGTGGCCCGCCGGGTGTCTGGCGTGTCCATCCTCGACATCCGTATCGGTACAGAAGATATGAATGCCACCATTACTGTCAGGTACTCACTACCTCTAACGGGTCCTAAGACGTTCACGTTCGACATCGATTCCCTAAACGAGGAGACTCCTCTGTGAGCTTCAACTACGCCGCCCGCGACTACGACACCATCAAGACTGACCTCCTGGCTCGTGCCGATAGGGTCATGCCTGAGTGGACGGACCGTGATCCCTCTGACTTCGGCATGTTCATGGTGGACCTGTGGGCAATGATGGGTGATGTCATGCACTACTACGCTGACACCGCTGCCACCGAGTCGATGCTCGCTACGGCCACCCAGCGTGAGTCGGTACTAGCTATCGCTAACCTCTTCGACTACAAGCCCGAGGGTAGGTCAGCCGCTCTCGGAGAGGTTCGGGTTGTGAACGACAGCCCCCTGACGGACCCCGTTCAGTACTATATGGTGGAGCGTGACACAGAGTTCGTCGCTATCTACAACGACGAGCCTTACGTTGTACACGCCACCGCTAACATTGGCGTCCCCAATGGGGGTGGCGTCGTCAATATCCCCGTCCGCGAAGGTGAGGTGGTGGAGGACGAGGTACTCACCGACTCAGCTCTAGGCGGGCCAGCGCAGAAGTACTCCCTACGTGACGACACCGCTGACATCAACTCCCTCCGTGTAGACGTGTACGAAGACGGTGTGAATGCTGTCCCCTACACGTACGTGACCAACATCAACTCAGCTATTCCAGGCACTCGGGTGTTCTCTGCCCACGTAAGTGGAGCCGGTACCATCGAGGTGGACTTCGGGGTGTACGCCACCGGCCTCGTGCCTCCGGTAGGTGCCACCATTACAGCTACCTACTCAGCGTGCTCCGGTGCCGCTGGTAACCTAGGTACCAACGCAGTCACGGCGTTCGCTACGGCCCCCTCCCTAGCTGGGGTACATGTTGCAGTGGACTCATCGTCCACCGCCCTGTCTGGTGGTCAGGACGCTGAATCCATCGCTTCGATGAAGCAGAGCATCCCGAGTGCTATCGCTTCCCAGCAGCGTGCTGTTACCTACAGCGACTTCGTCAACACCGCACTCACTGTGCCTGGGGTGGCCAAGGCTGCGCTTGAGTTCTCGCAGGGCGGGGTAGGTGCTGATGACACAGCCACCATGTACGTGCACGGGTCTATCTCCGACTACCTGACCAGTACTGACGCCTCCTACGGGCCCGCCGCTGAACTACGTACCCTAGTCGAGACTGAGATTCAAGAGAGGGCTCTGCTAGGGGTGAACGTGATCACAGCGCCCACCATCACCTACACCTATATCGACGTAGCAGTTACCGTGTACGTGAACACTCGTGCCGTCACCAACACCGTCGAGTCTGACCTGCGTACCGCCCTTGACAGTCTGTTTGACTTTGACAACGTGCACTTCGGCCAGCTCCTGCATCTAGGTCAGCTCCATCGCATCATCTTGAACGTGCCGGGTGTCGATTATTGTGTGGTGAACGAGTTCGCTCTGTCTACCGATGGGCTCGACCCAGTTGAGGACACCATTCAAATCCCTACCTACTCTCTACCTAAGAAGGGTACTGTCGGAGGGGCCACCCCTACGTACGGCTTGAACATGGTCGGCGGGATCTCGACAAGCTGATGGCACGCATCTCGTTCTCACTCAAGGCGACCGACGATAGTGGTGTACTCCGCGGCCATGACAACGGAGACCCGAACGATAGTGACGGTCTCAGGGCAGACGGGTTGCAGATTGCACCCGCCTCCTTCTTGTCTCAGGCTGACACGTACTTTCAAGTGCAGTCCAACAGCTACGGCGAGGTGGACATCGAGTGGATGGTGCCGATCGAAGAGGTGGGTGTAGTAGTCCCTCAACTGACTCAGTCGGTCGTCGTCTACAGTAGGAACGGCCCGCCCGAGACCGTGGGCTCCGGTAAAGTGGTGGCCACCCTCCCAGAGGTGCCCGGTAATGGAATCCCAGACACCACTACCGTACTGTCGGTGCCCACCCTGAAGTTCATGCCAGAGGGAGAGTTCGCCTACTTCAGCCTCTTCGTCCGGTACCAGTCGGTGGACGATGACTACTACGAGAAGGTAGCTGAACTGTGGGAGATTGTTCCGCAGAACTACGGCTCCACCCTTGAGATGTGGGAGCGGGTGCCTGACTACTACCAGAACGAAGACACCAAGATGGGCACCCTGCTTACGGCGGATGAGGCCAATACACTGGGCTTTGAGACCTACACGAACCCGGTCGGGCCGCTCCTCAAGTACCTATCTATCTTCGGGTTTGAGATGGACCGGTCTCGCTCCATCCTTCGTCACATCGCTAGGGCTAAGGACCCCGAGCACGCAGACGCTGAGTCCCTAGACGCACTGGCGTTCGAACTGGGTACCGTACTGGACGGTAAGGAGCTGGGTTACCAACGCCTACGTAACCTGGTGAATGACATCGGTACCTTCCGCCGAGAGAAGGGCACCAAGGGTGCCACCGAGTTCTTCGTCAAGGCCCTCACTGGGTCTGACGCTGACGTGGACACGGCCGTACTCACCAGAGCCATCAACATCGCTCCGATGCGTGTCAACCGTTGTATCACCCCTATCAACCCGTCGTCTCTGACCGGTACTAGGGCTGCTGCTGACGATGAGGCCACCCGGCCAGGGTCTCCCACCGGAGGTAAGACCTACCCTGCTGAGTACAACGGGTATGCGTTTGACGACGCCGTACCTACCAGCCAAGGTGGATGGGTGTACGAGATCACCAACTCCCCCGTGACTGTCTCGGACGGTGACGTACTGCACTTCTCCGTACACGGTGACTACGGGCAGCACCTCCTCAGGTGGGCACGCACAGTGGACGACACTACTGGTGAGGTCTACGACTTCTGTGTGGTTGATCCGACCCCCCTCTCCCCTTCCCCCGAGGTACCTCGACCCATCGTGTATGACACGGTGACGTACTTCAGCATCCCGTGCACCGAGGCGAACATGGGTACCACGTCGAAGTCGGTAAGGGTGGAGTTCATGGTGGCCCCCGGCAACTTCCACGAGAGCCGGTTCCTGATCGAGAGGAACAGCATCGGTGGGTACTTCGATGGGTCCACCACGCTAGGTGGGTGGCTCATCGGTGACGGGTCCTCCATCAGTGACTACCGGTGGGAGGGGACAGAGAACCTCTCCCTGTCCATCTACAACGAGGACTACCAGCGTACGAAGCTGGTATTGCAGGACCTGATCGATGATGTGCTGCCCGTGAACGTGGCCGATGCGTTCGTTCTCAACTTTAATGTGACCTAATACTTGACAGACGGGCCCGTGGGCACTACGGTGCACACTCATGCCTAACACACACATCATCGTGGGCACCGGAGTAGACTCCGATGTTCCCAAGTCCGTCGTCCTTGACTCGCTGAAGGAGGTAGTCCTCCCTGGTGACACGCTGGTCGTCCCCTGGGTGGGCGGTCGCCCTTCCGCCGCCATGACGTTCGTCTACGACTTCGTGGTCGGTACGGAGACCCCCTTCCGCATGATCCACGACGGGGCCAGCACCGTCCCCAGTATCTTCACTGACGCTGAGTACGGGGAGGTGCAGAACGTCCCCACCATGCACGAGGCCTACGCCTCCATGCTCTCCCCAGGCGGGTACGCCCTTGTCATTGGTGAGGATGAGACCACCGAGACGTGGCTCCTCGACACCTTCTCCGCTGGCCAGGAGCAGATCAAGTTCACCGACATCGCACGGGGCATGGTCCCCATCTCCATCGGACCAGACAGTGCGGACGCTGTTGATTCCGAGATCGAGATCATCGACATCAGCGAAGAGGCAGCGCAGTGGGAAGCAGTCCCCAAGGACCCCGCCACCGACCCAGCCGACGAGCAGTTCACTCTGGTTGACTCCGACCCCACCGACACCTCCGTGGACAAGTCCCCCGAGGAGCGTGCTGACATCTACTCCTTCTCCAGGGAGGAGATGGAGAACATTCCCGAGCGTGTCCTCAAGAACATCGCTGAGCGTGCCTGGGGTGTGGGTGCTGACGTGCCCACCCACGTGCCTGGCATCATCGCCAAGGTACTCGACACCCAGCAGATGCGTAAGCAGGAGGCCGAGTTCACCGCCAAGGCAGAGGTCCCCATCGATGAGGTGGGCACCATCGCTGCCACCTACGACCTCCTCATGACCCTCCTCCGCCGAGCCCACGAGGACGATGGTGCTCGCCACCTGGCCCTCGCCCTCACCAACCTGGAGCAGTCGGCACTCTGGTACTATTACCACGACGCACCTGGACTGACGGGAGAGTAAGTGAAGGTTTGGGGAGCTAGTACAGAGACCCCTGCTAAGAAGCAGACGGATGCTGAGTGGATGGACATAAACGTCCCGTCCAGTTCTTGGACGAGGAACGACGTGTACTGGCTAATCCGGTACTTCCGCCACCACCCTGATATCAAGTTCGGCACCGTCCTCAGCGACAGGGACACGTCTGTTCTCAGTGGTAGCATAAAGGGCCTTCTGGATAGTGGTCTTACCGCCTATCAAGTGCGACGGATGATCGATCAGTTCCACCTCGCCTACGACAAGGACAGTCCAGCACTGGCCTTCTGTAACCATGAGTTCCAAGACAGGCTGAAGACATCAGCAGGGGTATTTGTACATGAATGACGACGGCATACTGCGGAGTCCGAAATGGATACGTAGTCACGATCCCGAGACTCTGATGAAGTGGTCGAAGCTTCCGGTTAAGTTCATGAAGTCTGTTGACCACTGGTCCGTAGACGACCAGTGCGCTGAGTGGTTGGATACGAACGACGGTGACCCATTGTTTATCTGGGGCACGGACGCCAAGGGTGCGTACACCGCCGCCGTAGTCCTGCGTGAGGCAGCTGAAGCTGGCCGTTCGGTACGGTACATATCAGCTGAGGACTACATAACCACGTACAAAGAGGAGTGGGACGAGACTTCCGGTGAGTACAACCAACGATGGCGCACCCTCAAGTACATAGAACGTGCGTTCGACGTGCTGTGGGTGGACAAGCTGCCTCATAAGCCCACCGAGTTCGAAGCCAAGACACTCGGGTCCCTCCTCACCGGCCGCATGGAACGCTGCCAGTCCACCATCGTGGTCACCACCCTCTCTCCCCTCCAAATGTCCTTGTACGGCGGTCGCTTACCGGCCTACGTAGACGAGGGCCTGGTCATCCCCACAGGTGACCTCTGATGGAAGGCAACGATATCGGGGTCACCTACGTGGCCCGGTACGCCGTCAGGTTCGAAGGGCTGCTTATGCATGAGAAGCTGGAGCCCGAGGGGGAGAAGCCCCCCTCTCGCTGGAAGCGTAAGAGGGAGAAAGCCCCCACCTCCGTGGCTCGTGAGTCTAAGAAGTGGCGTGTCAACGACATGCCCATGAAGTCTCTGCTAGACTTCACGACCCGCATGCACCAGCAGGTGACCGTAGTTACCTACATGGGTGAGTGGTTTGAGGAGGAGATCGAGAGTTGGCTCGCCCGCAAGGGTGCCCAGGTCGAGGTGATCTCCTACGAGGACGCCTGGGAGTGGGCAGAGGATCTACGTAGGAACCCAGAGATCAAGGGCTACTACACGCACGACGCAGAGGAGCGGGACGTACTGGGGTGGCAGCATGTCACCCTCGTCCGACCGTCACAGACATGGGGTACTTAAATTGGCATCGATCGAGCAACTGCTCATCTCCAAAGTCATCACAGACAAGAGTGTTAATGAGGTACTCCAGCAGGGTGTCAAGGCAATCCACTTCGGTGGTCACTACGCTGAAGCGTGGAAGTGGATCGTTGAGTACTCCACTGAGCATGGTGAGGTGCCCACTGAGCGTGCGTTTGCACTAGCTCACTCCTCCATAGTCATCGAGGACACGGAGGGGGAGGCGCTCACCGGTCTGGTGGCGGAGCTTGTCGATCAGTACCGTCAGCAGAAGATCGCTCAGAGCCTCTCTGAGGCCTCCGCAGCCCTCAATGACGATGATACGGCCAAAGCCATCCAGCTCCTCGCTACGGGCCTCACAGAGGCCAATGCGGAGACCCTAGTTCTGAGGGACACCGACCTCGTCGGGTCCTGGGAGGATAGGTACGAGGAGTACAAGCGCCGCAAGGAGGACGACCGTTCCTTCTACGGGATACGCACCGGGTTCCCCACCCTCGACTCCCTCACCGGAGGCTTCAAGAAGCAGCAGTTCATCCTGTATGTGGGTGAGCCTAAGCGGGGTAAGTCACTCTTCTCCCTCATCTCTGCCCAGGCAGCGAACGGTACCGTCAACCGTGTCATGTACGTCTCGTTTGAGATGTCGACCGAGGAGGTCGCCGGTCGGTACGACGCCCTGTATTCCAACCTGCCGTACAACGACCTACTGAGCGGTAACTTGACCGACGCTGAGCTTGCCAGGGTGGCTGACGCTGGACGCCTCCGCAAGGAGCGCAACGAGTTCTACGTGTCCGAGGACCAGAACCGGCTCACCACCATCGGCTCGGTACGGGCCAAGGCACTGGAGCTTGAGCCTGACTTCATTGTCATCGATGGTATGTACATGATGCAGGATGAGTTCGGGGAGACTGATGAGCGCAAGGTGCTCACCAACCTTACCCGTGCTACCAAGCGGCTCGCCCGTGAACTGGACATCCCCATCATGGGCACCACCCAGGTACTGGCCAGTAAGATCACCACGAAGGGTCGTAAGATCGAGGCAGCTGCCATCGGTTACGCCGGGTCGTTCGCCCAGGACGCTGACATCATCATCGGCTGCGAGCTTGACCCCGACACCCCCGACCAGACTCTCCTCCGTATCGTGGAGGCTCGGAACGCCGCCAAGGGTGCAGTCATCAAGGTCAAGTGGGACTGGAAGACCATGGACTTTAGCGAGGCTCACGGTGAGGTTGACGACGACGATGACGATTATTGGGATATGGGTTGACAAGGCCACCGCCCTCGTCTATGGTATTTATCATGTTCAAGAATCGTTCGAAGTTCGTCTACCGCTGTTTCACACTAGGGGCCAAGGAGTTGAGGTGGTGGCTGGTCTTCCCGGTATACGCCATCGGTCAGATTCTCTACAACATGGCGGTGCAGGACTGGTCCTCCGCCTTCGACTGGGTCCCCATGCTACTCGTCTGGGTCGTCGTCGCCTTGTTCACGGGGTCCTCCAAGATTCAGGAGGCGCTGCTGGATGAGGTTCTTGAGGACTATGAGCACCAGGTCACCGTCATCGCAGGCCTCTCCGACCTGTGCGCCGCCCAGGACAAGTTCATCAGGGAACTGGACGCCCGATGAGATTTGACATGGTACTGGTGGCGATCCTAGTCATCACTGTCGTCCTCACTGTAACACTCACCGCGATCCCCGAGTGAGTAATGGGCTAGAAGACATACTCACTACCCTCGGACTCGACGTGAAGCGTCAGACCGGGGACGAGTTGAACTGCCGCTGCCCAGTTCACTACCTCTACAAGGGTAGGCCCTCCGATGGGTACAGCTTCTACATCAACGTGGACACGGGTCTCTGGCAGTGCTTCACGTGCGGTGCTAGGGGTAACCTGCCCACCCTCGTCGGGCAGATAACGAACGACACGAACGCCATCATGGGTGTACACCTGTTCATGGCCCAGTCGAATATCGACTCCTTTAACAGGGGCGATGAAGAGGAGGAGGTGGTACCTGCTGACTGGCAGACGTACGCTGCCTTTGACAGGGTACCCACACCCCTCTTGGAGGCCCGAGATCTAGACCCAGACGTTGCGTTCCGGTTCGGTATCAGGTTCAACAAGAAGACTAAGAGCCTCCCCAACGGTGACGACCGCCCCGACTACAAGTGCATCATCACCCCCGTCATGGACGCAGTCGGCACCCTCATGGGGTGGCAGGCCAAGCAGGGTAGGTACTTCACCAACGTACCTACCGGAGTGCACAAGAGCGAGTCGCTGTTCGGGTACCACTACGCACGTGGGGACACCGCACTCTTGGTGGAGTCCCCCCTCGACGTAGTCCGGTTTCATAGTGTGTATAAGGGGACTGAGATACAAGCTGTTAGCTCGTATGGTGCGTCCGTTAGCGAGTTCCAAAGAGGAATGCTTACGTCTAGGTTTGACAGGCTTATCATGGCCATGGACAACGACGACGCTGGTAGGCTTGAGTCTGCTCGCCTATCAGGATTGACCAGGAAGTCCCCCGTCAACCTGCTGACCGGATACCGCAAGCGTGTCTGGTGGTGGGACTACTCAGGGACACAGGTCGCCAAAGACATCGGTGACCTCCACGACCAGCAGATCCTCGACGGACTCGACAACATCACTAGGACTCCACCGCATGACATTCAAGGGCTCTCTTCGGGAGTATCAGGAGGACGCCGTTGAGAAGATGGTTGACCGTGGTCAAGCCTTGTTGGGGATGGTGATGGGTGCTGGTAAGACCCCCACTACCATTGCTGCGTGTGAACGCCTGCATGGGTGGGGCGAGATCGACCGGACCCTGGTCATAGTACCCTCCGCACTGAAGTACCAGTGGCGTGACGAGCTAGCCAAGTTTGCACCCGACGCCCGAGTGGTAGTGGTGGACGGTGCCAAGGCTGAGCGAGAGAAGCAGTGGCGTCTCTCCATCGGTGCCCGATACGTCATCATAAACCCCGAGTCTCTCCTCAATGACGAGAAGAAGGTCGGTGAGTACCAGTGCGTGGTGGTAGACGAGGCCACCATGATCAAGACCCGGTGGGCAGGGCGTAAGAAGGTCAAGCGGACAGCCCTCGTCAAGAGGCTGGGCAAGCGTGTGTACTACCGCTTCGCTCTCACCGGACAGCCGATCGAGAACAAGCCAGAGGAGCTGTTCTCCATCATGGAGTTCGTGGACCCAGCGGTGCTCGGTAACTGGGAGCTGTTCGACAACACGTTCATCGTGCGTGACAGCTACGGCAAGCCCACCCGCTACCGCAACCTCGACCTGGTGTACAACACGATCAGCGAGGCCATGGTCCGGTACTCCTTCGAAGACATCAAAGACCAGATGCCTGACGTGATCCACCAGGTCATCCCTGTCGAGTTCGACAAGCCGGGGGCCCACCTCTACAAGACCATCGCCAACGACCTCCTGGTGGAGCTACGCAAGGCTCTCAAGGCATCCAAGCCTGGGTTCTCCCTGTTCGCTCACTACAACGGAGGCTCCGATGCAGAGGCACAGGGTGAGATCATGACCCGCCTCACCTCACTGAAGATGCTGTGCGATAACCCTCGTCTACTCACCTACTCAGCGATTGAGTTTGATAAGCCCCATACCAAGACGGGGTCCAAGTACGCAGCCTCCCTCCACAAGGCGCAGCTGATCAGCAAGGTGAAGGCCACCCCCAAGCTAAATGCGTGCATGGCATACGTGGAAGAGGTACTAGCAGAGAACCCACATAATAAGGTGGTCCTCTTCTCGTTCTTCAAGAAGAACCTCCACTACATCGGTGATGCGCTCACCTACTCTGGATACAAGTCGGTTCGGTTTGATGGTGACATGAACAGTCTGGAGAAAGATGCATCCAAGAGTACGTTCGCGAAGGACCCCGAGTGTCGGGTGTTCCTGTCGTCCGACGCCGGGGGCTACGGTGTGGACCTTCCAATGGCCAACTACCTCATCAGTTACGACCTCCCGTGGTCCTCTGGGAAGCTTGAGCAGAGAGAGGCCCGCATCATTCGACTGAGTTCCCAGTTCCCCCACGTCACCATCGCCAGCTTCGTGATGAAGGGGTCCATCGAGGAGCGTCAGTACGAGATGTTGCAGATGAAGAAGAAGATCAACGAGGCATGGATCGACGGCAAGCACCAGGACTCAGACAAGGGTATGGAGCTTGACGTTGGCACCCTCACAACATTCCTAGAGACTTCTGCTGTATAACCTTGACACGCAGGTGGTCCGTGTACTACGTTGCCCTCACCAACCC
>Ga0102810_1000781_pt1 | contig 11759 bp, 9 predicted proteins | sample ColrivemetaGS573_FD_84506 | JGI IMG/M metagenome (GOLD analysis project Ga0102810, IMG submission 84506) | Estuarine microbial communities from the Columbia River estuary - Ebb tide ETM metaG S.573 | ecosystem: Environmental > Aquatic > Marine > Intertidal zone > Estuary | place: USA: Columbia...
TTGAATTTGATGGAATAATTTAAAGTGATTTAATAAATAATTGTATATTTACATTGATTATTATAATCATTCCCACAATTTCATAAAACGAATTACAACTTTCAACATATCATACTAAACTTAAACAATAAAAATGTTTGAAATATCCGCATTAAAAGAAAAAAAAATTGCTGAATTACAAGATATCGCTTCTAAACTTGGCATTGAAAAAACTACTGGATTAAAAAAAATGGATTTAGCTTATAAGATCATTGATCATTACGCTTCCAATCCAAGTTCTATTAAAGAAGATAAAAAACCAGAAGAAGAAATTTCAATTGAAAAGAAAGATTCAAAAAACGAAATCAAAAAAGAGGTTGTAAAACCAAAAGAAAACTCTAAAGAATCTTTGCCAAAAAAAGATAATAAACTTCCTCATAAACCAAATAAATTTGTTAGAAAGGAAAGAAATCATAACCAGGATAATCGAAATAGATATAAAGAACCTGACTTTGAATTTGATGGAATAATTGAAAGTGAAGGAGTTTTAGATATTATGCAAGAAGGATATGGTTTTTTAAGATCCTCTGATTATAACTACTTAACTTCTCCAGATGATATTTATGTATCTCAATCTCAAGTAAGGTTATTTGGTTTAAAAACCGGTGATACCGTGTTGGGGCATGTAAGACCACCAAAAGAGGGAGAAAAATATTTTCCATTAATTAAAGTGTCTTTAATTAATGGCCTAAGTCCTAATATTGTTAGAGATAGGGTATCATTTGAACATTTAACTCCATTATTTCCAAATGAGAAATTTAATATTGCTGAAAAAAGTAGTACTGTTTCAACTCGAATAATGGATTTGTTTTCGCCAATTGGAAAAGGACAAAGAGGAATGATAGTTTCTCAACCTAAGACTGGTAAAACAATGTTATTAAAAGACGTTGCAAATGCAATTGCAGCTAATCATCCTGAAGTTTATCAAATAATACTTTTAATTGATGAAAGACCTGAAGAAGTTACTGATATGCAAAGAAATGTAAAGGGAGAGGTGGTTGCCTCTACTTTTGACGAGCCTGCCGATAGGCATGTAAAAGTGGCCAATATTGTTTTAGAAAAAGCTAAAAGATTAGTTGAATGTGGCCATGATGTTGTTATTCTTTTAGACTCCATAACTAGACTTGCTAGAGCTTACAACACAGTTCAACCGGCTTCTGGGAAAATATTAAGTGGAGGAGTAGACGCTAATGCTCTTCACAAACCAAAAAGATTTTTTGGAGCCGCGAGAAATATTGAAGGAGGAGGATCTTTATCAATTATAGCTACTGCATTAACTGAAACAGGATCTAAAATGGATGAGGTAATTTTTGAAGAGTTTAAAGGAACAGGTAATATGGAACTTCAATTAGATAGAAGAATTTCAAATAGAAGAATATTTCCTGCAATTGACTTAGTTTCATCAGGAACAAGACGTGACGATTTATTATTAGATAAAAACACAATCCAAAGAATGTGGGTGATGAGAAAATACCTAGCAGACATGAATCCAGTAGAAGCGATGGAATTTATCAATGACAGAATTAAGAGATCACTCAATAATGAGGAATTTCTTATTTCAATGAATTCTTAATTACAAAAAAAATTATAAAGAAGAAACTTGCTTAGTTAGCTTAGATTTAAGGTTAGCTGCTTTATTAGCATGAATAATGTTATTCTTAACTAATTTATCAAGCATAGAAACTACAGACGGTAAAAGTTTTGTAGCTTCTTTCTTTGCACTTAAATCTTTAAGCTTTTTAATAGCGTTTCTAGTAGCTTTGTGTTGAACCTTATTTCTAAGTTTAACAGCTTCATTTCTTCTAATTCTTTTTAACGCTGATTTATGATTAGCCATATTATTTATTTAGTAGCCCGTAGGGGAATCGAACCCCTCTTACCAGGATGAAAACCTGGCGTCCTAGCCGATAGACGAACGGGCCTATTAAAAACGAATGCAAATGTAATTGAAAGGATACAAACTTGCAACATAATTTTTTTATTTATAAAAACTTATAAATCAATAAGCCTTTGCAAATAGAACTCTCTGTAATGATGGCTTATTTGAATAGATACATTTTCCAGATTCTTTTTCCGAATTTAATGGAATACATCTTATAGTTGCTTTAGTTTCTTTTTTAATTTTATCTTCAGTTTCTTTCGTACCATCCCAGTGAGCTGAAATAAATCCGCCTTCATTATTTAAAATTGATTTAAACTCATCATAGTTATTCACAATCCTAGTATTATTTTCAGTAAATATTTTTGCCTTAGAAAATAAATTAGTTTGAATGTCTTTTAATAAAAAATCGATTTTATCAAAAACTTCATCAAAAGCAATTGTTTCTTTAACCATTTCATCTCTTCTAAATATTTCAAGAGTTGAATTATCTAAATCTTTTGGACCTACAGCTATTCTAATTGGAACGCCCTTAATTTCATGTTCATTAAACTTAAATCCTGGCTTATAAGTATCTCTTTTATCAAATAAAACAGAAATATTTTTGGCTTTAAGCTTATCAATTATTGGATTTACTTTAGAGCAAATCAATTCAAATTGCTCGTCAGATCTGTATATTGGAATGATAACCACCTGAATAGGAGCTAAATTTGGTGGAAGAACTAAACCGTTATCGTCAGAATGCGTCATAATTAAAGCACCTATCAATCTAGTTGAAACACCCCAGGATGTAGCCCAAACATAATCAAGAGTTCCACTTTTATTTGCGAATTTAACATCAAATGCTTTTGCAAAGTTTTGACCTAAAAAATGAGAGGTACCAGCCTGCAAAGCTTTACCATCTTGCATAAGGGCTTCAATACAATAGGTCTCCTCTGCACCAGCAAACCTTTCGCTTTCTGATTTCAAACCTTTAATAACTGGGATCCCCATAAAGTTTTGAGCAAATTCAGCATAAATATCGTTCATTTGTTCTGCCTCAGTTAAGGCCTCATCTTTCGTTGAATGAGCGGTATGACCTTCTTGCCACAAAAATTCAGCTGTTCGTAAAAAAAGTCTTGTTCTCATTTCCCACCTTACCACATTAGCCCATTGATTTATTAAAATAGGTAAATCTCTATAAGATTGTATCCAATTCTTATATGTATTCCAAATAATTGCTTCGCTTGTAGGTCTAACAATTAACTCTTCTTCTAATTTAGCATTTTCATCAACGATTAATTTTCCAGGATTCTTATCATCATTTTTAAGTCTGTAGTGCGTAACTACAGCGCACTCTTTTGCAAATCCTTCAGCATTTTTTTCTTCGGCTTCAAATAAACTTTTAGGAACAAACAAAGGAAAATACGCATTTTGATGTCCAGTCTCCTTAAACATTTTATCTAGCTGTGCTTGCATTTTTTCCCATATAGCATAACCATATGGTTTTACGACCATACAACCTCTAACTGAAGAGTTTTCAGCTAAGTCAGCTTTAACAACTAATTCGTTGTACCACTTAGAATAATCGTCCTCTCTTTTAGTTAACTTTTTAGACATGAATTGGTATTGGCATAATTATTGATTAATTTTAGGTAGTGCTAAATTAATTAAATTATAAACAAAATGAGACACTTAATATTATTACTTTTTACATTATCGTTAATAAGTTGTGGACCACTAAACACAATCAATTCAAACAATAGCGATGGTATATATGGAAATAATGTTAATGTTGAAAGTTCCAGCAATAATGGTACGTTTTATAAAAACTATTTTGATCAAAAATCAAATGAATTAGGTTTAAATCCTTCTCTTAATGATTCAATCATCACTGATGTAAACTCTTATTCTTCAAATACAAATGTCTCTTACAATAATAGTAATGGTTCATGGGGAGATAGCCCCACATCAATTAATATAATTTTTAGAGACCGTACAATATACACTCCTTACATGAATTATAATCCATACGGATATAATAGGTATGGTAATTATTTTTCCTCTTATTGGAATTGGTATTCTCCTTGGGGATTAAATTATCATCGTTATGGATATGGATATGGATATGGATATGGTTCTAGATACGGTAATGGTTACATGTGGAATAATTGGTGGCATCCTTATTATAATGGACCAGATTATAACGATCCATATTATTCAAGAAATAGATATTCTGGAGTTGCATATATGAATGGACAAAGAAGTTCTTTATATTCTACTGACAAAGGTATTCTCGAAAATTCATCTAACTCTAACTCAACTACAAATTATAATGTTGGAAGAAATGAGAATAAAATAGAAAAGTCTGTTAATGGTGAGAAATCTGAAAAATTAGATCAAATCAAAAATAGAAATATTAACAGAGTTTATTATGCTTTAAAAAATTCTCAGGGAGTTGTGGGTCCAGCAAGAGGATATCAAAACAGAGGTGAATTAGAAAACTATGGGAATTCTAATAGTGACAAAAAAAGATCCTCTAAACCTAATTTCCAAACTACTAAATATGGATCAACAAGATCCTACGATGTTTCAAGATCTAGTAAGGGTTCATTAAACAATGGAAGAGGATATTCAAGAAGCGAATTGAATAACACAAATTCATCTAGTAACACTAGAAGCTATTCAAGACCTGAATCAAGCTCTTCAAGTTCAAATAAATCTAGACCTTCTTATACACCTTCATCATCTTCAAACTCTTCAAGATCAAGTGTTGGAAGTGTGAGTAGGAGTTCTTCCTCAAGTTCAGGAAGCGTTTCCAGAAGTAAAAGATAGTTTTAAAATGCATTTGAAAAGAATTTCGTTTTTTCTGTTTCTTTGTTCAATCTCTTTAAGTTCACAAACATTAAATGATGTTCTAGGATTTACATCTAACAATCCTAGCGGAACTGCAAGATTCGAATCAATGGGTGGAGCTTTTGGAGCATTGGGAGGAGATCTTTCGGCAATAAACATAAACCCCGCCAGTAGTGCTGTTTTTAATGATAACGAATATGGATTCACTCTTTCAATAGAAAAAAAAACTAATAAGACTTTATTTTTTAATAATTCTGAAAGCGAAGATGACAATAACTTTTCATTTAATCAGGGAGGTGCTGTTTGGATATTAAAAAATTATGGAGGTGGTAATATCAATAAAATTTCTTTTGGAATTAATGTACAGACAAACAATTCTTACAAAAATAATTTTTTAATAAAAGGTCGAAATGATAATAATTCAATAGATAGTTTTTTTCTTAACAATTCATATGGAATTTCCCCCGAAATTTTAAATACAGGGAACCAAGATATCTCTGGAGTGTACAGAAATTTAGGAGAACTTTACGGATTTTCTGCTCAGCAAGCTTTTCTTGCTTATCAAGCCTATCTCATTAATTATGATGACAATTTAAATCAATTTTTTTCGATTGCTAAATATAATAATGGTGTAGATCAAGAATATTCTAGTGAATCTAAAGGATATAACAATAAGTATAATTTAAATATTGGAATTCAATTTAAAGAAGATTATTACTTTGGGTTTAATTTAAACACACATGATATATACATAGAAAAGTATTTAATGCATTATGAAAATAATTTTGATAATAACTCTGCCATTAAGTCAATTTTATTTCAAAACAATTTAGTTATTCAGGGAAAAGGTATTTCGTTTCAAGTTGGAGCTATAAGAAAATTTAAAAGTTTCAGACTGGGAATTTCTTATCACTCACCAACTTGGTATAGTTTATGGGATCAAACCTCTCAATATTTAGAAACTCAGTCTATCGATATAGATAATACTAATTATACTGATATTGTTAATCCAAGAATTACAAATATTTACCCTAAATACAAAATCGCCACACCTTCAACTCTTACCTTTAGCTCAGCTATAATTGTAGGAAAATTAGGGCTAATAAGTATAGACTTAGAAACAAAAGATTTTTCTAATACAAAAGTAAACCCTAGAAGAGATTTTGGTATTATCAATAATGAAATTAATACATCATTACAGAAAACATTAAATCTAAGACTAGGAACAGAGTTTAGATTAAATAAAATAAGCTTAAGAGCAGGATATAATAAAAATCAAAGTCCCTACAAAAAATCTTTTAAGGTAAAAGATGCTAATTCATATTCTTTTGGGATAGGTTTAGATTTAGGTAGTACGATTTTAAATCTCTCACACAAAACTATTGAATCTGAGAAAAATTATCAATTATTTGATACAGGCTTAACTGATTCAGCACTCATTAATACGACTAATTCGATATCTTCACTATCAGTAATTTTTAAATTTTAGAAATAATTTATTAACTATACTATTAATTAATCTTTAATTATCTTTGCAAACAGATTTATATGAATATGAAATACGAAAAATTTTTTGAAGAACAATTAGATGTTGTTGGTGATGACCACCTAAGTTCTTCAGCCGATACTCCACTAAGAGAAGATGCTTTTGAAATGACTGACGAAGAAAAAATTTCAGTCATTGAGAAAAATGTGTACAATATTTTAGAAACTTTAGGAATGGACCTTACTGATGATAGTTTAAAAGGAACTCCTAAAAGGGTGGCTAAGGCTTATGTAAATGAGCTGTTTGGAGGACTTAACCCTAAGAATATGCCAAAAGCTTCAACTTTTGATAACAAGTATTTGTACAAAGAAATGTTGGTTGAAAAAAACATAACGGTATATTCTACATGCGAACACCATTTATTACCAATATTTGGAAAAGCTCACGTAGCTTACTTTTCAAATGGTAACGTAATTGGTTTATCTAAAATGAACAGAATTGTTGATTATTTTGCTAGACGCCCTCAGGTACAAGAAAGATTAACTATACAAGTAGTTAAAGCTTTACAAGAGGCTCTTGGGACCGAAGATGTAGCATGTGTTATTGATGCTAAACATTTGTGTGTTAATTCAAGAGGAATAAAAGATAAAGATTGTAGTACAGTTACAGCTGAGTTTGGAGGCAAGTTTAAAGATAATAATGTCAAAAGAGAATTTTTAGATTATATTCGTAACGAAAGCTGAAATAATTTGAAATGATTTCAAACTACGCCAAAGATTTAAAAATACATAATTCCTTAACTGGCAAAAAAGAAAAATTTATTCCAATTGAAAAATCCAACGTTGGAATGTATGTTTGTGGCCCCACTGTTTACAGCAATGCACATTTAGGAAATTGTAGAACTTTCATTTCATTTGATTTGATTTATAGATACTTAAATCACTTAGGATATAAAGTTAGATACGTTAGGAATTTAACCGATGTAGGTCATTTAGAAAATGAAGATGACACAGGCGAGGATAAAGTTTCCAAAAAAGCAAGACTTGAAAACATAGAACCAATGGAAGTTGTCCAAAAATACACTGTAGATTTCCATGATATATTAAACAAATTAAACACAGTCCCTCCAAGTATTGAACCAAGTGCAACCGGTCACATTATTGAACAAATTGAAAGTATAAAACAAATTTTAAAATCTGGTTTTGCCTACGAAAAAAATGGTTCAGTTTATTTTGATATTCTAAAGTTTAATAAATCTAAAACTTACGGAAAATTAAGTGGAAGGAAGATTGAAGAAATGCTTAATCAATCTAGAACTTTAGATGGTTCTTCAGACAAAAAAAATCCACAGGATTTTGCTCTTTGGAAAAAAGCTGAAAAAAGTCATATTATGTTTTGGGATTCTCCCTGGGGAAAAGGATTTCCAGGCTGGCATCTTGAATGCACATCAATGAGTAAAAAATATCTCGGTGATTACTTTGATATACACGGAGGAGGAATTGATTTGAAATTTCCTCATCACGATTGTGAAATTGCTCAATCAGAGGCTATAGATGGAAAAAATCCTGCAAAATTCTGGATGCACACCAACATGCTGACATTGAATGGGAAAAAAATGTCAAAATCAATAGAAAATTTTATTTTACCAAATGAAGTTTTTGATGGAAATAATAAAATTTTAAGTAAAGCTTTTAGTCCAAATGTTGTTAAGTTTTTTATTTATCAAGCTCATTACCGAAGTGTATTGGACTTGAGCAATGATGCTTTGCTAGCTTCGGAAAAGGGATTTAAAAAATTAATGAGTGGATTTTCATTAATTTCTCAATTAGATCATAATAATCAGGCGTCAGATTTTAATGTTGATCAGTGGATTAGTAAATGTTATTCAAAAATGAATGACGATTTTAATACTCCAATGCTAATAGCTGAAATATTTGACTGTGTAAAGTTTATTAATAATGTGAATATTAATACTAAAAATTTAAATACAAATGATAAAGAAAAATTAACAACAACTTTCAATGATTTATTATTCAATATTTTAGGTTTTAATAATGAAAATGAAGAATCTAAAAACAATAATTCCTCTGACGAATTAATAAGTTTACTTATTAAAATCAGAAATGAAGCTAGATTAAATAAAAATTTTAAATTATCAGATCAGATTAGAGATGACTTATTAAAGATAGGAGTTCAACTAAATGATGAACAAAACAGCTCTTCATATAAATTGGTATGATTAAAAAAATAGTTCTATATCCAATTCTTCTATTGATTAAAATTTACCAAACTATATTATCTCCAATTTTACCTTCTACCTGCAGATATTCACCTACATGTTCAGAATACACTAAACAATCGTTAATTAAATTTGGTTTAATAAAAGGGGGATTGATAAGTATTAAAAGAATTATAAAATGTAATCCTTGGGGAGGAAATGGATATGATCCTGTCCCTTAAAAAATATATAAAAACACGATTATGATGATATTTAAAATAAATTGGGCACCAAATGAAGTTTTTTTAAACTTAGGACCTTTGACAATTTACTGGTATAGTGTAATGTTTATCATTGCATTTTCATTAGGTTATTATATAGTTCAAAAAATATATGTTAATGATAGTAAACCTATAGAACTAGTTGAACCTCTTTTTATATATGTAGTTTTTGGGACTTTGCTAGGAGCTAGATTGGGAGAAGTATTCTTTTATAACTGGGAATATTTTCAAAACAATTTAATTGAAATATTATTGCCAATAAAAAAAGATATAGACAGTTCAATGTTGTTTGGAATAATTGACGGTTATAAATTCGTTGGATATAGAGGATTAGCCAGTCATGGTGCAGCGGTAGGTATAATTACAGCGATGTTTATATACAAATACAAATTTAAATACGATTCTGTTTTATGGATTTTTGACAGGATAGCTATTCCAATCGCAATTGGAGGAATGTTTGTTAGAATTGGTAATTTCTTTAACTCTGAAATAGTAGGGAATTATACTAATTCAAACTTTGGTGTTGTATTTCAAAATAATGGCGAAATTTTTCCAAGACATCCAGCTCAATTATACGAAGCTTTCGGATATTTATTATTATTTATTCTTCTTTGGAACATTTACTGGAAAACAGATTTAAAAAAACACAAGGGATTCATTTTTGGATTGTTTTTAACTTGCCTTTTTTCAATACGAATATTAGTTGAAAATGTTAAGGAAAGTCAAGGAGGAGATCTTGAAAATACTTTAGGACTTTTATCAACTGGCCAGTGGCTTAGTATACCTTTTGTGATTATAGGAATAGGCCTAATGCTATATTCGAAAAGAAAGTATGCTTAAATTATTTCTTTAAACTTTTTCTTAATGTATCAAACATAACAGGTGTAGCGATAAAAACCGAAGAGTAAGTACCAACTAAAACACCAACAATTAAAGCGAACATAAATCCTCTAATTGATTCTCCACCAAAAAGGAAAATTGCCAATAATACAACTAGGGTTGTAAAAGAAGTATTCAAGGTTCTACTTAAAGTACTATTTAAAGCACTATTAACTGTCTTTTTAAACTCCCATGATTTGTTTATTAATCTAAACTCTCTAATTCTATCAAAAACAACTACGGTGTCATTTAAAGAATAACCAATCACAGTTAATACGGCTGCAATAAATGCTTGATTAATTTCCATACTAAACGGCATAAATGAATACGTTAAAGAAAATATTCCCAATACTATTAGAACATCGTGAAAAACTGCAGTAACAGCTCCTAAAGAATATTGCCAATCTCTAAATCTAAACAAGATATATAAAAACACGACTGCTAATGAACCAAAAATTGCCAAAAACGAATTCTTTTTAATATCGTCGGCTATAGTAGGTCCAACCTTAGATGATCCCATTATTCCTACAGATTTATTATCAGCTCCATTAACAAAATCATCGTACGATAAATTATCAGGAAATTTATTTTTTAATGCATCAAACATTTTTTGTTGAATTTCGTCATCTACTTCAATACCTTCAACATCAACTTTGTAGTTAGTAGTGATTTTTAATTGATTGTCTGAACCAAATGTTTTTGCTTCAGCATTTCCTAAAACCTCAACTAATGAAGCTTGTATTTCAGTTTGATTTACATCATTGTCAAACCTTACGGTATATGTTCTTCCTCCAACAAAATCAACACCTTGATTAAGTCCATTTGTACTTAGTGAGAAGATACTAATCAATAGTAAAGAGCCAGACACAAAATAAGCAACTTTTCTCTTTTGTAAAAAAGTAATAGAAAGTTTGCTAAATAAATTTTTAGTGATTGCAGTAGAAAAATCAAGAATTTTACCTTTTGATAATCTTGAATCTACTAACATTCTTGTAATGAAAATTGCTGTAAATAATGATGTAGCAATACCAATTAATAAAGTTGTTGCGAACCCTTTAATTGGACCAGATCCGAAAACAAAAAGAATTAATGCAGTCAGTCCTGTAGTTATGTTAGCATCTAAAATGGAAGACAAAGCATTACTAAAACCATCTCCAACAGATTTCTTAATTCCTTTTCCTTTTCTTAATTCTTCTCTAATTCTTTCGAAAATAAGTACGTTAGCATCAACTGACATACCAATTGTTAAAACTATACCGGCAATTCCAGGAAGAGTAAGCACTGCTCCTAAGCCGGCTAGAATTCCAAATATTAAAACTAAGTTTAAAACCAGAGCAACATCAGCGTAAATACCTGCTCTTCCATAGTAGAAAATCATCCAAATAAGAACAAGAATTAAAGCAATAATAAAAGAATTTATACCTTTTTCAATGTTTTCTTTTCCTAGCGATGGACCTACTACCTCCGATTCAATAATTTCAGCTGAAGCAGGTAATTTTCCCGCTCTTAAAACATTAGCTAAATCAATTGCTTCATTTAATGTGAATTGACCAGATATTTCAGATCTACCTCCAGAAATTGCACCTCTTGAAACTCCAGGTGCAGAGTAAACTATATCATCTAAAACAATAGCAATATTGCTTTTATCTTTATAAGCGTTACCTGTCATTTCTTCCCATTTTCTAGCACCCTTTCCATTCATTTGCATTGAAACAGCTGCTGCACCAACCTGGTCATAGGATTGACTTGCATCAACAACTACACTACCACTAAGTGGTGGTTTATTATCTCTGTTAGATTGAATTGCATAAAGATCAACAACACTATTAGATAGATCGGCCTTGCCAAAAAGGAAACGAGTAAATCTTTTTTCTGAAGGAAGTAGCTGTCTAATTTCTGGCATTGACAAATATTCCTCAATTTTCTTTTGATCTTTTGCTAAAAATTGAGCGATTACAGGACCTCCTTGAAAACCAGTTCCAACTAAATAATCAAAAAGAGGATTTTTACCACTTGAAGTAATAGAATCATTAGCTTCTACATCAGCTAATAAATCATCAATTTCTGATGTTTCCGTAATTTCTAACTTATCATCATCCTCTACTAAAATAGTTTTCAAAGCTTCATTAGCTTTTGATAAAA
>Ga0102810_1000782_pt1 | contig 11745 bp, 8 predicted proteins | sample ColrivemetaGS573_FD_84506 | JGI IMG/M metagenome (GOLD analysis project Ga0102810, IMG submission 84506) | Estuarine microbial communities from the Columbia River estuary - Ebb tide ETM metaG S.573 | ecosystem: Environmental > Aquatic > Marine > Intertidal zone > Estuary | place: USA: Columbia...
GAAAATCCTTGAGGATTTTCAGATTGTGTGTGCTTGCTAGGTTAAATCCAAAACCACACAACTTCTAATAGCCTAGACCGTTACCTTTATTTGTGACCCGCCCCGAATAAAGGTTAAATAATTTAAAATAGTTAAGTATAAAAACGCTATTTAATTAATTAAAACAATTCAGTGCCTATTTTCCTATCAAAAAAACTCGTATATTTATAATAGTAAGTATAACGGTGGAAAAATCTACCGCTTTTTTGCCTTCCGTTCTTATTATAACCCTTTGTAATTGCTTAAACCTACTTTAAGGATTCAATAATTGTACAAAAAAACAGAACCATGACTAAAAAAACTTTCGGAACATTTGCTGGGGTTTTTACACCAACAACCTTAACAATACTAGGTGTTATCATGTACATTCGTCAACCATGGGTTGTTGGTAATGCAGGTATTGTTGGCGCATTAGCAATTTTATTAATTTCGGTTGCCATAACGTTTACAACAGCATTAAGTTTATCTTCAATAACTACCAATGTCCGTATTGGTGCAGGTGGAGCTTTTAGTATCATTTCAAAATCTTTGGGTTTAGAAATTGGAGGAGCCATTGGAATTCCATTTTATATAGCTCAAGCTTTGGCAGTGGCAATGTATGTTTTTGGGTTTAGAGAAGGATTGAATTCAATATTACCCAGTTTAAATCCATTATTACTAGATATTATTATTTTTTCAGTAGTAATGACCATTGCGTTTAAAAGTACAAGCTTTGCTTTTAAAATTCAATATGTAATACTTGGCATTATAGTTTTGTCTTTAATTTCTATTTATGGAGCGTTATTCGTAAACGATTTAAACTATGACTTCGAACTTTTTGGACAGTACCCTGGATCCATAGAAAATAGTTTTAGCGGAACTTCTTTTTGGGTTGTTTTTGCAGTGTTTTTTCCAGCGGTAACTGGAGTAATGGCTGGTGCAAATATGTCTGGTGATCTCACAAGCCCGAGAAAAAGCATACCTAAGGGAACTATTTCAGCAGTAATTTTAACCACCATTATTTATATTAGTTTAATATTTGTAGCTTCACTTTTGGCAACTCCAAATGAGCTAGCTTCAAATTATAATTTGTTTATTGATAAAGCGCTTTATAGCCCAATTGTACTTGCTGGATTATTAGGAGCAACGCTTTCATCAGCGTTAGGATCTTTTATAGGTGCTCCAAGAATAATGCTTGCATTGGCTGAAAAAGGAATTTTACCTAAAAGTAAGGAACTTGAAAAAACATCAAAAAAAGGTGAGCCTGTCAATTCTATGTTAATAACGGCTATTATTGTTTTTATTGGAATTTCATTGCGCGATTTAAATACTATTGCACCAATACTTACTATGTTTTTTATGATAACTTATGCAATGGTTAATATAGTTGTTTTAGTTGAGCAATTATTGAGTTTACCAAGTTATAGACCAACACTTAAAGTGCCTTTAATTATCCCTGCTTTGGGTGCTTTCGGGTCAATTGCAATTATGTTTGTTATTAATGTAATTGTAGCGTTAACATCACTAATATTAATTTTTATATTTTACTTTTATTTGGTTAATTTAAAATTGAAATCAGAAGCAGGTGATTCTCGTAGTGGTCTTTTTACTGCACTTGCTGAATGGGCTACCAAAAAATCTAGTAATTTAAGCCCTCAAAAAGAAGTTAGGTCTTGGCGTCCTGATCTTTTAATACCAATGTCAATGCCAAAAGAAATCAGAAGCTCCTATAAATTAATTCATTCAATTATTCATCCGAATGGTTCTATTAAAATATTATCATTATATCATGAAAATAAGGAAGAACAGAGAAATATTGAACTATTTTTAAAAAATGCTTCTCAAAAATATAAGGAAAGTGGCATTTCTGTTTCTTATGCGTTTGTTGAAAACAGGGAACTGAATACCACAATAAATATTAGTATGCAATCTCTAAATGCTGCTTTTTTTAAACCCAATATTATTTTTGTAAGTGTTGACACTAGTAATGTTAATCAAGAATTTTACGATAAATTAATTGCTGATGTTAAAAAGAATAATTTTGGGATGATAATTTACATTCCATTTTCTACAGCAAGTTTAGCCATTGAAAAAAACATAAATCTTTGGTTAACTGATGTTCCTACAAACTGGAAAGAAACTTTTAACATTGGAAACAATGATTTATCCACCCTTTTATCACTTTTAATTTGTAAGAATTGGAAAGGTGAAATCGACGCCCTTATTATTAATAAAAATCAGAATTTAAAATTTCCACAAACAGATATTGAAGATATTAAAACTATGGTTAGATTTCCTAATAAAACCAATATCAGCGTTAAAAATGGTGATCTTTTGAGCAACGTTAAAAAATATAGGAATGCAGATGTAAATATTTTTAGTGTAGATGATGATATGTCTACAGCAGCTATGATAAATATAGTAAATGAGTCTCGAATTTCTGGTATTTTCTGTGTAGATTCTAATTTGGAAAATGTGTTAGTTTAATAAATTAAATCCAATTTGCAAATTTACATTTCTTATTATCCAAAAAAATTACCTTTGTACATTATCAAATGGTTATTTGTTAAATATCAACCATTTAAATCCAGTTATTTGAAATTTTTATTTGAAATTTCATTTTTCTTAATTACATTTATAAATTCAAAAATTAAACCATTTACCATTAATTTTTTTTTAAATGAAAACGCTCAATAAGGATGAAAAAAAATCATCCACATTTATTAAAGAATTTGCTTTGAAAAATTATAAAATTTATGTAGCACATTATGAGTCGAGAAATTTACAACCAATGCCATTTCACGATTTTTTAAAAAATTATAATCCATAAAATGCTACCAATAAAAAGCTTCTCAAAAAATGAGAAGCTTTTTATTGGTAAGAGGTTTTGTTCAAAATTTATATTCTACTTTGGTAGGTATACAAATCAAAATAACGCCCCTTTTTAGCCAACAATTCATCGTGTTTTCCTCGCTCTACTATATTTCCTTCTTCTATAACTAGTATTTGATCCGCCTTTTGGATAGTACTTAATCTATGGGCAATTACAAAAGTAGTTCTATCTTTCATTAAGGCTTGTAAACTTTTTTGAATAAAAGATTCGCTTTCTGTATCTAAGTTAGATGTGGCCTCATCTAAAATAATTATTTTCGGATTTGCTAAAATTGCTCTGGCAATTGAAATTCTTTGTCGTTGACCTCCAGATAATTTTACGCCTCTTTCACCAATAACAGTATTTAATCCTTCTTCAAACCTATCAGTAAATTCATTAACGTAAGCACCCTCAACAGCTGCTAATAATTGTTCTTCAGTTGCATTTGGTCTTGGAAATAAAATATTTTCTCTAATGGTTCCTTCATATAAAAAATCATCTTGTAATACAACTCCTAACCTACTTCTAAAACTGTTTAAATTTACTTTTGATAAATCCTTACCATCTAACAAAACTTTACCTTCTATAGGATTTAAAAATGTAGCTGCCAACCCTGCAATGGTAGATTTACCCGACCCCGATGAACCAACCAAAGCGGTTACACTTCCTTTTGGTGCATTAAATGAAATATTATGCAATACTTCTTTCCCTTTTTCATAACTAAAAGAAACATCTTCAAATAAAATATCGCCTTCAATTTTATCCAAAATTACAGTTCTAACTTCAGGATTATCTTCTTCAGTCATATTCATTAATTCTTCTGTTCTGTCCAATCCAGCCATCGCTTCTGTTAACTGACTTCCAATATTACTCATTTGAACAATTGGAGCAATCATAAAGCCTAAAAACAAGGTAAAAGATACAAACTCACCATAAGTCATAGTATTATTCATAATAAAATAACCTCCAATTCCCATAATTCCTGCAGATGCTAATCCTAATAAAAAAGTAGAAGAACTTGTCATAAGTGCGGTAGCAGTTAAACTTTTTTTCACATTTAAAAACAATAGTTCCACTCCTTTTTCAAAACTTTTATTCTCTTGAACTTCTGCATTAAAACCTTTAATTACCCTAACTCCATTTAGTGTTTCAGTTAATCTACCTGTTACTTCAGCATTTATTTTTCCACGTTCTCTAAAAATTGGACGAATAAACCCGAAAGCTTTCAAAGCAACAACTGCAAAAATTGCCACAGGCGCCAATACAAATAAGGTCATTAATGCATTTATTTTTATAAGAATAACTAATGAAATAATTGCAGTAATTGTTCCTCCAACTAATTGTACCAATCCTGTACCAACTAAATTTCTAACACCCTCAACATCAGTCATCACACGAGAAACAAGTGCTCCAGATTTATTATTATCAAAAAAACTAATTGGTAATGTGAGTAATTTTCGCTGGACTTTTGCTCTTAAAAGCGAAATTAAATGTTGCGCTTCTACACTTAGTAAACGTGTTAATGAAAATGATGTTACCGCTTGAATTAGAATCGCAGAACAAACAATAATTATTAAAGTTGTTAATGCGCTCATATCTCTTGAAGGTATTACATCATCAATCAAATTCTTACTTGCATAAGGAAGCACAAGACTGGCTAAACTTTTAGCCATTATTAATACTAAACCTATAAAAATTATTCTCTTTCTTGGCCAAATAAACTCTTTAAATGCCCACCAAAATGATACTTTAGTTTTTCTCATACCTTTTATAGTCGAAAATCGAGCCAAAACGTAACAAATGACATTTAGGCAGGAGTCATTATATTTATTTGCACTTTATTATTCAAAATTAATCGCGATTTTTTAAATGTAATTATTGATTAAAATCATTATTCTAAGTGATTAATCTCATTGTATATTGATTATTATTTTTCTTTATTTAAAATTGATACTTTCCCCTTAATTTGTATTTTATTATATTCTTAATTATTTATTATAATGAGGCAACTAAAGATTTCAAAAAAGCCAACAAATAGAGAATCCGCTTCCTTAGAAAAATATTTACAAGAAATTGCAAAAATTGAATTAATTAATATTGAAACAGAAATAGATTTAGCCAAACGCATAAAGGAAGGAGATCCAGTTGCTTTAGAAAAATTAACAAAGGCAAATTTAAGATTTGTTATTTCGGTAGCAAAACAATACCAAAACCAAGGTTTATCATTATCAGATTTAATTAATGAAGGAAATTTAGGGTTAATTAAAGCAGCAAAACGCTTTGATGAAACTCGTGGATTTAAATTTATTTCATATGCCGTTTGGTGGATTCGCCAATGTATTTTACAAGCTTTGGCCGAGCAGTCTCGTATTATTCGTTTGCCCTTAAATAAAATTGGATCTATTAGTAAAATAAATAAAATGTATGCCCTTTTAGAGCAAAAAAATGAGCGTTCTCCTTCGATTGAAGAAATATCGGAGCATTTAAATATGACAATTCATGAAGTAACTACATCTATAAAAAATTCTGGCCGACATGTTTCTATGGATGCTCCATTAATTATTGGAGAGACATCTAATCTTTATGATGTTTTAAATATTGGTAAACTTCCAAATCCTGATAAAGAATTATTACACGAATCATTAAAAATTGACTTAAACAGGGTTTTACAAACTCTAAAACCTAAAGAAGCCAAAGTGCTACAATTAAGTTTTGGCCTTGAAAATAAAAGCCCATTAACCCTTGAAGAAATTGGATGTACTCTTCATTTATCTAGAGAGCGTGTTCGGCAAATAAAAGAAAAATCTATACGGCGTTTAAAAAGTTTATCCAGAAGTGATGTTTTAAAAAATTATTTATAAAAACAACTCAAATTCTTCATTAAAACTCTTCCAATCAAATAAACTCATTAAATGCAGATGAAATTTTACTTTAAATGTGATCTAGAATGTTATTTTTACGTTTCAAAAATAAACTATGGATTTTTCAACCGTAAAACTTGTTGTTTCAGATATGGATGGTACTTTGCTGAATTCAAAAGGTGAAGTTAGTAATCACTTTTTTCATTTATATGAAGAATTAAAAAAACAACATATTCAATTTGTTGCTGCAAGTGGCCGTCAATACCAAAGTATTGTTGATAAATTAGATTCAATAAAAAATGAAATTACTATAATTGCTGAAAATGGAGGAATTACCCAACAAGCCGAAAAAGTACTTCTAATTAATGATTTACCTTTTAAAAATTGTGTTAAATCTATTGAAATACTACGAAAAATAGAGGATACAAACTTAGTTTTATGTGGAAAAAATACTGCTTATATTGAAACTAAAGATACTCGTTTTATTTCAATCTTGAGCCAATATTATACTAATTACAAAATAGTTAAAGACTTGACCAAAGTACCTAATGATACTTTTTTAAAAATTGCTGCATATCATTATGAATGCTCTGAAACTCATATTTTACCAGCTGTGAAACATTTAAAAAACGAAATGCAAGTTATTGTATCGGGTGAACATTGGTTAGATATTTCACATGTAAAAGCTAACAAGGCAGTTGCTTTAAAAATGTTGCAAAATAAGTTAGGAATAACTCGTGAAGAAACCATGGTTTTTGGCGATTACAATAATGACCTGCAAATGTTGAAACTAGCCAATTATAGTTATGCTATGGAAAATGCACATCCAAACATAAAGAAAACTGCCAAATTTCAAACAAAAAGTAATAACAACCAAGGTGTAGAATTTATTCTTGAACAACTAATTAATTCAAGAATTAATCTACCTTAAAATTTAGTCCTTTTGTATATCCTATGTTTACAAAGTTATTTTTATACAAACTGTTTTCTAAATACTCATTTAATGCTTTTTGAACTTTTATAACATCTGGTCTATTCTCTCTCATTTTTGCAAAAGATGAACGATCGCTTTTTGCATATTCAGTAATTAAATGGTAATCTACTGGTTGCTCAAAATTCATAATTCCTTTCGTGTTATTCATTTTTTTATACGGCCAAAAGCACCAATTTACTTCATTTTTATCCAATAAAATTCTAAATTCATTAATCCATTCATCCGTATTTTCCCCAGTTTCTCCTATGTAAATTGGCACTTTGTGTGTATCTCTAAAATCTACATATTTTTGAATTGATTCCTGATTAACATCAAACCAATATTTATGAAACTCGTAAACAACATTTGGGTCCACTAACTCTTCAAAAACATCAAAATTACCACTCCAATTTGATCCATTTAGAAAGATGGTATGTTCCCTATCAACTTCTCTAATTTCTTTAATTATTCTGTTATATAATAAAAATAGTTTATGATTTAAATCGTCCAACTCATCATTAAAATAATGAGCAATTGGTTCATTCACCAAATCATAACCAATTATTACCGGCTCATCTTTGTATTTTTTTGCAATATCAACCCAAATTTTTGTCATTAAATCTTGAGATGATTTGCTTTTAAATAAATAGGGGTAACCATAACTATCATCTATATTATCACCTGTTTGTCCACCAGGAGCAGCATGCATATCTAACAAGACATATAATTGTTCCTCTCTACACCAATCAATTATTTTATCAAAATATTTAAAACCTGAATTGCGTTCACCCATATACAAATCATCCGTAAACATTTTGTAATTAAAGGGCAAACGAATGTGATTTACACCTATATTTTTTAAATATTTAATATCATCATGCGTTATATAATTATTTAAAAAGCCTTTCCAGAAAACCTGTAAACTATCTGGCCCAACTAATTCATACAATAATTCATCAATTTTTCTTGGTGAATTTACTTGCTCCATTTTAAACATATATCCTTCTGGAACCAACCAATTCCCAATATTGGTTCCTTTTAAAACGATTTCATTTCCTAAAGTATCCACTAATTTAGTTCCATCAGTTTTAATAAAACTAAGCGTGTTTTTAATTTCTTTTGAAGTTGAAATTTGTTCTTTCGTATTTTCAGTAACTTTTTCTTTACAAGAATAAATGACTGAAAAAAGTATAGCTAAGACAAAAGTGATACTATATTTTTTCATTTTATATTATTTTACTTGATAATTAAATCATTTTAAATCTTTATAATCTTCAATATTTTTGGATTGGTCACCCCTACTTTTAAGAAATAAATTCCTACTGGTTTTCCTTCTAAAGAAAGTGCAATTCTCCCATTGTTAACCTTATATAAATCCATTTCAATTAGTTGACCTTGCAAGGTAAAAAGCTGAATACTAATTTCTTTTTCATTTGAAGGAAATGTAATTTCAAAATTACCATTGGATGGATTCGGATATGCTAAAATATCTTCAAATAGATCGATTTTTTTTGCAAAAGTACCTTCACAACTTTCATTCGATTTCACTTCAATTAAATCTCCATGAATTACATCTAAATTAAAAAAATGTGAAAAAGTATCTAAAACTAATTTCTCGTTTTTATAAACTTTAAATGGTGCTGTTCCTTCATTAATTTCAATAGCTACTTTTGAGCTTTTTACAATAGCCTTTCCTGAAATTTTCACTCCTTCTTCAATACTCAATTTATAACATTGCTGAAAATTGTTACTTGAAATACATAAATTATATACTCCAGGTTCTAAATTGGTTATTGTTTTTTCTGATGTAAAATTGTAATCCTCTCCATTCAATTTTGCAACATAATCATAGCTTTTATTGGCTTTAATTTTTATTTGACCATTATTTTTTTCTGGGCAAGTTTCACTAAGAGTTTCAATTTCAAAATTGTCTGTTGGAATACTTCCTACTTCTAAAATAGAAATCCAGTTAATATTAAAACCTGCAGTCTTTACATTCATTTTTAACAAATGCTCTCCTGCGGTTAAGTTTAAAGTCGAGTAAATTGTTTTCCAAGTTTGCCAACTTCCTGTGTTTGGTGTATTTATGGTTGTAGCATTTGAGTCATCTATTAAAAATTCAATAGCTCCAGTTTTAGTTCCTGCAACGCGAACTCCTAATTCATACGTGCCAGATTTAGCAACATTTATTTTATAACTCACCCAATCTCCATTATCAGTCCATCCTAAATTTAAAAAACCAGTTACATCTTTTGTTAATTCTGCAAACAAACCATCCATTAAAAAATATTCTTCTGCCTGAATTTTTCCTGGAATTTGAAATTTCATATCAGGATCATATACTGGAATTTGTTTGTAAATCTCACCCAATTCAGTCCACTCTCCAGGATTACCATATAAATCGATAAATGGGTATGTATTTATGCCCGAATTTGTTCTCCCAATAAACCACGAATACCGAAACACATCAGGATCTCGTTCTAAAAAATTCACAGTTCCAGCTAAATAATTTTTTTGCTGCTCTACATCAACTACTGGATTTGAAGTATCCCACGATGAAAATTCAGTAACCCAAATTGGTTTTCCATATTTCCTAGCATCATTTATATAGCCCACAATAGAATTTCCACTTCCATACCAATGCAATGCAATATAATCTACCTCACAATTGGCACATTCTTTAAAAAAATCATCTAAATATACGAATGGATTATTATAAGTAGTTCCATTTTCTGAAACACAATCACCACAATAATTAACCGCAGGGGCCACAGTTTTTAAATTATTTTCTCTAGCAATTTGCTGAAACGATGACCAAGCTGATGCTGCCTCAGAAGGCGTCATATTTGCTTGTTCTTTAAAATTTGGTTCGTTAAACCCTAATATGTACTTTACGTTTGAATCTTGACTAATCCAACTATTTACACCACTTATTCCATTTGCATTCCACGCCATAGGCGTAAAATCTACATTGTAATTTTGATATGTTGTTTCAATAGCTGCATCAGGTTGAGGTGACCAATTGTACCACCAAGAAATAGCTTCTGAAAATTTTTGTATATCTACAGTAGAATGAAATCCATAAGAAACTCCACGCTTATTGCTTTTTTCTTGAGAATATCCTTGATTGAAAACAAGAAAAAACATTACTAAAATGGTAATTATTTTTAATATATATTGTGTCAAAGACCTCATATTACTTATTTAATTAATCACCATCTTTATTTCAGTTTTAATTTAACAAATACAGGAAAATGATCAGAAGGAAATTTTAAATGATTCGAATTATTTAATACCCCATATTTTTTAACTTTCACAGATTTATTATTAGCTACAAAAATGTAATCTATTCTTTTGGATGGAATTTTATTGTAATTAAAACTATTAAATGTTCCTTCAGGTCCAATAAGTTGAATTTCCGAAATTTCTTTGCAGTCTTTCAATTCACTTTTCAAAATATTTATTGTTTCACTTGTTGGCTCTGCATTTAAATCCCCCATAAATATTACAGCTAAGTTTTCAGAATTTAAATCCTTTATTTTGGCTAAAACTAATTTTGCACTTTCAACACGGGAAACTTCTCCTAAGTGATCCAAATGTGTATTAAAAACCCAAAAATTTACTCCTTCTTTTTTATTTTGAAATAATCCATAAGTACAAATCCTTGGAAAAGCGGCATCCCAACCTTTACCAATAATATTAGGCGATGTGGACAACCAAAAAGTACCTTGTTTTAAGAGCTTATAATTTTTATGATTGTAAAAAATTGCAGAATATTCTCCTTTTTCACCTCCATCTCTTCCTTCCCCAATAAAACTATACCACGGCAAATGTTCTTTAATAAAATTTACTTGATGTGGCATTCCTTCTTGAATTCCAAAGATATCTGGATTATAAAATTGCAATTGAGAAACTAAAAATTCCTTTCTTTCAGGCCAAGCATTTTCACCATCAGAGGCTACATCTAAACGGATATTATAAGTAATTAACGATACATTTTGGCTCATTCCTTCTCTAATAAAAAAAACTGTAATTAGTATTAAAAAATAGTTTTTCATGAAAAAATATCTGCCAATTTAATTATTTAATTCTAAGGTAGGAATATACCATAAATCGAGTTCTAAATTTATACCTCCATGCAATTCTTCTTGAACTACTCTATCAACAATATAAACTCCAACTTGAGCCATTTCTTTAAAAGTAAAAATACCATTATTAGGAAAATTAATTCGTGTTCTATGAATATTATACTTATCTGAAAATTTTTGATTGAAAGCTTTTTCAACCCCTTCTTTTTTTAACATAAATCCTAACAAACCACCCCAAGTGGCTGTTGGGTTATCGGAATCCCACCCAGCTAAAGTTCCAATTCTTATGGTTTCTTTAAGATCTCCTTCTCCATACAACAAACTTATAATACTCGCTCCAAAATTAATACCTGCTGCAAAACAACCATTGCAATACAGATTCTTTGAAGTAATGTTATAGCCATCTTGCTGCTCAACCTGATACCGTTGGTATAATTCATTTCGAGTTTGTTCCCAAGGAATATTGTTTTGGTAATTTTCATTTACAAAATCAAACATTTTTGCAGAATAAGATTCGTTTGGTAATACTTTTCGAGCTTCGTTTGCCATCCAATTTATTTTATCTTTCATTGGTAATTCTTCTTTTAAAAAAGAAGCCAAAGAATACATAATTACATTAAACTCCGAAATCCATTGAGCGTTTTCACGTGCAGTAGTCTGAATAGGGAGTTTTGCCATTTTCAATGCTAAATCAGGTTTTGAAGGTGCAAATAAACCAAATATTTCAGTAGTTAATTGTGCATCAATCATTTCATAATGCTCATTATTTTCAGGAAGACTTGTATCTGGAGGCAACATTCCTTGTTGCATTAAATCAAAAGCTTTTTGATTAGAAACCCATAAATAATTTTCTTCTTCTAGTTTAATATGCTCTAACCAACCTTCTCGTATTTGTTCTCCAGTTAAAACACTTGTTTTATTAGCATATAATAA
>Ga0102810_1000783_pt1 | contig 11732 bp, 11 predicted proteins | sample ColrivemetaGS573_FD_84506 | JGI IMG/M metagenome (GOLD analysis project Ga0102810, IMG submission 84506) | Estuarine microbial communities from the Columbia River estuary - Ebb tide ETM metaG S.573 | ecosystem: Environmental > Aquatic > Marine > Intertidal zone > Estuary | place: USA: Columbia...
TACAACCATTGCAAGTGTTGGAGTTTGTACCCTCCCAACAGATAAAACTTGTTTATAACCTCCGTGTTTTACGGTGTATAATCTGGTTGCATTCATTCCTAAAAGCCAATCTCCAATTGCTCTAGAGAAACCTGCATAGTATAAATTATCGTAATTTTTAGAAGGTTTTAAGTTTTCAAAACCTTCCTTTATGGCTTCGGTAGTTAAGGAAGAAATCCATAAACGTTGTACTTCACCTTTATAATTTGCCTGATTAATTACCCAACGCTGAATTAATTCTCCTTCTTGTCCAGCATCACCACAGTTTATAATAACTTCAGCTTTATCAAACAAACTTTTTACTATGTCGAATTGTTTTTTAATTCCATCATTTGAAACAACTTTGGTTTCAAATTTTTCAGGAAGCATTGGTAAATTATTTAAATCCCAACTTTTCCAATGTGGTCGGTAGTCATTTGGTTCAAAAAGAGTACACAAATGTCCAAAAGTATATGTAACAGCATAGCCATTTCCTTCAAAATAACCATCGCGTTTTGTGTTTGCTCCTAATACATTAGCAATTTCACGAGCAACACTTGGCTTTTCTGCAATACAAACTTTCATTTAAAATTTATTTTTTGAAGACTGCAAAGTACTAAATTTTGCAAGAAATAACGATGAAGATTTTATTTTTCAAAAGCTATTTTTGAATCTTAAAAATCTATTATTCGATTATTATAATGTGTTTTTCGCACTTTTACTTTTTTATTTTGTACATGAAGCAGAAAATTAAATTAATTAACAATATATTTAGTGCGATATACATATATCCACTATATTATTTGGATTTTAAAAAAGTAAAATATTAATGAAATCATTTACAATTCAACAAATTAATGACTTATTAAAAGGAGAATTAATTGGTACAACAAATCAAAAAATTAGTGGACCAGAACAATTAGAAAAAGCAAATTCTAGTCAAATTAGTTTTATAGGAAATAGTAAGTATGTGCCTTTATGGCAAAAATCTAATGCTTGTGCTGTGGTAGTTAACAATAATATAAAAATTGAACCCAAAGAGAATTGCGCTATTATAAAAGTGAAAAATGCTGATTTAGCAATGGCTATATTATTGGAGATTTATGCTCCAGAACCACCACAATTTGAGGTTGAAATTCATCCAAGTGCTGTTATTGATGAAACTGCGAGTATTGGAGATGGCTGTACAATAGGTGCAAATTGCTATGTTGGTAAAAATGTTGTTTTAGGTGATGGAGTTATTTTGTATCCGAATGTTACAATTTTTGATGAAACAAAAATTGGGAATAGTACTGTTATTTGGTCAGGAACTGTAATTAGAGAGCGATGTGAAATTGGTAGCAATTGTATTTTTCATACAAATGTAAGTATTGGTGCAGATGGGTTTGGATACCGTCCAAGTGAAGACGGTAGAGGTTTAATTAAAATTCCACATATTGGTAATGTTATTATTGGTAATTCAGTTGAAATTGGAGCAAATTCTTCGGTAGACCGCGCAAAATTTAGTTCTACTATTATAGGTGATGGTTGTAAGATAGATAATCTTGTTCAAATTGCACATAATTGTGTATTAGGACGTTCGTGTATTATGGCAGGAAGTAGTGGCTTAGCTGGTTCTGTAACCTTAGGTGATGGAGTTGTAATTGGAGGAGCATCTTCAATTAAAGACCATGTTACTATTCATTCTGGAGCTGTTGTTGGTGGAGGTTCAGGTGTTATGGGAGATGTAGCTGCTGGAAAAACGGTAGTAGGATATCCGGCAACTGATGCCAGAGATATGTTTAGACAATGGGTTGCTCTTAAAAAATTAGCGAAAAGTTGATTTTAAAAAATAGGATTAAGCTGTTTTAATAAAAGAGTTTTTTAATATTTTTGTTGCAAATTTGACAAAATAGTATAATTTGTTTTTAAAATGGTTGGTTAAATTTGTTAAGAAATAAAGTTTAAGCCATTATTATGAAAAACATTGCTCTTTTTTGTATTTTTTCTCTGTTTGTAATTGTTGGGTGCAAGTCAGAAAAAAAGAAAACTTCTTTAAACGATTCTATAAGAATTAATCAAATAGGGTTTAACCCAAATTCAATAAAACAATTTGTTGTTGTAGATTACATTCCAAGTACTTTTAAAATAATTGATACAAATGGGAATACTGTTTTTAATGGTGATTTTCAAGATAATGGAGTTTGGGAACAATCCGGAGAACATGTGTTTTTAGGCGATTTTAGTGCATTAAATACAATTGGAACTTATTATGTTTTAGTTGATAATAAAATGCAATCCTATCAATTTGAAATTAAAAAAGGAATTTATACTGAAGCATTAAATGCTTCAATTAAAAGCTTTTATTTTCAAAGAGCTTCTATGCCAATTGAAGTGCAATATGGAGGCGTTTATGGACGTAAAAAAGGTCATGCTGATGACAATTGTTTATATCATCCTTCTTCGGGTAAATCATCAGGTGCTTTAAACTCACCAGGAGGCTGGTATGATGCCGGTGACTATGGAAAATATATAGTAAATGCAGCACTTTCAACAGGGCAAATGCTTAATTTATTGGAGCTATTTCCTAATGCAGTGAAAGATGGAGATTTAAATATTCCAGAAAGTGGCAATGAAATTAGTGATTTATGGGATGAATTGAAATATGAATTAGATTGGGTTTTAACAATGCAAGATGAAGATGGTGGAGTTTATCACAAGCTTACTGGTAAAAATTTCAGTGGCTTTATTTCTCCTATAGATTATGATATTGATAGATATATTATAGGAAAAGGTACAGCTGCAACTTTAAATTTTGCTGCGGTCCTTGCACAAGCTTCTCGATTGTACAAAAATATTGATCAAAATTGGTCTGCAAATGCTTCAAACGCTGCAGAAAAAGCTTGGGAATGGGCAGTTATTAATAATCATGTTCAGTTTGTAAATCCTAAAGATGTTAAAACAGGCGAATATGGAGATAATAATTTTTCTGATGATTTTTACTGGGCGGCTACTGAATTATTTATAACCACAAAAAAGGAGTTATACAGGTCTCATCTTATGGAAAATAATCAAGAATATATTCATCAACTAACAAATAGTTGGAAATATTTTGTAAGAAATATGGGTTTCCATTCTTTACTTGTGAACAAAGATTTATTAGACAAATATTTTGCTACAAATTTAACACAAAATCATATTGAATTGGCTGATGATATTTTAGAGAAAATCAATAAAAATCCTTATCGAATTGGGCTTGATTTATTTGAATGGGGGTCAAATAGTGATATTTTGAATCAAGCTGTAATTCTATGTTTTGCGCATAGTTTAACTAATGAAGATAAATATTTAAACGGGGCAGAGCAAATAACGGATTACATTTTTGGAAAAAACGCAACTGGATATAGTTTTTTAACAGGATATGGATCTAAAAGAGTTATGTTTCCACACCACAGACCGAGCGGTGCAGATGGCATAGATGATCCAGTTCCTGGTTTTATTGCTGGTGGTCCTAATAAGGACAGACAAGATGGTTATGAAGTTAATTATACATCAAAATTACCAGCAAAATCTTTTATGGATGTTCAAGAGAGTTTTGCATCAAATGAAGTTTGTTTAAACTGGAATGCACCTGTAGTATTTGTATTAGGTTATTTAGAGCAGGTAAGAAAATAATTTTTTTATAAATTGTTAGTATTCTTTTTTTAATTCTTAATATTTAGATTTAAATAATAAGAGATAATAATATATATTTGTTTTTCAATTTTTAATTAAATACTAATAATGCTAAACGAATTAAAAGAAATTAAACCAGGATACGGGCTTGGTTCTATCAAATTTGGAATGACAAGGGATGAAGTAAGATTATTACTTGGAGAACCTAGTTTTATTGATAAATATTCTCATTCTGATTCTGACAAAGATTTAACAGAATCTTGGGAATATGAAGAGTTATATTTATCAATTAGTTTTGATCAAGCTGAAAATTGGAAACTTATGATGATATCAGTAACATCAGATTTTTATGAATTGGAAGAAGTTTCTTTAATTGGTTTAAGTGAAAAAAAATTAATAGATCAGTTAGATGAAATTGATTTGGGAGATTTTTTCATTGAAGATTGTTCTGAAAACGATGATGAAGATAATAAAGTAATTGAAATTGATAAAAAATCGATAAATTTTTGGCTTACAAGTGGAGTTTTAGATGAAATTCAATGGTCTCCAATTTTTATTGATGACGACACTATAAAATGGCCAAAATAAAAGGTTATTTTACTGATTTTTAATAAATTGTATTGATTTTTGATTGAATATTTTGGCTTGTTCAATATTTACTACATGCCCGCAGTTTTCAATTATTAATAAGGTAGATTTTAAATGTATTTCTACTATTTTTTTTATGGCAGGTAAAAATAAATGATCCTCTTCTCCCATAATGTAAAATGTAGGAATTTTAATATCTTTTGTTCTAAAAAAATGTAATAATGGATTAATTTCAGCGGTTAATTTAAACCATCTAACAAATTCTTTTTGATATAATTTTTTGGCTTCATTCACAAAAATTAAGCGTGATTTTTTATGATTTTTTTTAGGCATTATAATAAATGCAAACAATTTATATAAAACTAAATAAGGTACAACCGATTTAAAAAGTACACCAACACGCATTAAAAACTGCGATTTTAGGTTCAGTTTCATAATGGCTCCACCCATAATCATACTTTTTACACGTTCTGGATGTTTCTCTGCTAAATTTCTAATTAAAATAGTACCTAAAGAAATACCTGTAAAATGCGAAACTTTAATATTTAAATGATCAATTACTTCAACAATATCATGAGTAATCGAATCAAATGTATATTTTTCATTAAAAGCTTCTTTTAGTGCGTGTTTGCTGTTTCTATGACCTCTTAAATCTAGTACTAATACATTAAAAACCGAACTAAAACTTCTAATTTGTTTAAACCAAATTGAAGAGCTTCCACCTGCTCCATGAACAAATGTTACCCAATCTTTAGCCGTTTTATGATTGTAAGTAGTATAATTTAACATTTATTAATTTTAGAATAGTAGCAATTGCAAAAATACTCAAATCTATTTTATAAATCATGTATTCTTTTTTTTTAAAAATAAAGTAAATATTGGGTTCTTATTTTAAGATTTATTATTTTTAATAATTGAATTTTTAAAACTAAAAATTAATTGATTATGAGAGCTTTTCATTATGCTTTTAAAGTGAAAGATATACAATCTACAAAAGTTTTTTATATTGATATTTTAGGGTGCAACCAAGGAAGATTTACAGAAAGTTGGATAGATTTTGATTTTTTTGGGAATCAACTTTCAGCACATATAAGCAACAATATTCCAAAACCGGATTATTGTGGAACTGTTGATGGTGTTAAAGTACCAATACCTCATTATGGATGTATTTTAACTTTAAATCAATTTGAAGATGTGAGGCTTAAACTCGAAAAATCAAATTGTAAGTTTATAGTTAAACCACAAATTAGGTATAAAGGTTTAAAAGGGGAACAACAAACTATGTTTACTGAAGATTTTAGTGGAAATCCAATAGAATTTAAAGCATTTCAAAATGAAGATGAAATTTTTAATTAATGCTTTTACCACCAAACAACAAAAAACTTTTGTACTTCTCCATTAGGATATTTTAACCAACATAATGGCGCCGTATTTTCATTGAGAATTTCTTTAATTTTTGTATAAAACCTAGCGTAAGAAATCCATGTTGTTTGTGTTTGAATTTCTTGTAACCAATTTATTTTAGTAGGAATGTAAAACTTACAATCCACAAATTGGTTTAGTTCATTAAAATGAATATAGAACCCTTTAATACAATCATTATTGATTTCTTTAAATGAATTGTTGATTAGTTTTAACGGAACATATAACTGTGCTTTAAAACAAACTTGTTGTTGTAGGTTTTTTGCTTCTAAATTTAATTTTTTTAAAAATTTAGAAGTATAAGTATTATAAAGTAATGGTAATTGTTTTTCTTTTAGTTTAATAAGTTTAGCAACTAAACTATCTTTTCTGTTCGGTCCAATCCAATGTTCTAATTCGTTTGTGCCAACAGATTTATCGTACAAATAAAATTTATAAATTATTTCTAGATGAACAGGTTTTTTAGCTGTAGTTAAAATACAATCTATTTCACCAACTGTTGTTTTTTCATTTTGAATTTGAACATTCTCTGCTAAAATTTTTATTTCTTTATGTTGATTTAATTCGTGAATAACAAATTTTTCCACACGTTTGCCAAGCCTTAAATTTTTAAAAATGGAACCTTCAAATTTTGAAGTTGGAAATTTGCCTATTTTAAATTGTTTTAAACCAAAAATTTCATCTCCATTCCAAAGTGGAGGTGTATTAAAATAACCTTCATATTGCAATTGAATATTTTTTGTGTTTAAATGCATAGGAATATTCAAAAAGGAGTATTAAAAAACTTTATAAACAGGCAGTTTTAAATAAGCAGTTTCGAAATAAGGAGAATTTTTATAAATATAATCTAACTGAGCTCTTGGATTTTTTGCAAACTCTTCATCAGTTTTCATTTTTTCATTAAAATCAAGTTTTAAAGTAAAACTATTATTTAAATAATCTTCAGCGATATCTTCAAAAACATACGCTGAATATCCTTCTTTGCGCTGCAAAATAGTATCGAAAAAATTCCAATTAAAAAATGAATCGGTTGCAGCAGCCTCTAAAGTTTCCATAATATAACGCGCACCGTTTTGATTTACGGGAATATAAATATCTCCAGCGTTAAAATTATTAGATTTTTCTGCAGATGAAACAGAAGTATTGTAATGCGGATAATGCCCTTCGTATGGATTTGATCTTGTTTTAAAATCTAAAATATGTTGTTCTAAAACATTAATGGTTGTATCATTTTTAAAAACAAGAAAGTCAATATTATTGGCTTTCAACCTATCCAAAATTGTCCACCAACCTTGTTTTAAAATATAAGCTTTTGGGATTTCGATTTCATTAGTTACTTTAAATTGGTTGAAATACTTTAAAGATTTTGTATAAGGTTTTGTTCTGTCGTAAAACAAACGTTTTCCATTGGTAACTTTACTATTAATATAACTACCTTCGTAGCCTTTAAATTGAAGTGTTGAAAAAGTATCTCTATCCACTTCATAAGAAATAGGGTATGTTTTCTTTTCTAAAATTTTTGCAACTGCATTTTGACGAAGTTCTTTTATTTGAGTTCCGTTTTCAGTAAGAAAATTCAGTGTGCTTTCCATAAAACTATAGGTTTCTTCAACACGTTGTTTGTACGGTTTTAACATATGAGTTTCAACCATTAAACCTAAGGTGTTAAATAGTGTTGTGTAGCCACTTGAATAGCGAGGCGAATCAAAAAATTGACTAAAACCATCATCAGGAGTATTTCCCCAAACATTCACGTAAGGAGTTATAATAATGTCTTTTTTTAATAAGGATGCCTCAATTGAAGGTCTCATGTTAGTTTCTAAAAATTCACCCAATTCATTTCCTAATTTATTGTGTTGTGTAAATAAATGGGTAATTCCATATTGATAGTCGGCACCATTACTTACATGGTTATCGATAAAAATATCAGGATTTATTAAATGAAATATTTCAGCAAATGCAATTGCATTTTTAGTGTCTGCTTTTATAAAGTCTCTATTTAAATCAAAATTTCTGGAATTTCCTCTAAAACCATATTCTTTTGGACCATTTTGGTTGGCTCTGGAATGGCTGTTTCTATTTAAAGCACCACCAATATTATACATTGGAATAACGGCAATTACAACATTTTTAAATCGTTCAATATTGTTTTTGTCTTGAACAATATCTCTAAGTAATAGCATAGAAGCATCAACGCCATCTGATTCTCCAGGATGAATTGCATTATTAACTAAAATAATATTTTTAACGTCTTTTATTTTTTTAAAATCAAATACTTTATCGCTATTAAATACAACCAAATGTAAAGGATTTCCACTGTCGGTTTCACCCATTTCTAACATAGAAATCTCAGGATATGATGCAGCTAAATTTTTATAATATTCAATTGTTTCTTGGTAGGTTGTTGTTTCAGTTCCATTTGATTTTTCAAACTTGGTTGTAAAATCGTAATTTGTTTTATGAGTAGTTTTTTTACAAGAAAATGCAACAAAAACTAGCAGTAGGAATACTAATTTCTTCATAAAAAATTAATTATATTTTAAGGACACTTTTAGGAACAAATTTAGAGATGTCTCCGCCGTGCCTGTGCACATCTCTAACAATGCTGGAACTTATAAATGCCGTATCTGCTGAAGTTAATAAAAATACAGTTTCAATTCCAGAAAGCTTTCTATTGGTTTGCGCAATTGCTTTTTCAAATTCAAAATCCGCTGGATTTCTCAAACCCCTTAAAATAAAATCAACAGCTACTTTTTCACAGAATTCGGTAGTTAAACCAGTGTAAGTAAGCACCTTTATTTTTGGCTCACCTTTATAATTTTCTTTAATAAAATTAACACGTTCTTTTAATGAGAACATATATTTTTTATCAGCATTTATACCAATAGCAATTATTATTTCATCAAATAAAGGCAAGGCTCTATTTATAATATCAACGTGACCTAATGTTATAGGATCAAAGGATCCTGGGAAAATTGCTCTTCGCATAATTAGTTTTTTAAAGCCATCTCTATGGCGTTATGAAAAAGTTCTTGTAAACCTATACCAGCCTTAGCTGCTTGTTGCGGAATAATACTTGCGGTTGTTAAACCTGGAACGGTATTCATTTCTAAAAAATGTGGTTCACCATTTACCAAAATATATTCAGACCGGGAAAAACCACTCATATTTAAAATTTGATACACTTGAGTTGCAACTTTTTCTAATTTTTTATGAATTCGATCTGAAATCCGAGCTGGTGTAATTTCTTGAGATTTACCTAAATATTTTGCTTCATAATCAAAGAAATCATTTTCGGTAACAATTTCTGTCATAGGTAATACTTTAATTTTACCTTCAAATTCAATAACACCAATTGTAATTTCTGGCCCATCTAAAAAAGCTTCAATTAAAATTTGAGAATCTTCTTTAAATGCTTTTTCAATTGCAGGAACCATCTCATCCTTTATTTTAACTTTTGAAATTCCAAAACTAGATCCTGCATTATTTGGTTTTACAAAACAAGGTAAACCTACTTTGTTTATTATTTCTTCAACATTAATTTTAGCACCTTTATCAAGATAAAAAGAGGTAGCCGTTTTTATACCATATTGTTTTACAACGCTTAAACAATCACGTTTGTTAAAAGTTAATGCCATTTGATAAAATGGTGCAGAAGTATGTTTTATTCCAATTAAATCAAAATACGCTAAAATGGTTCCATTTTCACCAGGATGCCCGTGAATAGCATTAAAAACACAGTCGAAAATAATTTTTTTACCATTAATATCTGCTGAAAAATCATGTTTATTTATTGGGTGTTCGTTTTTAAAATCATCAACTAAAACCCATTTATTTTTTAGAATATGAACTTGGTAGGTATTGTATACTTCTTTGGATATATTTTTATGAACAACAGCACCACTCTTCAAAGAAATTTCAACTTCTGAAGAATAGCCTCCCATAATTATGGCAATATTTTTTTTCATTTTAAGTTTATAGGTTTACCGTAATTACAAACTTACAGATTTAAAGTTAAAAGTTTGAAATTGAAAGTTGGAAAATTTTAAAAGCTATTTGTATTTTATTTCGGCTATTTAGCAGTTAAATAATTTAACAGATATATTGTACATTTGCACAAAAATAAAGAAAATGAGTTTAATTGAATTTTTTAAATCTAAAATATTTATAAAGCAAGTATTATATGCTTTAGGAGGCCTAATTCTGTTTGCTTTTATTGTTATGAAGTGGCTAAATATTTCAACCAATCATGACCAAAAAATTGAAGTTCCAGATTTACAGAAAATGAGTTTGAATGAAGTGGAAGAAGCATTGGAAGACTTAGATTTAAAATTATTTGTAATTGATTCGGCTAGTTATAATCCAGATTACCCTAAAAAATCAGTTATAGATCAAGACCCTGAACCGGGAGATTTTGTAAAGGAGAATAGAAAAATATATTTAACACTAAACCCTTCAGGATATGGAAATGTTGAAGTGCCTAATGTATTTGGTAATACAAAAAGGCAGGTTACTTCACAATTACGAGCAATTGGTTTTAGAATAAGTGCAAACCCAATTTATGTTTCAGATATTGCAAAAGACGTTGTTAGGGGATTAAAATTCGATGGAAAGGATTTAAAAGCTGGAGATCAAATTCCAAAAAATTCTGTAATTACTTTAAAATTGGGAGATGGTAATGGAAGTGGTAAATATTCACAATCCTCTGATAATAACTAATAATGAGTTTAGAAGAAATTAGTGCAGAAAACGAGGAGTTTTATGAACATTTTAATTATGTTGCCCACGCAGGTCAGGAGCCTCTACGTGTAGATAAATTTTTAATGAATTTTATTGAAAATGCTACCAGAAATAAAGTTCAGCAAGCGGCAAAAGCTGGTAATGTATTGGTTAATGATGTCCCTGTAAAATCAAATTACAAAGTAAAGCCTCATGATGTTGTGCGTGTTGTGTTATCGCATCCGCCGCATGAAAATTTACTAGTTGCTGAAGATATTCCATTAGATATTTTATTTGAAGATGACCAGGTAATTGTAGTTAATAAACCAGCTGGTATGGTTGTGCATCCGGGGCACGGAAATTATAGTGGAACTTTGGTAAATGCATTAATTCATCATATTGAAAATTTACCTACAAATTCAAACGAACGTCCTGGTTTAGTTCATAGAATTGATAAGGACACCAGTGGTTTATTAGTTGTTGCCAAAACGGAATTTGCGATGGCACATTTATCTAAACAATTTTACGACAGAACTACAGAGCGTTTATATTACGCATTAGTTTGGGGAAATGTTGAAGAAGATGCGGGAACTATTGAAGGTAATATTGGAAGAAGTTTAAAAAACAGACTGCAAATGAATGTCTTTCCAGAAGGTGATTTTGGAAAACATGCAGTGACACATTATAAAGTTATTGAACGTTTTAGTTATGTTACCTTGGTGCAATGTAAATTAGAAACCGGTAGAACACATCAAATTAGAGCCCATTTTAAGCATATTGGCCACACACTTTTTAATGATGAACGTTATGGAGGTGATGTTGTTTTAAAAGGAACCACGTTTACAAAATACAAGCAATTTGTAGATAATTGTTTTAAAGTTTTGCCAAGACAAGCACTACACGCAAAAACCTTAGGATTTGAGCACCCAACTACCAAAGAATTTATGCGTTTTAATTCTGAAATTCCACAAGATATTATTGATTGTTTAGAGAAATGGAGAACATATACTGTCAATCAGAAAGATTAAGTTTTTTAACTTTTGCGCTTCTCAGTTAGAAAGAATCAAGTTTAATTACGCTGATCGTTTGTTAAGAAAATTTCAAGTTTTTTAAGTTAATAAGCAATCTAAATAATTTTAGAAATGAGTAATTATAAATTAGTCATTTTCATAAAGTCTTAATCTATTTTTTAAGGTATTTAACTCATTTCGCAATGCTCTTTCTTTCTCTAAAAGGTTAAATACCACATCAATTCCTTCTAAATTAACATTTAACTCATTGTGTAGTCTAATCATTTTTTCAAGGTTACCAATTTGGTCTTGATGAATAAA
>Ga0102810_1000784_pt1 | contig 11726 bp, 10 predicted proteins | sample ColrivemetaGS573_FD_84506 | JGI IMG/M metagenome (GOLD analysis project Ga0102810, IMG submission 84506) | Estuarine microbial communities from the Columbia River estuary - Ebb tide ETM metaG S.573 | ecosystem: Environmental > Aquatic > Marine > Intertidal zone > Estuary | place: USA: Columbia...
CAGCCGCTATAATCGCTCCGCCCCTCCCGATTCATGAAGTATCTGAAAATCTCCAACCTCTAGTGCTAACAGGTGACTCTGAATTGGATCGTGTCTTGGGCGGAGGCATTGTGCCAGGGTCATTGGTTTTGCTCGCTGGAGAACCAGGTGTTGGAAAATCAACCCTACTCCTCCAACTTGCCTTACAAGTCAAGTATCCAACGCTTTATGTGTCGGGAGAAGAAAGCTTGACCCAAATCAAGTTGAGAAGCAATCGGATGGAAGAGGAAAACGAACATTGTTATTTACTCAACGAAACCAATGTTGAGCAAATCCTAGTTCAAGTCAATAAGCTCAAACCAAAGCTTTTGATTGTTGATTCTGTTCAAACTCTTCAAACCGATGTCATCGATAGTGGAGCAGGAAGTGTTTCACAAGTGCGTGAATGTACTTCCGCGCTTCAACGCTTTGCCAAGCAAATGCATATTCCCGTGCTACTTGTTGGTCACATTACCAAAGATGGAATGATCGCAGGACCAAAGATTTTAGAACACATGGTTGATGTGGTTTTGCACTTTGAAGGGGATCGTAACTATATGTATCGTATTCTACGAACTCCCAAAAACCGATTTGGATCAACGGCAGAACTCGGAATCTATGAGATGCAGTCCAAAGGACTTCGTATTGTTCAGAATCCAAGTGAGTTGCTTATTTCGACCAATAGCAGTCAGTTGAGTGGTCACGCCATTGCTGCAACACTAGAAGGAATGCGACCCATGTTAATTGAATGTCAAGCACTTGTAAGCTCAGCGGTCTATGGTACTCCTCAACGAAGCTCTACGGGCTTTAACGTTAAGAGACTCAACATGCTTTTGGCAGTATTGGAAAAACGAGCTGGATTTAAATTAGGCGCAAAAGATGTATTCCTCAATTTGGCAGGTGGTATCCGCATCGACGACCCCGCTCTTGACCTTGCAGTTGCAGCAGCTATTTTGTCGAGCAGCTTGGATGTTGCTATACCCGAAAAATATTGTTTTGCTGCTGAAGTTGGGTTATCTGGAGAGCTGCGCAATGTGCCACGTATCGAACAGCGTATTCAAGAAGCCGAAAAACTGGGCTTTACAACCCTCGTCGTTGCCCAAAAAAATACCATGCCCGCAAGCAAACTCAAAGTAATTGCGCTTGATAATATTCGTGACTTGGTCGAACTGCTCTTTTAAGGCGCAGGATTTGGTATTCGGCTATGCACCGCATTGATTTCATCTAGGATTTCTTCTGACAAGCTTACAGCAGATGATGCGATATTCTCTTTGAGTTGAGCCATTGTTGTTGCGCCAATAATATTCGAAGTAACAAACGGTCGGTCGGTAACAAATGCGAGGGATAATGTTGCCAGAGATAGTTTATGTCTTTCCGCAATCTCGGCATATGCTTCGGTTGCTTCGAGGGACTTTTCACTGTTGTAGCGTGCCATTCTGGGAAATAATTTCAGTCGACTGTTTTCAGGTAGTTTTCCGCCACGATACTTTCCTGAAAGCACCCCAAAAGCCATGGGAGAATAGGCCAATAAACCCAACTGTTCACGGTGTGAAACCTCCGCATTTCCCACCTCAAACGTGCGATTGAGAAGCGAATAGGGGTTTTGGATTGTCTTCATCCGGGGTAAGTTTTTGAATTGACACAGCGCGAGGTATTTCATTGCGCCCCAAGGCGTTTCATTTGACAGTCCAATGTGTCGAATTTTTCCATCTTGAATTAGTCCATCTAGCGTTTCTAAAATTTGTTCAAAATTCTCTTCCCATTGCTCATCTAGGTTTGGAGAATAATCTCGATTACCAAAAAAATTAGTTGAACGCTCAGGCCAGTGCAATTGAAACAGATCGATATAATCTGTTTTTAGTCGTTGTAAACTTCCCTCCAATGCTTCACGAATACTGTTGGGCGTAAAGCCAGAAGCACGAATATGAGCCGTATACGATCCGGGCCCCGCGATTTTGGTGGCAAGTACAACCTTGTCTCTATTTTTTCGAGCGGCAAACCAATCTCCCATAATGCGTTCGGTATCAGCATAAGTCTCCGCATTTGCAGGCACTGGATAAAGCTCTGCTGTATCAAAAAAATTAACGCCTTGGTCTAATGCATAATCCATTTGTTCAAAGCCCTCTGCGGCTGTGTTTTGATTGCCCCAAGTCATGGTGCCTAAACAGATTTTACTCACACGGACATCCGAGTGAGGCAAAGTGGTATATTTCATAAATTCATATTCAAAGTGACGCCAACAGGACAGTGGTCAGAATGGACAGCTTGGGGAAGAATAAATGCTCTTTCAATATGTTTGGTTAGGGGCTCGGACACCATGGCGTAGTCGATGCGCCAGCCCTTATTATTGGCACGAGCATTTGCTCGGTAGCTCCACCAACTGTAATTGTGTGGCTCTTCATTGAGATGACGAAACGAATCGGTAAAGCCTTGTTGCATAAACTGATCTATCCACGCACGTTCTTCAGGCAAAAAGCCGGATACTTTTGCATTACGCACGGGGTCATGGATGTCGATGGCTTCGTGACAGATGTTGTAATCGCCACAAATCACGAGGTTGGGGTGGGTTTGCTTCAAGGTGTTGATATAGGTTTGAAAATCATCCATGTAGGTAAACTTAAAGTCCAAACGTTCGGGATTGGTCCCCGAAGGAAGGTATAGACTCATCACAGAAACGTTATCAAAATCGACACGGAGGTTGCGCCCTTCGCCGTCCATATAGTCAATGCCTGTGCCATAAACCACCTCGTTTGGTTTTTGCTTGCACAACAACGCTACCCCACTGTATCCTTTCTTTTCGGCGGGAAACCAATAATTGTGCATGTAGCCCAGCCCTTCAAACACAGAGGCATCAAACTGGTCAGGGTTAGCTTTGATCTCTTGCAAACACAGCACATCGGGTGAAGCAGCACCTAACCATTCTAAAAAGTCTTTACGCAAGGCAGCGCGAATACCGTTGACGTTATAGGAAATGATTTTCATGATTGCTAAAATACAAAGATGGCTAGACATGAATTAAAAAAATGATTACCTTATCTCATATTTATCCCATTTCTTTGTCATGAAAACCATATACCTACTTTTTCTGTTTTTAAGTTTATCACTAATGCAAGCCCAATCGATCGGCAAATATTCTCTATCGGTTAAAGGAACGCTAGATGTGATTGATGATTATTATGCCGAAGGCATTGAGCTTAATCTCTTTCGCAACAAAACGCTTTATAGTATCGGCTATTATACTGGGGATGAATATGTGTTTTTTGGTGACCAACACAATGAAATTTACCGCCAACTCAATCTGTTGATCGGGAAGTATAATGACTCTAAAATCAAAAGTTTCGCTTTCATTACCAAGCTGGGATTGGGCTGTTTTGGGCAACGCTAAGAACCGATGAAATCAAACACGAAATTTTTTTGGGCAACACCTATTTTACAGAAACTGTTCGCACGGTTGGTGTGCCCTTAAAAATTGGGGGGCGGTATATGCCCTTTTCGTTTATGAGTATCGGAATCGACATTCAAGCCAACCTAAACTCCAAACGGTCAAACACGCGTCCGATGTTGAGTATCGAATTTGGAAACATCCGATCCAAAAAATAGGTATAAAACTACCAACTGGCACGATTATTGAACCATCAATAACACCTAAATCTTAAATCATGAAAATAAATTGCTTTACAATTTTCGCTTTACTTATAACATCATTTGGTTTTTCCCAAACCAGTTATGGATATTTTACAGATGATTCCCCAAAAAATGAATTCCAACTCAATGCTTTGAATCTACTAATATTTAGTGCATTGGACATGAGCTATGAACACATTATCAATGACGAATCGAGTTTTGGCGTGAGTATGCTGATTTCCTTGGACGGTAAAGACCGATTTGGCGATAACTACAGCCCCTATTATTACGAAGGGTTTGCGCTAAGTCCGTATTATCGAATTTATTTTGGAAATAAACCCTATGCGGGCTTTTTTGTCGAAAGTTTTGTGATGTTTTCCAAAGGGCATTATGATTATTATTCATCGTATGACCCGAGTTGTTATGACTGTCTGACTGTTGTTGATTCGTATTCGACCTATAAGTTAAAACCCTTTACCGAACTGGGGATTGGCTTTGCTGTTGGGGCTAATTTCCTGACAAGACGAAATTTTTCAGTTTCTATTCTTGGAGGTGTCGCTCGTAATTTCTTGACTTCACACGGGCCTGGTGTGGCTCCGAAAATAGGGATCAGTTTGGGACGGCGTTTTTAAAAACCCTTTTGAAAAAATTGATTTTGTATCTTTGTTTAGAAACTATACAATGAAAACACACCTCCTTTCAATTATTGCCTTATTTCTTTTTGCGCCATTGTGCGCCCAAGAAGAAAGTGAAGAAAAAATAATTCAAGTTGAAATCGTCAAAAACTCTTCTTTTGAAGCCGCTGATACTTTTGGAAATAACGAGCTTAGAGTTAACTTTTTAGATTTACTTCTTTTCCCTGCATTTCATGGGTATTATGAAAGAATTATCGACGAAAATTCTAGCTATGGAACAGGACTATTTGTCAATTTTGGTGAAAGTTTAAGTTCTGATGTTGTTCAACGTCGTTTTGCGATTTCGCCATACTATAGGATGTACTTTTTAAATAGAAAAGACTATGGCACCAAGGGGGTATTTGTGGAGGCATTTAGTTCGTTTGCCACTTCCAAAGATAATGATAGTAGTGACTACGATGAGCTTACAGACAGTTATATAGAAAGGGATAACATTTTTAGAGTTTCAATTGGGGTTACATTTGGAAGAAAATGGATTAGTCGATCTGGATATACCTATGAGCCTTTTGTTGGGTTTGGCAGATATTTGGATAATCAAGGTTCGAATGGAAGTAATCCCGAAGCGCACTTTAGGTTTGGCCTCTCAATTGGCAAGAGATACTAAATTTAACTCGTTTAGAGTAACCAATTCTTGAGATTCAATTTTGTGTTCAGCAATTGGGGTAAATCTTTGACTGCCACCCGAACTTGCTCCATAGAGTCCCTTTCTCGTAGAGTAACCGTTTGGTCTTCCAATGTTTGGTGATCAACCGTTACACAATAAGGAGTCCCAAGTGCATCTTGTCGACGGTATCGACGACCAACCGCATCTTTCTCGTCGTAAGCTGTGGAATAATCCCATTTTAGATCCGCAACCAAATCACGGGCAAGCGCAGCTAAACCATCCTTTTTTACTAAAGGTAAAATCGCTACTTGTGTTGGTGCTAGTACTGCGGGTATACGAAGTACTGTTCTCGAACTTCCATCTTCAAGTTGTTCCTCTTGCAAACTGTTTGAAAGTACTGCCAAAAACATACGATCCAGTCCAATCGAAGTTTCTAAAACATAAGGCGTGTAACTATCGTTGCGTTCTGGATCAAAGTATTGTAATTTCTTTCCTGAGTATTCCTCATGACTTCCAAGATCAAAATCTGTGCGAGAATGAATTCCTTCCAACTCTTTAAAACCAAACGGAAATTTAAATTCAATATCACAAGCGGCATCGGCATAATGCGCTAATTTTTCATGATCGTGAAAACGGTAATTCTCTTCGCCCATCCCCAAAGACAGGTGCCAATTGAGACGTGTTTTTTTCCAATGTTCGTACCACTCTTTTTGGGTGCCCGGTGGTATAAAAAATTGCATTTCCATTTGCTCAAATTCTCGCATACGGAAAATAAACTGTCGTGCAACAATCTCGTTTCGGAATGCTTTACCTGTCTGAGCAATTCCAAAAGGAATTTTCATGCGCCCTGATTTTTGAACATTGAGAAAATTAACAAAAATCCCTTGTGCCGTTTCTGGTCGCAGGAACAAATCGGTTGCATGCTCTGCTGAAGCACCTAATTTGGTGCCAAACATCAGGTTGAATTGCTTAACATCTGTCCAGTTTTTAGACCCCGAAAACGGACAAACAATTTCCAACTCTTCAATCAATGCTTTGACATCGGCGAGGTCTTCTTTTTCCAAAGATTTGGCCATGCGTGAGCTAATTGCGTTTGCTTTTTCTTTGTAACCCGCTACACGTGGGTTGGTCGATTCGAACTGTTCACGGTCAAAAGTATCCCCAAAACGTTTTGCAGCTTTTTTGACTTCTTTTTCAATTTTTCCTTCCAATTTCGCGATGTAATCTTCAATCAACACATCGGCACGATAGCGTTTTTTGGAGTCTTTATTATCAATCAAAGGATCGTTAAACGCGTCGACATGGCCTGATGCTTTCCAAGTCGTAGGATGCATGAAAATTGCAGCATCAAGGCCCACAATATTTTCATGGAGTTGAACCATTGATTTCCACCAATAATTGCGAATATTATTTTTGAGAAGTACTCCTTGTTGCCCATAATCATATACGGCACTAAGGCCATCATAGATATCACTGGAAGGGAATACGAATCCGTATTCTTTGGCGTGGGCTATTACTTTTTTAAACCGATCTGTTTCCGACATGTCGCAAAAATAAGGTTTCTTTTGTAAATTTAGATACAATTATACGCTCCATGATTGCTCTTTTACAGGACTTGCTCAATACCATTTTCCCAACCTACTGCATGGGGTGTGGCTGTATGGTTCCCCCAAACACCATACTCTGCCTACAATGTGAGCACCAACTTCCAAAAACCAACTATCACAATTCTCAACGCAATCCCCTATTTGAGATGATTCAAAAACTTGCTCCCATCCAACACGCAACCTCACTCTTCTTTTTTGAGCGAAGGGGCATTGTACAAGCTCTTGTTCATCAACTCAAATACATGGGGAAAGACCATCTCGGCGATTTCTTTGGTGCAATGCTCGTCAAAGAACTTATTGGTTCCCCATTTCAAAATTGCGATGTAGTGGTTCCCATTCCCCTTCACAAAAAACGACAACGCAAACGAGGATATAATCAAGTCACGGCGTTTGGACAGCAAATAGCAATGCAACTCCGGCAGGAATATATCCCCAATCGTCTTGTAAGACACAAGGCAACAAGAACCTTGGTTCAACTAAATTCTGAACAACGAATTGCACAAATGAAAGGTGCTTTTTCGGTCGTTTGTCCAACCCTGTTTGTGGGTAAACATATTCTATTGATCGATGATGTAGTCACCACTGGAACAACCCTGTCAGAGGCCATAAACTGTCTCTTGCAGATTGAAGGGGTTCGGGTTTCGGTTGCCACCATTGCTTTTGCAAAATCACCCCTTCCTTAGTCCTGAAAATAGTCGTTACTTTGTAGTTCATGAAATACAGAAACACACTGTTTTTATTGGGTTTGTCTCTCCTCTTGTTTATGCAATGTGCCAAAAGAGGAAATCCAACCGGTGGCCCCAAAGATGAAATGCCACCAATCTTATTACGGGCAATTCCCAAACAAAACACAACCCAGTTCGATGCAGAGCGTGTTCGTTTATATTTTGATGAGTATGTCAAACTCAACAAACTCAAAAACCAATTAATCATTTCACCACCACTTGACCCTTCTTCTTATATCATATCACCCCAAGGAACCGCAGCGAAATATGTAGAAATAAACATGAGTCCCGATTCGCTGCAAAAAAACACCACTTATAGCTTCAATTTTGGACAGAGTATTGTGGATAACAACGAAGGAAATCCCTTTTCTTACTTCCGTTATGTGTTTTCTACTGGCGATTATGTGGACTCACTGCAGGTACGCGGAACCATCGGAAATGCTTTTGGGCGCGAAACCAAAAATTTTGTGTCTGTCATGTTGTATGCGGTCGATAGCACCTATACCGATTCTGTGATTTACCAACGCCCACCAGATTACATCACCAACACCCTTGACAGTTTGGACGTTTTTGAGATTAGCAATGTGCGAGAAGGACGATACTTGCTTGTTGCACAAAAAGATATTGCCAACAATTACACTTTTGACCAAAGCGCAGATGAGATTGGTTTTGCACAGTCTTTTATTGACGTTCCAACAGATCGTTTGTTCCACTTAGACCTCTTTTTGGAAGAAACAGATTTTGCATTGGGAAGGGCTTTTCAGGCAGCTGAAAATCGAATTGGCCTCAGCTATTATGGAAACCCTAATGACTTGAAGGTTCGTCCCGTCGAGCTCGACGATAGCGTGCAAACCATGCAATCCTATGACCTTGCTGCTGATTCTTTATATATATGGTACAAAAACCTAAAGGCAGATTCATTACAACTGGATATTGAACGAGATGCCCTTAAAACAACATTGACACATACTTTTCGTTCGGCAGCTGCCGATTCGCTTGTGCTAAAACCCTCTATAACAAGTATTATGAATTTAGGGGAACTCTTGCAGATTGAAGCGTCAACTCCTATTACTCGCATTGACACATCTCAAATTATGTTTATCGACAAAGACTCGCTTGCCGTGCCATTTGCGGTCACAATGGAACATCCACAACAAATGCGTTTCGAATTTGATGTTTTGCCTAATGACATGTATAAGTTACAATTATTGCCTGGTGCATTAACAGATTTTTTTGAAGAGACAAACGATACGTTGCTCTTGTCCTTTCGCACCAAAAAACCTGCTGACTATGGCAGTGTTTACCTGCAACTCGTCGACATACCGAGTTTTCCAATTATTATAGAACTGACTGATGAAAATGAAAATGTTGTGCAAAGTATGGTAGTAACCGAGCCGGAGCGTCGCTATATATTTTCGAATATTATCCCCAAAAAGTACTATGTACGAGTAATTATTGATGAAAACAAAAACGGAAAATGGGATGCAGGTCGTTTTCTAGACCGTCGACTTCCTGAGCCAGTTTTTCACTACGATGAGCTTCTCGATGTTCGCGCCAATTGGGAACTGCAAGAACAGTTTCAATTGAAATAGGAAGTATTGGCCGTAGTATTCCAAACAAATCGCTTACCCCTTCACGTTAGCCGAAAGGTACTCTCGATTCATTCGCGCAATATTCTCCAACGAAATTCCTTTTGGGCATTCCACCTCGCAAGCGCCGGTATTGGTGCAGTTTCCAAAGCCTTCTTCGTCCATTTGCTTGACCATATTGAGCACACGATCTGTCGCCTCAACCTGACCCTGTGGGAGTAAAGCATACTGCGATACTTTGGCTGAAACAAACAGCATCGCAGACGCATTTTTGCAGGTCGCAACACAAGCTCCACAGCCAATACAAGTCGCCGCATCAAAAGCCTTGTCAGCATCTGCTTTTTCAATCGGAATGGCATTGGCGTCTTGTGTATTTCCTGATGTATTTACCGATATAAATCCTCCCGCATGTTGAATGCGATCAAAAGATGTACGGTCAACGACCAAGTCTTTTATGACGGGAAAGGGTTGCGCACGAAACGGTTCGATGTGTATTGTGTCGCCGTCCTTAAATTTTCGCATATGCAATTGGCAAGTTGTTACCAAGCGGTCTGGGCCATGTGCCTCGCCGTTGATAAACATTGAGCACGAACCACATACTCCCTCGCGGCAATCGTGGTCAAAAGCTACAGGATCGATACCCTGCTCCATCAATTGTTCGTTGAGAACATCCATCATTTCCAAAAAAGACATGTCTGGAGACACCCCGTCTAGTGAATAGGTTTGTAAGCTTCCTTTTGCGGTGGCATTTTCTTGCCGCCAAATTTTCAGTGTCAGTCTCATCATTATTTGTATGATCGTGTTTTCAGTTCGATATTCTCATAAGTAAGAGCTTCTTTATGCAACTTTGCTTTGCTCGGCTCGCCTTTGTGCTCCCATGCGGAAACAAAAGTGAAGTTATCATCGTCACGAAGGGCCTCACCTTCTGGTGTTTGGGATTCTTCACGGAAGTGGCCACCACAAGATTCCGAGCGCTCTAAGGCATCTTTAGCAAACAATTCTCCGAGTTCTAAAAAGTCCGCTACACGAAGTGCTTTCGCCAATGGTTCGTTAAATGAATTCGCTGTGCCAGGCACAAAAACATCCCTATAAAACTCTTCACGAAGAGCCTTAACTTCGGCTATTGCTTCTTCCAATTGTTTTTTGTTTCGGGACATTCCGCATTTGTTCCAAATGATCTTTCCGAGCTTACGGTGGAAATAGTCAACCGTTTTGGTTCCTTTGTTTGTGATAAAGGCATCAATTTGCGAGCGCACGCTTTGTTCCGCAGCGTCAAATTCTGGTGAGTCTGTTGAGATTTTACCTGTTCGAATATCATCGGCAAGATAATCTCCAATGGTATATGGCAGGACAAAGTATCCATCTGCCAATCCTTGCATTAATGCGGATGCCCCAAGTCGGTTGGCACCGTGGTCGGAAAAATTGGCTTCGCCAATGGCAAAACAACCAGGAATGGTTGTCATCAAATTATAATCCACCCATACGCCACCCATCGTATAGTGCACGGCTGGATAAATCATCATCGGCGTTTCGTAAGGGTTTTGATCTACAATCTTTTCATACATCTGGAAAAGGTTCCCATACTTGGCTTTAATCACATCTTTTCCCAGAGTTTCGACAAGCTCTGAATCATTTTCGTCCAAGCCTTTAACATGTGCTTTTTCTTTACCATATCGATCAATGGCAGCAGCGAAATCTAAGAAAACGGCTTCTCCTGTTTTATTGACCCCAAATCCCTCATCACAACGTTCTTTAGCCGCACGCGATGCTACATCACGAGGCACGAGATTTCCGAAAGCTGGATAGCGACGTTCGAGGTAATAATCACGGTCTTCCTCTGCTAAATCGGTAGGCTTCAGCCGTCCATCACGAATTGCCTTTGCATCTTCTTTCTTTTTTGGCACCCAAATACGACCATCATTGCGGAGAGATTCTGACATCAATGTCAATTTGGACTGATGATCTCCAGACACGGGAATACATGTGGGATGAATTTGTGTGAAACAAGGATTCGCAAAATATGCACCTTGTTTGTGTATTTTCCAAGCGGCTGTTACATTACTGCCCATCGCGTTGGTTGAGAGGTAAAACAGATTTCCGTATCCTCCAGAAGCAATAACGACAGCATGCGCTGCATGGCGTTCGATTTCCCCTGTGATAAGATTACGAGTGATAATCCCACGTGCTTTCCCATCTACTTTTACCAGGTCGAGCATTTCGTGACGGCTATACATTTTGATTTTACCCCGACCAATTTGTCGGTTCATCGCAGAATATGCCCCTAGCAAGAGTTGCTGACCTGTTTGCCCTTTGGCATAAAATGTTCTAGATACAAGTACCCCACCAAACGATCGGTTGTCGAGCAACCCGCCATAGTCACGTGCAAAGGGAACCCCCTGGGCAACACACTGGTCAATGATATTGGTTGAAACCTCAGCTAATCGGTGCACGTTTGCTTCTCTGGACCGGTAATCTCCTCCTTTTACGGTGTCATAAAACAAGCGGTGAATTGAGTCTCCATCCCCTTGATAGTTTTTCGCTGCGTTGATTCCTCCTTGCGCAGCAATAGAGTGTGCGCGACGTGGTGAGTCTTGAAAGCAAAATGCTTTCACGTTATAGCCGAGTTCGGCGAGGGTTGCGGCAGCGGAGCCTCCAGCTAGTCCTGTTCCAACGACAATCACATCAATCTGACGTTTGTTTGCAGGACTCACCAAGCGAATGTTATTTTTATGCGTCGTCCATTTATCAGCTAGTGGACCTTCAGGAATATGAGCATTTAGTTTGGTCATGTTAGTGATTTAAAAAATGAAATATAGCAATGAACGCAAAGCCAGCAGGAATTCCGATGGCATAAACTTTTCCAA
>Ga0102810_1000792_pt1 | contig 11677 bp, 14 predicted proteins | sample ColrivemetaGS573_FD_84506 | JGI IMG/M metagenome (GOLD analysis project Ga0102810, IMG submission 84506) | Estuarine microbial communities from the Columbia River estuary - Ebb tide ETM metaG S.573 | ecosystem: Environmental > Aquatic > Marine > Intertidal zone > Estuary | place: USA: Columbia...
AAAATGGTCGGTCCTGCTACCTCTGAAGAAGAATAATTTACACCACCTGATCCATTATCAGAACCAGTTACCAAATATAACCCATTATAAGCACCACCAGCGAATACATCGTTATAGCCATTTTCGTCAACATCAGCAATAGAAAACCCCCATTTACTGCCGCCAGTTGAACCAATTGTTGTTCTTGTGAAAGAGCCGTCTGCGTTTTGAAATTCTATTTCTAATGCATTAGCATCATCAAATCTAATAATGTCATCTCTACCATCATTATTCATATCTGTAACACCAATAGCGCAACCACTAGTGACATTTTGGTTAACAAGTAAAGTACTTGTATTTGTGAATGCAATTTGAGAGTTGACTATTAATGGCATACTGATGCATGCTAGGAAAAGTATTTTTTTAATCATGATTTGAGTTTTTTAATAATATGATTTCAATATAATATTTTTTTTCAATGCTTATAAATTTATTAGACGTAATGCACTAATAATTAACAATTTCACGTATTTTAGAAATAAAGTTTTAAGTTAATGCTTCTTTATATATTTTAAGACAGCGTTCTCTAGCTTCTTTATGATCAACAATTGGCTTCGGGTAGGTGATCTCTTGAAAATCAGTAACCCATTTCTTAATATAATCTAGATTTTTATCAAATTTTTCAATTTGAGTTGTTGGATTAAATATGCGAAAGTAGGGTGCAGCATCTGCGCCACAACCAGCGACCCATTGCCAATTGCCAACGTTGCTAGCCATTTCATAATCGTGTAATTTTTCAGCAAAATAAGCTTCACCCCAGCGCCAATCAATTAATAAATGTTTGCATAAAAAACTACCGACAACCATGCGGACACGGTTGTGCATGAACCCAGTTTGATTTAGTTCGTGCATACCAGCATCTACTAATGGATAGCCTGTTTTTCCTTGACACCAAAGTTTAAATTCGGCTTCATTATTACGCCATTGAATGCGATCATATTTCGGTTTAAAACTAGTAGTAATGGTTTCAGGAAAATGCCATAAAATTTGAATAAAGAATTCTCTCCAAATAAGTTCCTGCCAAAACACTTCATTGACTTCGTTCACTGCTTTTTGAACCATTTTTCTGATGCTAACGGTTCCGAATCTTAAATGGGGTCCGAGTCTAGATGTACTTTCTTTAGCTGGAAAATTACGCGTCGCTTCGTAGTTTTGTATTAGACTAGAGGTAACCTCAAAAGCTTCTATTTCTTGATTAGAAACTTTAAACCCAATATCTTCTAGACTTAAATTTTGTAACGGAACGTTTTTTAATGCATTATCAAGTAATTTGTAACAGTCATAAAACTCTAAAGTAATTTCTTTAAATAAAGTCTTCCATAATTTCATAAAAGGGGTATACACCAAATACGGTTTACCATCACTTTTCACAACATCATCTTTTTCAAAAATCACATGGTCTTTGAAGGCTTTAAGTTTAATCCCTTTGGTTTCAAGAAAAGCAGCTATTTCTGTATCTCTTTTTTTCGCATAAGGTTCATAATCACTATTAGTAAATACGGTATCTATATTATAATTTTCTGTTAGTCCTTTATATACTTCGAGAGGTTGTCCATGATATATGGCGATATCACTATTGAAATCAGCTTGTAAATTAATTTTTATGCTTTGTAACGTCTTGTGAATAAATGTAACGCGTGCATCTTTTTCAGGTAGTTTGTCTAAAATTTCTTCATCAAAAATAAATATGAGCAAGACAGGCTTACCGTCTTGTAATGCATGAAAAAGACCTGTATTGTCATCTAATCTTAAATCACGTCTGAACCAAAAAATATTTACTGCTTCTTTCATGGTTTATAAATTCCAAAAAGTGTTTCCAATTTTTCTTTCCGATATTCGAAAATCTCATTTAACTTTGGTTTGACCAAAATAGGATGCATTAACTGTCCAAGTATTCCTAGAGGAATTTTATAATCTATAATGTCTTCCATTTCAACACCTCCATCAATTTCTTTAATAAAATGTTTATGATGCCATAATGCATATGGTCCAAATCGTTGTTCATCTACAAAATAGTGGTGATCTTCAATATGTGTTATTTCTGTTACCCATTTTGTTTTAATTCCTAAGACTGGTGTAACAATATATTGTATTATTTGTCCTGCATACATGGGTCTATCTGCACCAGAAATAATATTGAAACTCATATAATCTGGGGTGATTTTTTTTAAGTTTCGAGGATTAGATAGAAATTTCCAAGCCTCGTCTAAAGTTATGGGAAGCTTCTGTTTTTTATGATAAGTATAAATTTTCATTAGTTATAAAGTAGAATATAAGCGTTAAGCGATGTTGCAATACATAACCAAATCATATATGGCAATAAAAGGTATTTAGCCTTTATCGTATTAAATTTAAAATAGAAATAGAATACTAACAGGGTTAACAGAACAATTACTATAAACCCTATGGCTATAAGATGTTGATTGAAAAATATAAAGTTCCAAATAACATTTAAAATAAATTGAAAGGTAAATAGTAGAATAACATTTTTTGAAGGTTTTTTTAAATATAAAAAAGACATATAAATAGAAAAACAAATCATAATGGTTGTCCATGCCAATCCAAAAACCCAACCTGGAGGCGTCCATGGTGCTTGATTAAGACTCAGGTACCAATCACTTTGTGGTCCATAATTCATTAACCAACTGCCAATAGCTAATCCTCCAAAATTAATGACTAAAAACAGAATAATGCGTTTCGTAAAATTCACTTATTCTTATTTTTTAAAGCATCAATTTTTTCAGCTATAGCTTCGGCTTCAGCATAAACTTTGTCGCTAGCTTTGCGATCTGTAGTGGAGAGTTTATGCCATTCTTTCATCGCCTTGGCATACTTTTTTTGTAAGACTTCAATCTCAGATTCTTTTTTAAATAATCCAAACATACCTATTGATTTAAATGTTTTGTGATTTTATCGCTTGTAGGACTTGTCATAGAAAAGTAATAATCTACTAAAAAGCCTTCGTCATTTATGAGGTATTTTTGGAAATTCCATTTTACCGTGGAATTAGATTTTCCATTTAATTCCTTTGACGTTAACCATTTGTATAGCGGATGTTGATTACTTCCCTTAACATCAACTTTTTCTGTCATCAAAAAGCTAACACCATAGTTTTTTTCGCAAAAGGTTTGAATCTCAACTGCTGTACCTGGTTCCTGACCACCAAATTGGTTACATGGAATTCCAATAATGACTAAATTATCTTGATATTGATCGTATAACTTTTGCATATCTGCATATTGCTTTGTAAAACCACATTCTGATGCAACATTCACGATAAGGATCATTTTTCCTTTATAATTAGATAAATTTATAGGATTTCCTTCCAAACTATTTATTTCTATACCGTAGAGTGGCGCAGTCGGTGTATTTTGAGCTTTCGCTTTATTAAAGACGTTAAACATAAGACAAGCAATTATTAAATATTTCATAGTTATATTTTGAATGTAACGATCCCACAATCCATCTGGAAGGTTTGACCCGAAATTGAAGCAGATTTATTTGAGAGTAAAAACTCAGCCATATCAGCAACTTCTTCGGGATTTAAAAACTTTTTTAAAGGATGACGTTCCGTTATATTTTCTATCATTTTTTCATTCCGTAAGAGTTTTGAGGCCAATTCAGTATCTGTAACAGTTGGTGCAATCGCATTTATTCTAATTGTTGGGGCTAACTCTGCACCAAGTGATTTTACTAGGCCTTCAACGCCAGATTTTGCAGTTGCTATACTTGCGTGATATGGCATTCCTAATTTTGCGGCTACTGTGCTAAATAGGAGAATGGATGGTTTGTCTCCATTTTTTAGAATAGGTAAGTACTTTTGAATAGCTTTTACAGCACCCAAGACATTAATATCAAAATCATTTTTAAAGTCATCAATACTTAAACGTGAAATAGGCTTTAAATTAATGCTTCCCGGACAATAAATTAAACCATCTGCTTGATCAATATCAGGCAAGTCCTCATTTAAAACATCACACGGAAAGTGCCTTAAATTCTCATGAATCAATTCAGGCTTTGTACGGCTAATATTGATAACAACATTGTTGGCAACTAAGGTTTTAAGGATCGCATTACCAATACCTTTACTACCTCCAATAATAATATATGTTTTCATGATTAAGCTACTAAGGGTCTTCCTTTTAAGCGTTTTTCAACTTTACGCTTAATAGCAGTTAAACGTTTCATAATATCCATGATTTTATCATCTTTTTTTTGCTTGTATATTTCATTTAAACCCAAAATAAGTGATTTGGCTTCTCTTGAAATCTTGACGCGATCACTTGTTGATAAAGAACTTAATCGTGTTTTTTCAAACTCTAAGGCTTTGTCTATAATATCCATATCTTAATGTTTTAAATAGTTTTGTAATTCTGTAATTTTATTTGAGGTGTTAAACTGTCCTCCATAGTATGTTGTTACGGTCGCTGAAGTATCATCCTTAATACCTCTTGACGAAACGCATAAATGTTTAGCATCTATAATAACAGCAACATCTTCTGTGTTTAATATTGCTTTTAATTCTTCTGCGATTTGATTAGTTAATCGTTCTTGCACTTGTGGTCTTTTAGAATAATACTGCACAATACGATTTAATTTTGAAAGACCAATGACTTTTCCCGAAGAAATATAAGCGACGTGTGCTTTCCCTATGATAGGAACAAAATGATGCTCACAATTCGAATAGAATGTAATATTCTTTTCAACAAGCATCTGATTATATTGATATTTGTTATCAAATAAAGCAACTTTAGGTTTGTTTTTCGGATTTAATCCAGAATATATTTCATCAATATACATTTTGGCGACACGTTTCGGCGTTCCTTTTAAAGAATCGTCTGTGAGGTCTAATCCCATAACATCCATAATTTCTTCAAAAAGAATTGCGATACGCTCTTTTTTTTCTGTATCGGTGAGTTTAAAAGCATCTGCTTTCATTGGTGTTTTAAGACCCGTAAAGAGGTGGTCATCACCTATATCATCGATACTGAAGCTATTTGTAGTAGTTTGATTACCGTTTTTTTGTTTTAATATATCTATTTTCATAATTCTCTTTTTTTTGTGCTGTCTTAAGGAACTCATCTCCTATAGCAAAGCAACGTTATCGTTTGGAAATTGAGTTGTGCGTTATTTGTTTTTGTCTTGAACATTTAAAACGTCCTTTTTCAAAACCACGTAATTTTTCATGTTTTGTTTTTCTACCTTGAACACGTTTTCGCCATAACCTAAAACTACTCGGTTTTAATTCGCGACGCATAAGATTTATAACATCTTGCTCTTTTAATTTAAACTGAAATTTAATTGCTTCAAAGGTAGTTCTATCTTCCCAAGCCATTTCAATAATTCTATCAATATGTAATTCGTTTGTTAACATTTATGCACTTAATTTTTTTATCATTCCATTAAAAATAAACCCATGAAATGGCAATACACTATACCAATAGAGTCTGCCAACTAAACCACGAGGTCTAAACGTTGCAGTTTGCTTTAATAAATTATCTTCAATTTTAAATTCTAACCAAGCTTCTCCAGGTAACTTCATTTCTGCATAAAGGAGCAGCTTCTGTTTTTGTTTATCTGCATATATTACTCGCCAAAAATCGAGTGCATCACCAGCATTTATATCAGTTGGACTAGTTCTTCCACGTCTCAAACCAATACCACCAAAAAGTTTATCTAAATAACCTCTAAGCTTCCAAAGTATCGTACCATAATACCAACCCGTTTGTCCTCCAATAGACCATATTTTGTCTAACGTGTTTTTAACGCTTATTACCTTATGCTCTTTATAGTCCTTAAAGCAGCCAAATGTTGGGACATTGATATATTTGTGAAAGCTGTTTTTTAAACGGCCACTACTAATAAAAGAGTCTTTCCAACTAGAGATGATACTATTTTGTTCAATTTTTTCGAAGGCTAGTTTAACAGCTTCCTTATATGCTAAAGGTTGGACCTCAAGAATATTATTTATATCACTAGATTTTCCAATTATTTCAACACCCATACTATCAACTAGATTCGAAGCTAATTTATACGAAGTCGATGTCACAAAATACAACCAATATGATGACAATTTAGGAGTCATAATGGGTACCGTGAGAATATATCTTTTAAGTTGACGCGCTTCAGCAAACTGCAATAGCATTTCCTTATAAGTTAATACCTCTGGCCCAATAATGTCGTAGGAATTGTTATAGGTTTTTTTATTACCTGCACTTTTAAATAGAAATGCTAGAACATCACGAACAGCTAATGGCTGTGTTTTAGTATTTAGCCATTTTGGAGCAATCATAAACGGTAATTTTTCTACTAAGTCTCTTATAATTTCAAACGAAGAACTACCAGAGCCAACTATTATTCCGGCTTTAAATACCGTTAATGCATAAGTGTCAGATTGCAGGATCTGTTCGACATTTTGACGCGATTTTAAATGTTTAGATAAATTCTCATCATTAGTGATACCGCCTAAATATATGACTTGTTTAACATTGGTGTGCTTCATGCACGTTTTGAAATTTAGCGCACAATTTTCTTCAAGCGTTTCAAAGTCATTTGTTGAGTTCGACATCGAGTGTATTAAATAATAAGCGACATCAATATTGTTTGGAATATTTCTTAAGGTTTGAGGCTTGAGGAAATCAACCTCTACAATATCAATATGTTTATCCTCTAAATAACTTTTGTCAGCACGCATTTTATCTCGAACAGCGCATATAACATGATGCCCTTGATTCACTAATAAAGGAATCAAACGTTTGCCAATATAGCCTGTGGCACCTGTTACGAGTATATTCATGAGCTTATCTTACGATTTTAAGTTTTTAAAATTGTTTATAATGATTTGATCTGATTTTAAATCGAACATTAAGTTATATAAGCCGAAAAATGTTCGGTTCATGTATATAAAATGTTTTGAACCTCTATTTGCATTCAATTTTCTAAGTTGTGTGTTTTTTGAATACCGCTCACTTAGTTCAGCAATACGTTCGAAAAATTCACCATTTGAAAAATCGAAGGTCTCGTCTTGAAGTGGCAAGGAAAACAAGCTCAGCATATCATGAAACATTTTTGTAAAAAAATCTTTTTCAAAATCCGAATCATCTTCTCTTAGAATTTCTAACTCATATAATTTGGAAGCAAATATTTCGGGGTCCGATATATTTTCTTTTTTTGCTAGTTCAAAGTATGGCTTATAAAATTCGTCAGGAATACTTTTCATACATCCAAAATCTAAGGCAATAAGGTCACCTTCTTTTGAAATCAAAAAATTGCCTGGATGCGGATCAGCATGTACTTTTCTTAATGTATGAATTTGATACATGAAAAAGTCCCATAAAGCTTGGCCTATTTTATTTGCCTGTATTTCATCTGTACTATGAAAAACATACTCCGATAAATGTTCCCCATGCATATAATCCATGGTTATGATTCTATCTGATGAGAGTTTTTCGTAATATTTAGGGAATTTAAGATTTGGAATATGAGCACAAGCCGCAGCTATTTCTTCACTTTGTTGTAATTCTAAGATATAATTAGTTTCTTCAATTAGCTTCGTTTCTACCTCTTTAAAGTATTTATTCGAATCCTTTCCGTTTATATTAAACATACTAATGGCAATAGGTTTTACCATAGCTAAGTCAGATACGATACTTTCCGCAACTCCTGGGTATTGGATTTTCACAGCAAGTTTCTTCCCATTCTTTACTGCCATATGGACTTGTCCAATGCTTGCAGCATTTATAGAAGTTGCGTTAAAAGTATCATATAATTCATAAGGCTCTTTTCCAAAATATTTTTTAAAAGTTTTTAATACTAGTGCAGGAGACAACGGAGGCACAGAAAATTGTGCCAAAGAAAATTTATCAACATAGGCTTGCGGCAAAATGCTTTTCTCCATGCTTAGCATTTGAGCGACTTTAAGAGCACTGCCCTTAAGTTGCTTTAAACTGTCATATATATCTTCTGCATTATTCTCATTTAAACGAGCTTTAGCCTCATCTTCTGAACTGATAATTTTATCACCATAGTATTTGATGTAATTTACACCAACTTTGGCGCCTGTAGTCACAAGTTTTGAAGCACGCTGTATTTTGGAAATTGGAATTTTATCTATCGTTTTCATTAATTCATTTTTTCTTTAAACAAAAATTTACCTAAATCAATTACACTTTTTAATGGCGTAACCTGAAGTACATCAAAACTCGTGTTTACAGATTTCTCTATAAAAACATCAGTTTTCTCGAATGAAGCCGATGTATCATCCATCCAAAATTTCATGGTCATTAAAAGTTGCATCCAAGCAGACTCTTTTAAAGCTTTTCTTTGTATTTCTTGAATTTGTTTTTGCTTGACATCAATCATTTCGATATCAAGTTCATCAATATACTGTGTGAAACTATCTTTTAGACTAGAAAATAATTTAAGTCCTTTAAGACTGGTTTTACTATTTTCAAGGGATTGTATGACATAACTTCTATTTGCAGATAAGTTTTCAAAAAAGGTATAGTAGAAGCTAAGTAATTTGTTTCGTGCATCAAAAGATGTATAATCAACACTTTTACTGAGGGCCTTTACCGTATTTTCGAAAAAGGCATTAAAAACATGTTTTTCTAATACCTCAAAAGAAGCGAAGAATTTATAAAACTCTTGCTCATCAAAATTATGTGCTTTAGAAAACTGATATACAGTATGAGGTTTCTTCTCATTATCTAAAACGTAAGCCATATACAATGAGATAATACTCTCCTTATTTACTACTTTCTTTTTTGCCATTGTTTACAATAATTTATGTAAAGATACAAAAATGTCTAACTTATTTAATGAAAAATTGGACAAAATATATATAATACTATAATTAAAACTTATAATCACTGATAATCAGTGGTTTATAATATTTTTAAAGCATTTGGGTTTTCGCGTCACTACAATTATTGTCTTTTATGCCTTTACAACATATTAATGCCTAGAGAGCTTGGAATAAAGGGGCGGATTAATACAGCAAATGGTGATTTGAAAGGTGATATCATAAAATTTAGTTGCACTTAAAATACTTCGGTTTTGGATGTATAAAAAACGAAACGGCTGGTTACTATTAAATCATGGTCATTACGATAAGCCCTAAATTTATTCCATTATGATTAAAATAACCATTTAATTTTTTTTAGTCCCTGATCCAAAACCACCAAAAAACCAATTTAAGAGAAACATTAATTTTGGTATAATTTTTTATGACTATGCCTTCAGGAATAATTTACAATCTCTTATTTTATGGTTTTGTTAACAAATTTAACTTGTGGTAATGCGTAAATTTATCCAATTAATTTTCTAACCATAATATATACTTACAATGAAAAAAATTTTATTATTAGCTTTGGCATTTACTTTCTCATTACAAATAAATGCGCAATTAGAAACGCCTCAACCTAGTCCATTTAGTAAATTGGAGCAGAAGGTTGGTTTAACTGATGTTACCATTGAATATAGTAGACCTGGAGTAAAAGGTCGAACAGTATTTGGAGATCTAGTACCTTTTGGAAAGATTTGGAGAACAGGTGCCAATGCAAGAACTAAAATAACGTTTAATAACGACGTTGTTGTCGGAGAAAAAGAGCTTAAAGCAGGAACTTATGCGATATTGACTATTCCAGAAGCTGATGCGTGGGAAATTATTTTTTATACTGATTATAATGCTGGGGGTGCTCCAGCTGAGTTGGATAATGAAAAAGTGGCAGCAAGAGTTAAGGCACAAGTAAATCCGATTCCATTCAGTGTCGAATCATTCTCTATAGACATTAACAACCTTTCTAATAACGGAGCTACCTTAGAGTTTATTTGGGAAAAAACGCATATAGCTGTACCTTTTAGTGTACCTACTGATGCTGCTGTAGTAGGGAGTATTGAAAAAATAATGGCTGGACCAGGCGCTGGAGACTATTACTCATCTGCTGTTTACTATTTGCAGGAAGGGAAGGATATTCAAAAGTCAAAAATGTGGATAGATAAAGCTGTTGAAATGACTAAAGATAAACCTCGTTTCTGGTATTTAAGACAACAGTCTTTAATTTATGCAAAAGCTGGCGATACCAAAGGAGCAATTACTGCAGCTAAAGCATCATTAGCACTAGCTGAGGAAGCTGGAAATTCTGATTACGTTAAAATGAATAAAGCGTCAATTGCAGAATGGACTAAATAATTCAAAATACTATTGCACAAAAAAAAAGCGACTTTTAAAGTCGCTTTTTTTTTATTTTTTCTTTGGATTAAATATGGGAAGTAATTTATTTGATACTTCTCCAAAACCAATTCTCGTATCATCTTTCTGACAGTAACCTCGCATTATCACTGTGTCATTATCATTTATGAACTTACGTTCTGTACCATCCTTCATTTTTATAGGTTTTTCACCTCGCCAAGTTAATTCTAACATGGATCCAAAACTATCTGGAGTTGGCCCTGAAATTGTGCCACTTCCCATCATATCACCAGAATTAACAGGACAACCATTAACCGTATGATGTGCAAGTTGTTGCGCCATATTCCAGTACATATACTTGAAATTAGAACGGCTTACGACAGACTCTTTGGCTTTTTGAGGTTGAATAGCTACTTCTAAATTAATATCAAAACTTTTCTTTCCTGAGTACTGTAAATAATCAAGTTGCGGTTTTAAGGGTTTCGGACTTTGCACTCTAAAAGGCTCTAAAGCATCTAGTGTCACAATCCATGGTGAAATAGCAGAAGCAAAACTTTTTGCTAAAAACGGACCCAATGGCACGTATTCCCATTTTTGAATATCTCTTGCTGACCAGTCATTAAATAAAACGAGTCCGAAGATATACTCTTCCGCTTCATCTATTGGAATAGGTTCACCTAAATCATTGGCATCAGTAGTGATAAAAGCCATTTCTAATTCAAAATCTATGAGTTTACTTGGGCCAAAAACAGGCTCAGAAGCTCCAGCGGGTAGTGTTTGTCCTTGAGGTCTATGGATTGGAATACCAGAAGGTATAATAGAAGAACTCCTGCCATGATAGCCTACAGGAATATGTAACCAATTTGGCAATAAAGCATTGTCAGGATCTCTGAACATGGTACCAACATTTGTCGCATGTTCTATACTCGAATAAAAATCTGTATAGTCTCCAATTTGAACTGGTAATTGCATTTCAATTTCGTCTAAACGAAATAATACAATTTCTTTATGTTTAAGATTATCCTTAAGTTTTTTGTTTTCAGCATCAAAAATTTCAGCAATTCTATTTCTTACTAAGCGCCATGTTTTTCTGCCATCGGCTATAAAATCGTTTAATGTATCTTGAAGAAAAATATCATCGGTTAAAGGAATTCCATCAAAGTAGCCTAACTGATGTAATGCGCCTAAATCTATGGCTGTATCTCCAATTCTTGTTCCAATAGTTATAATGTCATCTCTAGTTAAAAAGACGCCGAAGGGTATATTCTGTATTGGAAAATCTGAATTTTTACCGACGTGTAACCATGATGTTCTATCTGGATTGTTCGCTGAAAGTGGCATAGTAAATGTTAATTAATTGTTTATTAAATTCTATTCAAATATATGTTTTTTGATGTATTAAACATATCTAATTGCTATTTTTGATGAATATTTAACTATAACTAA
>Ga0102810_1000796_pt1 | contig 11653 bp, 10 predicted proteins | sample ColrivemetaGS573_FD_84506 | JGI IMG/M metagenome (GOLD analysis project Ga0102810, IMG submission 84506) | Estuarine microbial communities from the Columbia River estuary - Ebb tide ETM metaG S.573 | ecosystem: Environmental > Aquatic > Marine > Intertidal zone > Estuary | place: USA: Columbia...
AACGAGGTCAACGTGGCGGTAACGCCAATCAAGGGCATGCAGCCGGGCTCCATGGTGCGGATCGAGGACTGCCGTAGCGGTTTCCTGGGTTGGGGTTACGTGAATCCCGCCAGCCTGATCTGCGCCCGGGTGTTATCCCGCGCCAAGACCATGCCGGATGCGGAATGGATCCGTGCTCGCCTGGAAGAGGCCCTGGAGTTGCGCGAGCGTCTTTACCCGACGCCCCATTACCGGCTGGTATTTGGCGAGGCCGACAGCCTGCCCGGACTGGTGGTGGATCGCTACGGTGACCAGTTGGTCGTCCAGCTCACCACGGCCGGTATGGAAGCGCTTTGGCCCCTGGTCATGCAGGGTCTGAAGGACCTGCTGTCTCCCAAGGGAATCTTGTTGCGCAACGATACCTCCACCCGGGAACTCGAAGGCCTGGAGCAGTACGTCAAGGTCGCCGATGGCGAGGTGCCGGAGTTTGGTGAGGCCCTGGAAGGAGATTGCCGCTTCAAGGTGCCGCTGAAAGACGGCCAGAAGACCGGCTATTTCTACGACCAGAGCAAGAATCGCGACAGCTTCCTGAAATACGTGAAGGGTGGCCGGGTGCTGGATGTATTCAGTTATCTGGGCGCCTGGGGTGTGCGCGCGGCCAAGGCCGGTGCAGCCAGTGTGACTTGCGTGGATTCCTCGGCCAGGGCCGGCGAGTGGATACGCGAAAATGCTGCCCTCAATGGTGTGGAATGTGATGTGCTGGTGAAGGATGCCTTTGACGCCCTGCGTGACCTGGAGACAGCCGGTGAGCGTTTTGACGTGGTAGTGCTGGATCCCCCCGCATTCATCAAGAAGCGCAAGGACCAGAAAGCCGGTCTGACCGCCTATGAGCGGATCAACCAGATGGGTCTGAAATTGCTCAAGCCGGGCGGTATCCTGGTGACCTGTTCATGTTCCTTCCACTTGTCCCAGGAAGATCTTCGCAAGGTGGTGGTCAAGAGCCTGCGACGCACCGACCAGCGCGGACAGTTGCTTGAGATTGGTGGGCAGGGACCGGACCATCCGGTACACCCGGCGATTCCCGAAACCGCCTACCTTAAATCCATGGTATTCCGGGTCCTTCCCCGCGAGCGATAGCGGAGAGGGCAGGCAAATCAGCGTGGTAAACTGGCGCCAGTTGTGAAGGCATAAGACATGTTTGTATACCCGGAAATCGATCCCGTATTCCTGACCCTGGGGCCGCTGCAAATCCGCTGGTACGGACTGATGTACCTGGTGGGTATCTCGGCGGCCTGGTTTTTGCTGCGCCGGCGGGCTGCGAAGACCGGATCTGGCTGGAGTTCACAGCAAATTGACGACCTGGTGTTTGTCTCGGTGATCGGCATCATCGTGGGCGGGCGACTGGGTTCGAAGTTGTTCTACGACCTGGATTCCTGGCTGGCGGACCCGATCAGTATCTTCATGATATGGAAGGGCGGCATGTCCTTCCACGGCGGCCTGCTGGGCGTGATCATCGCCATGTTCTGGTTCGGTCGCAAGAATGGAAAAGGGTTTTTCCAGGTGGCGGACGTGGTCGCACCGGTGGTGCCTATCGGCCTGGGCACCGGACGCATCGGCAACTTCATCAACGGTGAGTTGTGGGGCAAGGTGACGGATTCTCCGCTGGGCTTCCTGGTCAATGGCCAGGTGCGTCATGCTTCCCAGTTATACGAATGCCTGCTCGAAGGCGTGGTGATGTTCGTGGTGCTGTACTGGCTGTCGTCAAAACCCCGGCCCACCATGCTGATCTCCGGATTGTTCTGTCTGATGTACGGTTCATTCCGTTTCGCGGTGGAATTCGTGCGACTGCCGGATGCCCACATTGGCTACCTGGCATGGGAATGGCTGACCATGGGACAGGTATTGTCGCTGCCCCTGGTACTACTGGGAGCGGGATTGATTGTTGCAGCAAATCTTCGTGATGACTCCAAAGAGGTAAAGGCGTGAAGCAGTATCTTGATCTTATGCGTCACGTGCGTGAGCACGGCGCAAAAAAAGAAGACCGTACCGGAACCGGGACCCTGAGTGTGTTTGGTCACCAGATGCGCTTTGACCTGTCCCAGGGTTTTCCCATGGTCAGCACCAAGAAACTGCACACCCGGTCCATCATTGTTGAGTTGCTGTGGTTCCTGAACGGCGACACCAACATCAAGTACCTGAACGACAACGGATGCTCGATCTGGGACGAGTGGGCCGATGAGAATGGCGACCTGGGTCCGGTCTACGGTCACCAGTGGCGATTCTGGAAGGCTTCCGATGGGCGTCATATCGACCAGATTTCCAAGGTGCTGGAACAGATTCGCACCACCCCGGATTCCCGGCGCATGATCGTCAGTGCCTGGAACGTGGGTGACCTGGAGCACATGGCCCTGGAGCCGTGTCATGCGTTTTTCCAGTTCTTCGTGGCAGACGGCAAGCTTTCCTGCCAGTTGTATCAGCGCAGCTGCGACATATTCCTGGGTGTGCCGTTCAACATTGCCTCCTACGCCCTGTTGACCCACATGGTGGCTCAGCAGACCAACCTGGAACCTGGTGAATTCATCTGGACCGGCGGTGATTGTCACCTCTACTCCAATCACCTTGAGCAGACTGATTTGCAGTTAAGCCGTGATCCCCATCCCTTGCCGAAACTGAACATCAAGCGCAAGCCGAAAGACCTGTTCAGTTACCAGCCAGAGGATTTCGAGATAGTTGGATACGAGCATCATCCGCACATCAAGGCGCCGGTCGCGGTCTAGACCGCGACGCGCTCTCAAAGAGGTAGCAACGTGTTAGTCAGCCTGGTCGTCGCCATGTCGGAAAACCGTGTTATCGGTCGTGATAACGACTTGCCCTGGCGTCTGCCCGCCGATCTTGCTCATTTCAAACGGCTCACTCTTGGCAAGCCCATCATCATGGGGCGCAAGACCTATGAATCCATCGGCCGGCCACTGCCTGGCAGGCAGAATATCGTGCTCACCCGTGATTCGAATTTCCAGGCGCCGGGCTGTGATATATGCCTCGACCTGGACCAGGCCATGGCGGCGGCCGGGGATGCCGAAGAGGTGATGATTATTGGTGGTGGCGCCTTGTACGAGACCTTGCTGGAACGGGCCGACAGGATCTACCTCACCGAGGTACATGCTGACATCGAGGGTGATACCTGGTTCCCGGAACTGGATGCCTCGAGCTGGAAGGAAGTCACTCGGGAGCGTCATGCTGCTGATGAGCGTAACCGCCTGGATTATTCTTTCGTCACCCTTGAACGCCTGAATCCCTGATAGCAAAACGGAGGAGTTGGGATTCTCCAACTCGAGGCTAGCTGGAAACTCCGGCACAGGGTGCGCTCCACTGCTGCACCACACCCTCGGGTTCCAGGCGAACCCCGCTCAGGCTTCGTCCCCACACGCATCCGCTGTCCAGGCTGATTACATCCGGCCTGATGAACAAGCCCAGTGCTGACCAATGACCAAATACGATGCGTAATCCCTGGTGTGACCGGGTAACGTCAAACCATGGCTTGAGGCCGGGGCCGCCAGCATCGGGAGGACCTTTTTGCTCAAGGTCCAGGCTGCCATCTGCGTAGCAAAACCGCATTCGTGTGCAGCTGTTTATGGTGTATCGCCAGCGATCTGTCTTGCCCAGTTCGGCGCTCCACTGGTCCGGCTTATTTCCGTACATCTTTTTCAGAAGCCGGTTGATCTTGTCGCTGGTCAGGACTTTCTCAACCTTGCCTGCCTGTTTCAGGGCCTTCTTGATTGTCCATGCGGGAGACAGGCCGGCGTGGACCAGGGTGTAACCCAGTTCCTCGTCATGGTGGATCAGGGGGCGTCTGCGCAGCCATTCCATGAGTACATCGCAGTCCTTCGCCTTGAGTACCTTGCGAAGATCCTTTTCGCCCTTGCCGGCAGAGCGCAGTCCTGCGGCCATGGCCAGCAGGTGCAGATCGTGGTTGCCCAGTACCGTGATGGCCGAGGGACCCATGGCCGATACATAGCGCAGGGTGCTCAGGGAATCGTGACCGCGATTTACCAGGTCTCCGGTTATCCAGAGAGTGTCGCAATCATCGCGAAACTTCATCTTGCGTAACAGAGAACGAAATTCCTGATAGCAGCCCTGGATGTCTCCGATCGCAAAAACTGCCATGGGTGGTCAGTGCACCAGTCCCGGCACAGCCAGGGAGAAGGGTGCAATGAGAGCGTCAAACTCCTCGCCGTTGTCGGCAATCATCTGGTAGCTACCCTGCATGGCTCCGACGGGGGTCTCGATGACCGTACCGCTGGTATATCGAAAAGACTGGCCCGGTTTAAGGTGGGGTTGCGCGCCAACCACGCCCTCTCCACGCACTTCCTGGATTTCGCCGTTGGCATCGGTGATCAGCCAGTGACGGGTGAGCAGTTTCGCCGGAACCGTGCCGGTATTGGCGATAGTGATGGTGTAGGCGAAAACGTAGCGCTTTTCTTTCGGGTTGGACTGTCCCTCGATAAACTCGCTCTGGACATCCACCGTGATGTTATTCGCCGGGTTCATCACGCTCAGGGCAACCGTACCGCAAGCACGTCGCAGCTTGCGCTATGCAGGATCGTGTCTTCGGTTGCATTGATTAGTATTGCCAGGCCATGTCGTTCCTTGCTGCCCAGTACCACCAGATCCGCCGAGTTTTCAGCGGCGATGCGCACGATCTCGGATTTAATGCTCCCCGCTTCTACTGAACGAGGCGCATCGGCAAGACCAGTCCTGTCGGCGAGCTTTTCAAGGTTGCGTGTCGCGTTGGCAACCAGGTCCCGTTCGATTTCCATGGCCGGCATCAGGGCCTCACCCATGGGTTCGATCGGAACATACTCGACAACGTGCAACAAACGGACCTGGGCGCCGAATTTCTCGGCCACCGCACTGGCGCGTCGAATCACCAGTTCGCTGTTTTCGCTAAGGTCAATTGCGACAAGAATCTGCTTATACATAGCGTTGATTTTCCTCTGTGTCCGCGTCGATTATAGCTCAATCCGCTTTCCGGTCGGGAATCAGGAGATTGGCCAGTTTCGCGAACTGTTCAGGTTCCAGAGTTTCCGCACGAGCGGTGGGATCCACGCCTGTCGAGGCGATCTGGTCTGCATCCAGCAATTTTTTCAGGCTGTTGCGCAGTGTCTTGCGTCGTTGGGAAAATGCGCTGACCACGAGTTGTGCAAACGCCTTCTGATCATTGATCTGAAATGGCGGGGTATCGTAGGGCACCAGGCGCACGAAACTGGATTCCACCCTGGGAGGAGGGGTGAACGCCTCGCGACCAATATCAAACAAGTGTTCCACTTTCGCCGAGGCCTGCAGCATTACCGACAAGCGACCAAAGGTCTTGCTGCCGGGACCGGCGGCCATACGGTCAACCACTTCCTTCTGGAGCATGAAGTGCATGTCTTTCACGCACTCTTTTTGCTCAAGAAAATGGAACAGCAGAGGGGTTGAGATGTTGTACGGAAGATTGCCGATCAAGCGCAGCTTGTCACCGGTACCCGCGATTTCCGTGTAATCAAAGCGCAGGGCATCCGCCTGGAAAATTGTCAGTTCGCCCAACTCTGCTGCGGACTTTGTCAGGTGAGGAATGACGTCCCGGTCCAGTTCCACTGCCATGAGCTTGCCCATCTTCTTCAGCAGGGGAAGGGTGATGGCGCCCAGGCCGGGTCCGATTTCTACCAGGCGTTCTTCCGGCTTGGGATCGATAGCCTTGATTATTTTCTCGATCACCTGGTGATCATGCAGGAAGTGCTGACCGAAGCGTTTTCTTGGTTGATGCATCTAGGGAGTCTCTAACTTATTCATGAAACTGTATCTTGACTGCTAAGCCCAGAATAAATCAGAGAATCCCCAGGCAGCACCGTTGCTCTTCTCGAAAATCAGTGACAGTTTATCGGGTTGGAAAATAGCCTGTCTGTGCCTGGTAGAGCCGCAGTTCAACCAGGCGTTCAATGATATCACCCCATTAAGGACTCTTTATGATGATCGAGGATGGGGACGGCACTTTGAGCTGAAATGACCTCGTCGGTCCTCAGTGTCGGGAATGGGCAACCAGTTCTATAGCCAGCCGGACGGCCGCCTCAAGGCTGGTGGCGCTGGCCCTGCCGGTCCCTGCCAGGTCCAGTGCGGTTCCATGATCCACCGAGGTGCGGATTATTGGCAGACCCAGTGTGACATTCACGGCCTCGCCGAAGCCCGCGTGCTTGATGACCGGCAGACCCTGGTCGTGATACATGGCCAGAACCGCATCGGCGCGGGCCAGTTGCGCCGGCGTGAAGGCGGTGTCCGCAGGTACCGGGCCGATTATTGATGCACCCCGGGCGCGGAGTTTCTCAAGCACCGGAATGATGGTGGTTTCTTCCTCTTTGCCCAGGTGACCGGATTCCCCGGCGTGGGGGTTCAAACCGCAGACCATGACCCGTGGCTTGGCTATCCCGAAACGGTGTTCCAGGTCGGCCAGCAAGACTTCCAGGACTTGTTCCAGCAAGGGGCCGGTAATGGCATCGGCAACTTCACGAAGGGGCAGGTGAGTTGTAGCCAGGGCAACCTTCAATTTGCCACTGCTCAGCAGCATTACCGGCATGGCGGCGCCGGTGCGTTCCGCCAGGTATTCAGTATGACCGGTGAAGGGAATTCCAGCATCGTTGATAACGCTTTTCTGCAAGGGCGCCGTTACCATGGCGTCGGCCTTTCCCGAGGAGCAGGCGTCGCTGGCTATGTCCAGCAACCCCAAAACGTGGGCTGCGTTGGTGGTATTGAGTTTGCCGGCAATGACCGGTGATCCCAGCGGGCGATGCAGAACCTGTATGGTGCCGGGTTCATGCTCGACGAGATTATCCAGGTCGCATTCCTTGAGCGTGACCTTGATTCCCAGCAACTGGGCGCGTTGCCTGAGCAGGTCCATATTGCCGGCCACGGCGAGCCGTGCGGGCCAGGAGTGATCCGCAAGCTGCAGGCAAAGATCCGGGCCGATTCCCGCAGGTTCCCCTGCGGTGAGTATCAGTCCCGGCAGCCTGGCCACAGCTAGCTCCCTTAATTCCGGCCCTAGAGCCGGATCTCCACGAACGCCTCGTCCCTTATGCGACGCATCCAGATTTCAGTTTGCTCGACCACCTTACGCTGACGCAGTGCCTGGAAGGCCTGGTTACGACGGTTCTCGGCGGTACTGTCGTGCTGGCGTTTACCCAGCAACTGCAGGATGTGCCAGCCGAACTGGGTTTTGAATGGCTCGCTGATCTCATTTTCTTCCAGGGTGTCGGCAACATCTTCAAAGTCCTTCACGAACCGTCCGCGAGTTGCCCAGCCCAGGTCTCCGCCCTCGGCGGCCGATCCCGGATCATCTGAAATAGCTTTTGCCACGGCGCCAAAATCCTCACCGTCCTCGACAATCCGCTTGCGAATATCTTGAAGCTTCTTGTGAGCGGATTCACTGTCCAGGATTTCGTTGGTCATAATCAGGATGTGTCGAGTATGAATCTGGGACACGATCACCGGCTCCACGCCGCGTAGCCCCATCAGCTTGAGGAGGTGGTAACCGCTGCCGCTGCGCACTGGCTCAGACACCTGGCCCTTGCCCAGGGTCGGGATGATATCTGCGAACAGCGTTGGAACCTCACCGGATTTCAGCCAGCCAAGATAGCCGCCTTCCAGCGCATCACGGGACTCGGATGAGGCAACGGCAGTCTTACCGAAATCTGCACCTTGTAGCAGTGTGCGATAAAGATCCTGTGCCTTGGTCTCGGCGGTCTTGATCTGTTCTGGCGTGGCATTGCCGGGGAGGCTGATCAGGATGTGGGCCAGTTCATATTCGGCATTGGCATCCAGCCGCTCACTCTGCTTCGCCAGGTATTGATCCAGTTCCCTGGGGGTAACATTCACCCGCGACTCCACATCGCGCTGGCGCAGCTGGCCCATGATCATTTCCCGGCGCATTTCCTCGCGGTAAGCGCCATATTCAATGCCCTCGGCAGCAAGAACCGCTGGCAGGTCGTTGAACGGAATGTTGTGGCGGCTGGCCACGTTGACCAGTGCGCCATTTAGCTGTTCGTCGGACACCCGGATGTCCAGGTCGTTGGCGCGCTGCATCTGGATTTCGGTCAGCACCAGGCGCTCCAGTACCTGCTGGCGAAGAACGCTGTCCGGGGGTAACTCAACACCCTGTTCGATCAGTCGCTGGGAGATCATCGTCAGCTGGGAGTCCAGTTCGCTTTGTAGCACCACGCCCTCATCCACCTGGGCAACGACGCGATCCAGGAGTTCGCCCGAGGTACTGATTTCACGAGTTTGGGCGTGGACTGGGGCAATGGTCAGCAATGATGCTGCAATCATCAGCAATGCAAACAGCGGGTATCGAATTTTCATAATGTCCAAATCAGTTTCCTATTCGTATCCAAGTATGCCCATGGCGAGGACCTTTTCAACCGGGGAACCAAGGTTGCTTAGTCCCTTGAAGTTGAACTGCAACATGATGGAACTGTCACGGTCGCCTGAGCGGGAGGCTATATAGCGTCTTGTCACCAGGCGTATCGCCCAGCAGCAACTTTCGTATTCCAGGCCGACCAGGCTATCCAGGGTCTTCCCGTCGGGCAGAGAGTAATTCCAGCGCCCTACCGCGTTCCAGTTCTGACCCACGGGCCAGGAAAAGGACAAGTCGGTTTGTTCCAGTTCATCTCTCTGCATTCGGTAGCCGAGATTGATTACCCTGTCGTCTTTTGGCTTGTACTGTATACGTACGACATTTTTTTGGCTGACGCGTTCCGTTGGCTGCCATTGTGTTGCCAGCCCAAGGCTCCAGCGATTAAAGAAGCCAAAATCAAGCTCGGCAAACAAATCCGAGCTGTTGCGCTCCTCGGGCGTCACACCAGGAAGAGTAACTCTTTGATTTTCAAAGTAGTACTGTCCGCCAATCGTGGCTGAAAGATACTGGCGACCATTGTCCGGGTCAAGCAGGCGAGAGGTCAAGCCGGCGCCAAGGTGGTTGGTGTCGCCCACCCTGTCAGGTCCGGCGAAACGGTCCTGGCGAAACAGCTGCACCAGGTTGAAATCCGGGACACCGGTGTCGAATATCGGCAGATCATCCTGCCTCTTGTAGGGGATGTAGACGTACTGCATCCGGGGTTCGAGGGTAGAAATCAGATTGCGTTTTCCGCCGGTGTATCGATCCAGCACCAGGCCGCTGTCCAGGCTGAATATAGGCGTATTACGGCTGGGATTGGTTTCTTCGCCGGGTAAGGTGTTTTCCAGGGTATAGCCGGTGAACTCCCACTCCAGGGTGGGTGTCAGGTAAATACCGGGATTGCCCAATGGCAGGCTCAGCCGGGGCGCCACGTTAAGGCGGGTGCCGGTGACCCCCAGGTTGCGTTCAAACCGCACCAGTTCCGAATCCAGTCCTGCTGAGAGTCCCAGCATGAGGTCCGGCCAATATCCACGGGCCATCAATTGGGGCGCCCGGGTATACGGTTTCTGCTCGTCGGTAATGCTGTCATCAATGGTCTGGAAGTTCTGCACCCGTGCCAGCAGCGACCAGTTTCTGCCGTTGTATTCCAACTGCAGGTTCTGCTCCAACTGGGTCTGGCTGGTCAGGCCTATGCCGCCGCCCAGGTCCTCGAAATAATTGCTGTCCGATACGTTGCTGGCATCCAGGGTCGCCCACCAGCCGCTTTGCCAGCGAGTCTGGTGATAGGCCTTGCCAAGAATTCGATCGTCGCCGGTCACCTTGTCGCTAGGCAGGTAATCCAGTTGCAGGCGTCCTGAGTTCTTCTCGGTTAGATAGCGGAACTGGTTTTGCCACAGCACACCCCGTTTGCTCATCAGGTTGGGGGTGAATGTGAAATCGTAGTTAGGTGCCAGGTTCAGGTAGAACGGGATTTCCACTTCCGAACCGGTTCGCGAAGAGCTGCCAATTCTTGGCACCAGCAAGCCGGTTTTGCGTGCATCGTTCAAGGGGAATGAGAACGCCGGGGTGTACAAAATGGGTACCCCCTTAAAACGAAAGCGCGCCCCCCTGGCTACACCGCTGCCACCTTCGCGATCCAGGCTGATGCGATCGGCTTCCAACAGCCAGTCATCATTGCCCGGAGGGCAGGTTGTAAAGCTTACGTCGTCAAGTTTGATGATGCCTTTTTCTGGTGCATCCAGTCGTTTCGCGGCGCCTCGTCCTGCTCCGGGCAGGACAAACTGTGAGTCGGAGAAATTGACCGTCCTTTGGCTGCTGAGAAAGTTTGCGCTCTGGCCGCTCAGTTCCAGGGTCGGGCTTACCAGGCGAACGTTGCCGCTGAGAGAAAAACTCATGTTTTCGGTGTTGAACCGGGCGCGTTCGGCCAGCAAGGCCTTGTCGTTCTGCCTCAGGCGGACGTTGCCGCTGACTTCGCCTTCGCCGCTGCGATTGATTTCGGCGTGGTCGGCGGTGATTTCTATGGCATCTTGGGGTAAGGTCGGCCAGGTTTCGTCAGGCTGAAGATTCGGGTCATCAATTTGCCCGTATACGCCACATACATCCCCGTCCGCCATTGCCATGGCGGGCAATAGAGTAAGTATCAGGAGGATCAGCTGAGGTATGGTTTTCATCAAAGCTCGCTACAATGGCACACTCGCCCAGTGCCTTCAATTTTCCTAAATGACTGCCCCGTTATTAAATTCTGATGCTCGGGTGGCGCTATTGCGGCAGTGGTTGCTCAAAGTGCTGGGTAGTGGGGATTTTACACTGGAAAGAGCCAGTGAGGACGCCAGCTTTAGACGTTATTTCCGTATTTCTGCACAAGGACAAACCTGGATTGCCATGGATGCCCCTCCTGAGAAGGAGGATTCCCGGCCATTTTTGAGGGTTGCCGGGATGATACGCAGTGCCTCGGCCCATGCTCCTCAGTGCCGGGCCTCGGACCTGGTACAGGGCTTTCTGCTGCTGGCGGACCTTGTATACCTGACTTACCTGAATGAACTGGTACGGGACCCGGAACTGGCCGATGGCCTGTATCGGGATGCCATGAACAGCCTGGCGGATATGCAGGCGGGGCTGGCTTCGGAGGCGGAAACCCTGCCGCCTTATGACCAGGCGTTGCTCGACCGGGAAATGGCCCTGTTCACCGACTGGTTCCTGGAGCGTCATCTTGGCTTTGGTCCGGATTCGGAGATTCAGCAGGCAGCCACGGTAGCCTTTGACTGGATTCGGGAGCAGGCCCTGGCCCAGCCCAGGGTGTTTGTGCACCGGGACTACCATTCTCGCAACCTGATGCGCTGTGACAGCGGCAACCCGGGTGTGCTGGACTTCCAGGATGCGGTGTATGGGCCGGTAACCTACGATCTGGTGTCCCTGCTGCGGGATTGTTACATCCGCTGGCCGGAGCCGAGAGTGCGGACCTGGGCCTTGCAGTTCAGGCAAATGGCCCGGGACAAGGGTGTGGACGTGGGTCCGGATGAAGAGCAATTCCTGGCCTGGTTCGACGTGATGGGTATCCAGCGCCACCTCAAAGCCAGCGGCATTTTTGCCAGGCTGTGGTACCGGGACGGCAAGCCGGGCTATTTACCTGACGTACCGCGTACGCTTTCGTACATTGAAACGGTGGCGCCCCGTTATGAAGCGTTGCAGGATTTCGTCCGCTTGCTGTTGCGTGACGTGTTATCGCTGGGCCCCGAGAAGATTTCCAGGATT
>Ga0102810_1000804_pt1 | contig 11602 bp, 10 predicted proteins | sample ColrivemetaGS573_FD_84506 | JGI IMG/M metagenome (GOLD analysis project Ga0102810, IMG submission 84506) | Estuarine microbial communities from the Columbia River estuary - Ebb tide ETM metaG S.573 | ecosystem: Environmental > Aquatic > Marine > Intertidal zone > Estuary | place: USA: Columbia...
ATTCAAGGCGAAGGGTTTCATAAAGGAACAGCTGCTTATTTTGTGCGAATTGGAGGCTGTGATGTTGGTTGTCATTGGTGTGATGTAAAAGAAAGTTGGTTGCCAGAATTGCATCCTGCTACAGAGACTTCTAAAATCGTCAAGAATGCTGCGCAATACAGTAAAACTATTGTGGTTACAGGTGGAGAGCCTTTGATGTGGCGTATGGATGAATTAACAACGCAATTAAAAGCTGAAGGTTTACAAGTGCATATTGAAACTTCAGGTGCTTATGAATTGTCTGGAACTTGGGATTGGATATGCCTTTCGCCAAAGAAAAATAAATTGCCAACTGAAGAAATTTATCAAAAAGCACATGAGTTGAAATGTATTATTTATAATAAGGATGATTTTAAATTCGCTGAAGAACAAGCGTCTAAAGTGAATCAAGATTGTATTTTATATTTACAACCTGAATGGAGTAAGCGCGATAAGGTAGTTCCTGAAATAGTAGATTATGTGATGGCGAATCCCAAATGGAAAGTGTCATTGCAGACCCATAAATATTTAAATATACCATAATAAAAACGCCTTGATTTATCAAGGCGTTTTTTAAATTCTAAATGCTTTATAATTTAAATTGAAAAAGGAACAGTTACGCGAACATTTCCCCAGCCTAAATGCATCGCATCATCTGTAAACGCTATAGAAAATGCTTCTAAAGATGTTTTACCTTCCGATACTGGCGCTTTAATCCTTGCGACATCATTAGCTTCATTATAGCCATATGAACCCCAAACATTGACATCAGAACTTAATATTATTATCCATTCTGAATCTCCTGGTATTGTAAATAATGAATAGGTTCCGGGTTCAATTGTTTGGCCGCCTAGTTTAATAGGTTTAAGTACAGATACTTCTGCAGCTTCATTGGCACCTGTTCGCCATACTTTATCATTTGGCGCGAGTTTACTGACAGTCCTGTCTTTTAGTTGCGGTCTACTATAGAATACTTTGACAGCTTTATCAGAGACTTTGTAACTGGAAGGATAACTGGCTGCATCCATTGGGCTTTTATCTAGACCAGGAAAATCTTGTGCCTGAATGTTGATAGAAAAGAGCATGATAAATGCAAATGCAATGGTTAAAAATAGTTTAGATGTTTTCATAATAGTTTAGATATTTTTATTTGCATAAAGATAAGCGCTAATTCTCATAAAGTTTTATAAAAAGACGGATTAAAGGGTTAAAATTTACATTTTATTAGCTTTTTGAACTAAATCTGGTTAATTAATTGCAATTATGACTAAATAATAACTAATTAGTTATAAAATATAATCAAAATAAACTAAACAGTTTTAATATTTTAATTAAATGTGCATTTTTGTTTCAATAATTATAATAAATTAAATATTATGTGTGGAATTGTATGTGCGTTCGATTTAAAACAAGAAGCAGAAAGTCTAAGACCTCAAGTTTTAGAGATGGCAAAAAAAATACGTCATCGTGGTCCAGATTGGAGTGGGATTTATAGTGATGAAAAAGTTGTCATGGCACATGAGCGTTTAGCGATTGTTGATCCTGCTTCTGGAAAACAGCCCTTATTTAGTAAAGACCAGAAATTAATATTAGCGGCTAATGGTGAAATATATAACCATCGTGAATTGCGTAATGAGCTGAAGGGTAAGTATGATTTTCAAACACAAAGTGATTGTGAAGTCATTTTAGCATTATATCAGGAAAAAGGATTCGATTTTATAGATGACATGAATGGCATTTTTGGATTTGCTATTTATGATGTTGAAAAAGATGAATATTTTATTGCTCGTGATCACATGGGAATTATTCCTTTATATATTGGTTGGGATGAAAATGGAACCTTTTATGTTGCTTCTGAATTAAAAGCTTTGGAAGGCTATTGCACGACAATTGAATTATTCCCTCCAGGGCATTATATGTCAAGCAGAGACGGAAAGTTTGTGCAATGGTATAAGAGGGAATGGCGAGACTACGATGCTGTAAAAGACAATGCCACAGAAATTGCTGAGGTGCGTCAAGCTTTGGAAGATGCGGTTCATAGACAATTAATGAGTGATGTCCCTTATGGTGTTTTATTGTCTGGTGGATTAGATTCTTCAGTGACTTCAGCCATTGCAAAAAAATATTCAGAACGACGTATTGAAGCCAATGACAAGGAACAAGCCTGGTGGCCTCAATTACATTCTTTTTCGGTAGGATTAGAAGGTTCTCCGGATTTAGCGGCTGCAAAAATAGTAGCGGACCATATTGGAACGGTTCACCATGAAATAAAATTCACGATTCAAGAAGGTTTAGATGCTATTCGTGATGTCATTTATAATTTAGAAACTTACGATGTGACCACTATTCGTGCAAGCACGCCCATGTATTTAATGGCTCGAGTAATTAAGTCGATGGGAATTAAAATGGTGCTATCGGGTGAAGGGGCCGACGAATTATTTGGTGGCTATTTATACTTTCATAAAGCACCAAACGCGAAGGCGTTTCATGAAGAAACGGTTAGAAAATTAGATAAATTACACATGTATGATTGCTTAAGAGCGAACAAGAGTTTAGCAGCGTGGGGCATTGAAGGACGCGTGCCATTTTTAGATAAAGAATTTATGGATGTGGCTATGCGAATCAATCCGCAAGATAAAATGATTAATGGTGAACGCATGGAAAAATGGGTGATAAGAAAAGCGTTTGAAGATATGATTCCTGAAAGCGTAGCATGGCGACAAAAAGAACAATTTAGTGATGGCGTTGGTTATAGTTGGATTGATACGCTTAAAGAAGTTGTTGATAAAGCAGTAACTGATGAGCAATTAGAAAATGCGAAATATAAATTTCCAATGCAGACGCCTCAAAATAAAGAAGAGTTTTATTATCGCTCAATTTTTGCAGAACACTTTCCAAGTGATGCAGCAGCCTTATGTGTGCCACAAGAAGCCAGTGTTGCCTGCAGTACAAAAATCGCATTAGAATGGGATGAAGCCTTTAAAAACATGAATGATCCATCTGGTCGCGCAGTTGCTAATGTACATGATGATGCGTATTGATACTATTTCATAAATAGTGTATAAACCAGCTTTTAAGCTGGTTTTTATTTTTAAAATTTCGTTATATTGAGGTGCAACTAACCAAACTATGATTAAATTCTTTAGAAAAATACGTTTCAACTTAATTGGAACAAAAGAAACAGGTAAGTACTTTAAATATGCCATTGGTGAAATTGTGCTTGTAGTTATTGGAATCCTATTAGCACTTCAGATTAATAACTGGAATGAAAATCGAAAAGTTGTTCAAGACATTGTGCAAACAAAAAACGCTTTAAAAAAGGAGTTAGCAAAAACGGTTTGGACATCGAACTATTTTGTAACAACAGGATACATGTTAGGCGATGTACTTCAGGAAATTAAAACTACGGGTAAAATAAAAAAGTTAGTTGGAAGTGGTTCGTTTTATGGCGAATTCGGGTTGTTTGACACGTTTGTTACTGAAATGACAAGTGATATATTGGATGAATTTATATCATTAGAAAAATCACTATCCAAGAAGGATTATGAATTACTTGAATTGGCGAAACAATTAAAAAAAGTGATGAAAGAACGTTTAATTTGGGAAGCCAAGGCCACCGATTTAAGCTTACAAAGATTCAAAGAATTTTCAGATGAATTACCTTGGTTTTATAATAATGACAGTTTATCAAATAAACTGCGGAGTGACTATATAAGTAAAAATCCAATTTTTAAAAACAAAGCCATTCATTATTTAAATTTTCAGCTCAATGAAAACGTTTACAATGCCACAGAAATAAGAAATAACGCATCAATACTGCTTTGGAGATTATCAAACGAAAATAATGACATGGCTCTAAAAGAATTTCTGAGTGTCTTAGAGATGAGAAATTTTATCCGTAGCGATTGTAATACAAACGACAGCATAAAACCTGAATTTTTAGGTTTTAGAAATGTATTTATAGTTTATAACAATTCATCTGAAACTGCTGTGCTTCAAAAACACGATGGTAATAAACAAATAATAGAAGAAATCGTCCTTAATCCAAATGAATATTTAAATGTTTTATTCTATGATAACGACAATATTCATCATGGTGAAAATTGTGAAAGTATATACACACCAGTGAGACATGGGTTTTTAATTATTGAAGAAAAATAATGATAAAGTTTTTTAGAAAAATACGCTACGATCTCATGAAACAGAACAAGACAGGTAAGTACTTCAAATACGCTATTGGTGAAATTGTACTTGTAGTTATTGGAATTCTATTAGCACTTCAGATAAATAACTGGAATGAAAACCGCACAAACAATAACAAGTTAAAAAGCTATTTAACCGAAATTATTAAAGATTTAAAAACAGATACGTTAAGTATACGCATCGATTTGAATTTCGCTAAAAGACGTATGGAGACGACCAAGTCATTCTTAGAATTAAAAGATTACGACGCTTTAACCATAGACAGTTTAGAAAAGAGTCTGGAAACATTTTACTCCAAAATTCCTTTTAGTAATTCCGCATTTGAAAAAATAGAAAGTTCTGGAATTACAGATTTTGGTGAATATGAATCTTTAATAGAAAAGTATAAAGTATACTATAATATTGTTATTCCAGATATTATGAGCTTTGAGGGTACGCATAATCGCGCGGTGGATATAGAAGATAATTATTGGCGTTATAATCAAAACGTGTATGAATTTAGTTATGATGATGATTTACACGCTTATCAAAGTAAGGAAGTGTCTAAAAAAAACTTAATTACGCTGTTACAGTCTCCAACAGCCCGGAACATTTTAAAAATAGATTATCGCAGAAATAAAAGAACCTTTGAAAGGCTCAACATTTTAAATGATCTCATCATAAAATTAATCAAGGATACCGAGGCAAAACTCAATGATTAAGATATTTAGAAAAATACGCTACGATCTCATGAAACAGAACAAGACAGGTAAGTACTTTAAATATGCCATTGGAGAAATTGTACTTGTAGTGATAGGAATTCTCATTGCCTTACAAATTAATAATTGGAATGAAGTACGAAAAGAAAAAAGCCAATCTCTATTTTATCATCAAAAATTTATAACGGACATAGATAATGTCATTACTTCTTTAAATAGTGATATCTTTTGGGCAAAACAAGTTAAATCAGAACTAAATACAACCACCATTGCTTTAAATAAAGGATTTGCTAATGATTCCACACGTAATATAATTGATCAGGCATTGGGCAATTATTTTAGATTAAATAGACAATTACCAGAAATTACTAGCTACGAAGAAATGAAAAGTTCAGGGCAGCTAAGCTTAATTTATAACCAATCTATACGTCAAAAAATAAATGATTATTTAAGACTTCATTATAGTGTTACTAACATTTTTGCAGAATTAAATAACAAAGTCAATCAATCTCAATTTTTGGATCCATTCGTTAAATTCGATGAGGATAATACTCTAAGAAGCAATCAGTTTACTTATGATTTCCAACAACTATCTCAAAATAAATTGGTAATTAATACACTTTCACGATATGCATTTCATTGGGAAGCCAAATATGCGCTGGCGAAACAATTAAAAAAAGAGGCAAGTGCACTAAAATCAATAATTGAAATCGAATTAAACAATTTGTAATGCTTAAATTCTTTCGTAAAATACGATATACCCTTATGGAAACAGGTAAAACAAGCAGGTATTTCAAGTATGCCATTGGTGAAATTGTTCTTGTAGTAATAGGAATTCTCATTGCTTTACAGATTAACAATTGGAATGAAAACAGGAAGAATCGTGTACAGGAACAATTTATTCTTCAAAACTTACAAAAAGATTTAAAAGCAGATATAGAAGAAATCAGTTATCAAGCTGCATATAAAGAAAAAATGATTCAAGAATATCAAAACTGTCTTGATATATTATCTGAAAAGAAAGAAGGCACCAAAACTGACCTTTTTGATAATCTTGGTACAATTTTACAAGTAGGCGGAGTTTCGCTCAACAAAACAACGTTTAATAATTTAGAATCTACAGGAAAAATTAGACTCATTCAAAACAAAGTATTAGCTGATAGCATTACTTCTTATTACAATAGTGGCTACGAAGGTTGGGAGTCTGCTTTAAGAGATTACACCAGAAATATAACAGCTCCTTATTTTTTGAGTTTTGACTATATCCCGCAGCTAAAATTTAAAGACACGGATAATAAAACGAGGATTATGCCTGGAAAGCCTTCTGATTTCAAAAGACGTGAAAGAGATTTAGAAGATTACAAACAAGATTATTTTATAATAAATACTTTAAGGCAAAAAAAATTCAATTTGGAAGCTTTAACAGACAAATACATTAGTTTAAAAAACTATGCTGAAAAATTAGATATAGGCATTCAAAATTATCTAAATAAAAAATGATAAAATTCTTTCGCCACATTCGCCAATCACTTGTAAATGAAAATAAAATGGGTAAATACTTTAAATACGCTTTTGGCGAAATTATCCTTGTCGTAATTGGTATTCTCATAGCTTTGCAGATTAATAATTGGAATGAAATTCAAAAAGAGAAAGTACGAGAACAACAATTATTAAGAAGCTTAAGAGAAGAATTTAAACAAAATATTGACGAACTGGAATTTGATCATGAATTAAATCTAAAATGTATTGGCGCCCTAAAAGTTCTATTAAATTTTGATCCGTCTTCTAACTTCAAAACTAGAACATTGGACAGTCTAATAGGACAAGCATATAATTTTGCAACATTCGACCCAAGATTAGGTGTTGTCAACGATTTAAATTCTTCAGGAAATCTCGAATTAATTCAAGATCCTAAATTACGTTATGCTTTAAATCAATGGACAGGCGAGCTTGATGATTACAAAGAAGATATCATTATAAGGAGAGAGTATTGGATTAAAAATTATTCGCCATTGGTTAACAAATATATTCCATTACGAAATACAGATCAATTTATTGATCGTACAGATTATACTAGAAATTTTAAAGTAAAAACAAGACAAATTCCTAAATCAAATTACATTGAATTTCTTACAAATATAGAAACTGACGGTGCCCTATTCGATTATTACTTAAATCAATCGTTTGTTACTATTAATGAAGAAAATATATTAGATTTTTTAGAGAATACCATCAAACTAATTAAAGATAATATAAGATGATTAAATTTTTCAGAAAAATACGTCAAAACCTAATCATGGAAAATAAAACCGGAAAATATTTCAAGTATGCCATTGGAGAAATTGTACTTGTAGTGATAGGAATTCTCATTGCCTTACAAATTAATAATTGGAATGAGAATAGGCTCACCAAAATAAATCAAAAAAAATACCTTGTATTACTTAAGCAAGAAGCTAATAATAATCTTATCGCCATAAAAAAATCAAAACAAAGGGTGACTAAGACATTCGAAGGACAGCGCAAAGTTGTTGAATTAATAGACGCAAATCATGACACGATTTCAGAGCAATATCTTTCAAAAGTGTTTTTTGAAGTATTTTTTTTAACATCTAGTTTTAGTTACGAAAACAATGTATTTTCAGAACTTAAAACCTCGGGTGAACTAAAAAATATTTCTAATGATAGTATTCGTAATAATTTAATGGGCTTAGAAGCTTTAGTGACTATTATTAAGAACCAAGAAAAAAGTGTTTCAGGCCAATTAGAAATCTCAAGTAATTTTATAAATCGTTATGGTAGTCATAGAAAAATTTTTGATGATAACGGTTTTAACGATACTTTTAACTTTCCAAAGGCAAAAAAATACACCAGCAACTTAGCCTTATTAAAACAAAAAGAATTTGAAAATAATCTCTTTAGATATAGTGGTACGGTTTATAATCTCTTGAATTGGCAGTACCCGCGTCTTGAGGAACACCTTAATAAACTGATTAAGATGATCGAGGAAGAATTAGATAAAAGTATATAAAACAGTTTTATGATTAAATTCTTTAGACATATAAGAAAAGAACTTATGGAAACAGGTAAAACAGCTAAATACTTTAAGTACGCTATTGGAGAGATTGTGCTTGTGGTTATTGGAATTTTAATAGCGGTAGCAATTAATGGTAAGTATCACGAAGCTCAAAACGAGAAAAAAATAAAAAGTATTTTAACTCAAATTCAAAAGGAACTTCTTGTAGATATTGCTGATGCTGAACGCATTTTTGATGTTAAAATGGGTAAAGATTCATTGGCTCGTAAAATTTATTTTAATACTGTTTCTGAAGAAGAATTTATAAAAAATCCATTTCGATTAAGAATTACTAGTAATTACGTCTCGTTTACAACTCAAAAAGCAGGTTATAACAGGTTGATGCAAAATTTAGAAAATCTACCGGAGGAATATCAATACATATTGCCTTTTTTTAATGATTTATATGTTGAAAAACAAAATGATATTAATGATTACAACGAAACAATTAAAAATACATGGGTATTACACAGAAATAGTTATAACAAAAACCCAATTTATGCTGATTTAAATTTGGGTATACTTTCTAGAGAAGAATCATTAAGATATTTATTTAATGATCCGTTCATTAAAAATAGAACTATGACTTACTTAAATGATTTAAGAAATATCTCACAAATTGCCAATGATTACAAAGCAGATGCTATAAAAATATACAAAAATATTGATTCCTTACTAGGAATTGAATCTAATGATTTAAAGCTAAAAACATTACCAAGGAAAGATTCAATAGAACCATTTAAGGGAACCTATAAAACAATGTCCGCATTTAATATTCCAGATCAGAAGTTAACTATTAAAAAAGATCATATTGTTATAAGAGGTTTAAATACAATCAGGCTTTTATATTGGCATAAAACTAATTATTTTTATGAATACTATGGTGATGGGGTCTTTGTGCTTTATAAAAATGAACATGGTCAGCGCATGCTAAGTTATAGTAATGATAAGGTAAAGCACAAGTTTATGCACAAAGATGATATTAAAGATATACAATGATTAAATTTTTCAGAAAAATACGTCAAAACCTAATCATGGAAAATAAAACCGGAAAATATTTTAAATACGCGATTGGTGAAATACTGCTCGTCATGATTGGTATTTTGTTAGCGCTGCAGGTAAGTAATTGGAATCAGAATAGAATTAATAGCCAAAAAGAAAGCTTGCTGTTAAAAGAACTTCATGAAGAGTTTTCGAATAATCAAACACAACTATATGAGGTGATTCGTAATCATGAATTAGCTATGAAAAGTACACGATATGTTATATCTCAATTTCCAATTAATCCAGATGAGATTGATTTAGTTTCGTTTCAAAAAGGAATGATAAATTGGGGAAGACATTATACGTTTAATCCATCACAAGGCGTTGTTAAATCATTAATTAATTCTTCGTCTTTCGATATCATTTCAAATCATGAATTGCGACAATTATTGGTGTCGTGGGAAGACGTGTTGTCAGATTATCAAGAAGAAGAAGAAGTAGCATCAAAAAGTGTACGTGAATTATATGTCCCAAATTTTCTTAGTAAACTCTCATGGAAAACCTTTGATGATGAAAGGAATGACAAAACCTTTCTTTCTAGTTTAAGTTTTGAAAATATTTTTTATTCAAGAGAAAATGAATTGAAAGATATATTAGAAAGTGAATCAGGTGAGCTTGATAAGATAACGACAACGATAAATCAAATTATCGAACTCTCAAAAACTGAAGATGATGATTAAGTTTTTTTGTAATTCCGACAGAGCGAAGCGAGGATGAATCTCATTATTGAATTGCGCTTTTAAACGGTTGCTGTTTGTCTCGAAATAATAGCATATTAACTAAGATTATATTTGTCGTGTTTTAAATTTGCCAATAGGATGACTTTCTTTCTAAAAAAAATGCAGAAATTTAGATGATTTTAAGCATAGTGTAAATGCAAAACATTCGCTCTAAGACAATTTAGATAAATTCTATTTTTCCGAAGAACAAAAAAACACAAAAACTTAATTTAAGACACTTTTTAGGCGATTTAAGGCATTTTTGAGTAATTAACAATTGTTGATAATTTTCATTATCAGCACCTAAAATCCTTTTAAAAAGCGTTAAAAAGACGTATATTTGTCAGTAATGAAAATGATGCATTATGCGTCATTTTTTTTATGATAATAAATCAAACTATAACCTATAGATAGAAAATAATATGAGCGAAGAGAAGAAGGAAGAATTTAATAAGCACAATTATTCAGCAGATAGTATTCAGGCCCTTGAGGGTATGGAGCATGTGCGTATGCGTCCATCCATGTATATTGGTGATGTAGGAACTCGGGGATTACACCACCTCGTTTATGAAGTTGTGGATAATTCAATTGATGAGGCATTAGCTGGCCATTGTGATAATATTACAGTGACAATTAATGAAGACAATTCAATTACTACTGAAGATGATGGTCGTGGTATTCCTGTTGATTTGCATAAAAAAGAAGGTGTCTCTGCACTTGAAGTCGTTATGACTAAAATTGGTGCAGGTGGTAAATTCGATAAAGATTCATACAAAGTTTCTGGCGGATTGCATGGTGTTGGGGTTTCGTGTGTTAATGCACTATCTGAACATTTAAAAGCGACAGTTTTTAGAGACGGAAAGGTATACGAACAAGAGTATGAACGCGGTAAGGCCATGTATCCTGTGAAACAAGTTGGTGAAACAGATAAAAGAGGAACCACAGTAACGTTTAGACCAGACTCAACAATCTTTACGCAGACCCTGGAATATAATTATGATACACTTGCTAGTCGTTTACGTGAATTAGCATATTTGAATAAAGGGATAACTGTACATTTAATAGATAGACGTTTTAAAAAGGAGGATGGTGAATTTGAAGGAGAAACATTCCATTCTAAGGAAGGTCTTAAAGAATTTATTCAGTTTTTAGATGCGACTAGAGAGCCTTTAATGAAAGATGTCATCGCTTTTGAAGGTGAAAAGAATGGCGTGCCAGTGGAAGTCGCTATGATTTATAATACATCATATGCAGAGAATTTACATTCTTATGTAAATAATATTAATACACATGAAGGTGGTACACACCTCTCAGGGTTTCGTCGTGGATTAACGCATACACTGAAGAAGTTTGCCGACGGTTCAGGGATGTTAGACAAGTTAAAGTTTGATATTGCTGGTGACGATTTTCGTGAAGGATTAACGGCTATTATTTCTGTAAAAGTTCAAGAACCTCAATTTGAAGGGCAAACCAAAACGAAATTAGGAAATAGAGAAGTATCGGCTTCAGTAAGTCAGGCAGTATCAGAAATGCTTACCGATTATTTAGAGGAACACCCAGACGATGCTAAAATCATTGTCCAAAAAGTTATTCTAGCAGCTCAAGCAAGACATGCAGCTCAAAAAGCGCGTGAAATGGTTCAGCGTAAAACGGTTATGAGTATTGGCGGATTACCTGGAAAATTATCAGATTGTTCTGAACAGGATCCTGCTAAATGTGAAGTATTCCTTGTTGAGGGGGATTCGGCAGGTGGTACGGCTAAGCAAGGTCGCGATCGTGCTTTTCAAGCTATTTTGCCTCTGCGTGGTAAGATTTTGAATGTGGAGAAAGCAATGGTCCATAAGGTG
>Ga0102810_1000809_pt1 | contig 11568 bp, 8 predicted proteins | sample ColrivemetaGS573_FD_84506 | JGI IMG/M metagenome (GOLD analysis project Ga0102810, IMG submission 84506) | Estuarine microbial communities from the Columbia River estuary - Ebb tide ETM metaG S.573 | ecosystem: Environmental > Aquatic > Marine > Intertidal zone > Estuary | place: USA: Columbia...
GAGCTCAATATCATCTTGTTTTTTATTAGATCTAACAAAACATATCTCAGCCGACGGCAAGATGTGATATCGAGATTGGTAGGTATCACCAGCCAAGCAGCTACACGAAGTCCGCGCAAAATTTCGCTCGCGGCGAGAGAGATGACAGTAAAATAAACATCAGCATCTCTCACCACACTCTGTAGTAAGACATATGGGCGCAGATATGTCTCATGCCTTGAAGACAAGATGTTATCACGCTTGATATCCGACCTCCGAAGGAGAAAGGGCTATAGCACTCATCCCACCCAAAAAATCATGTTCGGTGTACGTCCGTTGTCATTTCATTTTTTCCATTTTTATTTCGTTTTGTACTAGTTCCTACGTTGAATGTGAGATATTTTTACACGAACGTGGAAATATCCCAGTCTATCCATTCTGGGATTCGAACCCGGGTAATATTTTCACATCGCCGTGAAAATATCCATATCTAATATTTTCACAACGATGTGAAAATATCCATGTCTAATATTTTCACAACGATGTGAAAATTTTAGAATGATATGAAAATTTTATATCCCATTTTCACAATGATGTGAAAATATTAGATTGAAGATTTTTTACACATTGTGAAAATTATTAAGATAATGAAAGAAAATTTTCACATGTTGTAAAAATTTCGAAGATAACCATATATAGTAATACATATTGCAAAACGGTATTCATTTATCCCTTCATTGTTTCTTGATTTTTTTGTAGAATGCCGTCATGTTCTTCTTTCGTTTATTCAAAAATATTTTCTCTTGTTTTTTCGCGTGTTTGATATATGCCTTGAGTTCTTCTGATGGTGCGAATGATTTGTCCATGTCAATTGGTCGGAAAAGAAAAAGTCCATCCAGCGTTCTGACGCGTGATAGCACTGTGTACTCCCAATTTCGAAAGAGACCACCACTTGGCCAAGAAGTGATGATGAGATAATCTTTTGACATTCCTTGAAGCTTGTGTCCTGTTGTGCCATCATTCAGATTGATAGGGAATTGAGTCATGCTGCAACCGAACTTGATTTTTGTCGTTGCAATGTTGTGGGGCGACATTGTAACAACAACGCTGTACTTTTGGGGTGTCAGTTTGAATCTTCTTGTTTTGCACATGCCCATGAGACGTATTCGTATGTCCTTGACTTGATTTGCAATGGTAGTTTTTATCGTGTCGGATGCCGTTTGGATCTTCTTTTCAAGGTCTTCAATTTCTTTCTCTAGTTGAACCATTGGTTCTGTTTTCACAACGTGTTCGCATTCGATCCACTCGACGTCGGTGGCGCAGACTGTCCATACCTTCTTCCCGTAGTAATTCTTGCACTTACGCGATGTAGCCTCGTCCTTCAGTTTCATTGACACCACCCGACACAAAGTTCCATTGCCCCGTGGAACCTTGTCTCTTAGATGGTCGTTGGTGACGATGCATATAAGGTATGCTCCTTTGTATAGACACAACGCAGGATCGATACCTTTCGTTCCGCATTTAACACTGCTGTCACCACATGTAGTAATAATCCGGTGTCTCAAAACGCTGTCAATCTTCTTATGACGCATCTTTGTTTTTTTGCTGCGAATATCTGCTTCAATAACAATCGTATGTTCTGGTGGTTGTTCTGAATGTGGACCATCAAAATTTGGATGAGTGTCAAGTACGTGTCGCCTAAAGTTCGCCGCCGAGATCGCATTCCGTTCCCTGTTAGTAGGGCAGGCATACGCAGCGTCACCTTCGAATGTGGATGGCAATGTCAAGTTATTCTTCCCCACAACTCTTGTGTTCAGGCGTCTTCTGTCCTTGGCTGAGAGGTCATTCTTCCACATGTCTTTCATCATTTTACCAAACGGTGGGTCGCTTTTGAATCGATGTTCATTGTCAAGGATGATGACAACGTTAATCGAGTTACTCCAATATTGACTTGACATTCTTGAAAATAGAAGTTTGTTCTCCGAGATTCCGCTCGGTTCAAGTTGACGGAAGTCACCGGCGAAAACGATGGAAAAGCCGCCAAAGGGTTTATTCCTGTCTCTCATTTGCTTGAGACGCCGATCGAGCGAATGGAACTCGTCGTCGTTCATGAAGGAAATTTCATCAATAACCAGGATTCGTACATCCCTCCATAGTCTCATGTCTTCTTCGGTAAGTGCCCGCTTCGTGAAAATGAATGCAGACTTGCATATTGTGTATCCCCCAATGGCCATTGCAGCGGATCCAGTGTACGCAGTGAAAAAGATTGTCCACTCGCTCCAAATCACACCTAAGCTAAAACAGAATTCAAAACAGAACCTTCTTGCAACCTTCATTGCTGTGCTTTTTCCAGCCCCCGCGGGACCCGTCAAAAACATGAGCAACTGCTCTTGTGCACCATGCACTTTCAGTTGTTCGATTAGACGATCCATGTCGAGCTCATCTCGTTGTTCCGCAAATGTTCTTCCAAGGAGGGACCAGAGCTTTGAGTCTTTATCGTGTCCTTCGTTGACTATGCCCAAGAGGAAGGAGCAACACACGACCTCGTATGTTATGTATTGTTTTTCATCCATTTTTGTGCCATCTGCCTTCGCGACTCTCCTTGCAACGTCAACGAGAGATGGAGAAGAATATAGTTGCGAGGTGGTGGACGATGTTGAACCATCATTTCCGGACTTGTCATCCATGTCATCGTACACTGTTTTGTAATCTGTCGTTTCTGTGAGTGTACCTGTGATGAGCTTCATCAGCCCCGCAAAGGTTTTTGCTTTGTTTCGTGACATAACAGAAGACTCCTTGTGACCACCTGTTGTATGAAGGCGCCCCTCACCTGTGGGACCATCTACTGCAAACAATGACCTCGTAGACGAAAGACGCGCATCAATGAGATGTTGTTTACCGAAAGGTGCGCTTCGAATGATGTGGTGCTGACCTCGTTCCTGGCCGGGATTGAGTTCTTCGAAGTCCTTACCAGGGTCATGGGAATCATCGCAATGGTATTCTCTATGAATTTTGAGTGGGCAAATGTTAGGTGTGATATTTTCACAATCTGTAAAAAAGTTACATCAAAGATTGAATGTTCGTACCCCCTGTGCTCGTTGCAGAATTTGAGAATATCTACGACGTTGTCATGTTCATTTTCTGGATTTTCCGAATTTGAGGAACCTGGGTTGAGGTCTGGTGCCTGGCATACTGTGTCAACAGTGACCTTGTCCCTTGCTCTTTTGCTGAGTTTTTTCTCCATGGTGTTTCTATTTTGCATGTTTTGAAGAATATCAAAGCCTTTCTTCCAAAACTTGCCCTTTGGTAGCTCAGGCCTTTGGAGGTTGTTGTCCCTGTTTTCGAGTTGGATTTCGAGTGCTTGTCTTTTATTATCGAAATATCTTGTCCTTTCGTCATCGAATAATTCCCAATGACTCCCATTTTTCAACAAGTCACAAGGTGTCCTGTAGGGATAGAACATCATAAGTGCCATCTTTGCATAATTTTCACGTAAATTCTTGACATCATCATCCACTGCTGACTGACACTGTTGTAACTTGATTTCTTCAATGTTGCAAAGTTTGCCTTTTGGAAGGTAGACCTTTGGAATGACCATTTTTTTGAGTTCACACAGTTGGGAGAAATGGAAACCTGGATGGGAATTATTGAATCGCCACTTCTTTTTGAACCGTTGCCCCTGGAACCGATCATGTTCACTGATTCCATCGACATACTCCTGCTCATCTTCGTCAATGTCATTGTCGTCGTTGTCGATAATCGCTGACGGTGAAATGATATCTTTCATGTCTTTGAATGATTTGAATGATTTCCTGTAATGCATGGCAAATTCATATGGGCACATTTCTTCAAATTGGGGGTCGTTTGGACGATATAGGTAGTCGTCGGACGGTGAATCAGCCCAAAAAACTTCCTCTCCCTTGAGGATGTTTTTTCGAATACGGACATTAACAGGCTCATTCATCAATGTTGCCTCCATTTGTGGAATAAGCAGGAAGCCAAAACCATGTGAAAATTGAAACCGACTTCCGCCAGTGGAAACAAGACGATGTTGCATGGTAGCACTGATGACCAATCTTGAATATGCAGCATGAACAGCACTAAGCATACGACAGAGACCTTCCACGAATCCATCTTGCACCTCCTCTTGGCTTCGTATCCCTGTATCAACTTCATTCTGAACCCGCAGCAAACGTTTACTGCAAGCCTGGTTGATTGCATTCCGACGTTCCGAGTCTTCCTTTTGACTTGATTTTCCACAGTACAGCGTGCTGTAATAAACCTGCGAGATGTCCCCAATTTGTACATTGGTGTTACAATTGAGCACCTCTGAAATGTTCCTGTTGTGTGCGTTGATATATTGACATCCCTGTGTCCGCAACGTCTGTAGAACCCATGTAGGAATTCGAAGTGGATCATTCCCATCGAGGGTGTGCCAATCTTCCAACTCTCCTTTCAGTTCGTTTTCGCTGTAGATATCGGTCTGTCCATGCGATGGCTCCGGAAGGAAAAACCTACAATCACATCCTTTCTTGAAGCATGACGAGCGATGTTTCCAGTCATGCTCGTCAAATTTGAAACGCAGTAAAACATCACGCACGTCCTTGTTGGCCCAGAAATGATCATCCAACTTGACACAACCATCCTTTGTGTCATACGAATGTCGTAACGCAGCAATGTCCAATCTTTCAGGAGTCAACGGTAGTCCTTCGGTGAATTTGGTACCCTTGTGTTGGGCGTCCTCAAGCCAATGCTCAAGAGAAAGGTTAACCACATCCTGTGTCGACACGATAACCTTGCAGTTCGGGCAATGCATGACTTGCCCCCTAATGCCCTTGTTCATTGTCCTGTTTCGTGCGTCACGGAATATTTGTTCGTCACGGTCTTTGAACACGTCAGACGCAGGGATAGCAACTTTGGGGATGTCACCATTGCTGTCGACGACGGGAGTGCAAATATGTTCAACTTTCAAGTCTGGTCCATAGGTTGTGTGAATCATTTGGTCGACAAGGCGAAAGAATTTTGCCCTTGCAGAAGCCCTTTCAACTTGGTTGGTTGCAAACAATAGATCACGTAGTTCTTGCGTCAGCTCCTTGATCCAAATTTGCCAGTGGGAGTGCAAAGTTCCCCTGCCTTGTTCTTCGTCAGCTGGACCAAATGCAAGCACCGTCCCCAAGACTCCGGGACGTTTTGCGCATTGTTTTTTTGGATCCCATTGGAGAAGGTCTTCGAGGAAGACAGACATGACATGTTCGTATTCCAATGCACATGCTCCAGGATATTTCAGTCTAGTTTCTTTCCGGAGTTTGATCTCTAAAAGACAATCATCTTCTGACATATTGAGATCAGGCAACTCATGCTGTGATTGATATGGATACATAGTGGAAGTTGTGAGTTCGATTTTTTTACAAGTTGTAGAAATATTTGTGTTCAAGGAAAAGAAGTTGAAACTCACGGATTCTTCAGGATTGGCATAAAGTCGAACGCGGAAACTGCATAGATCATCGGGTGTGACAGTTGCATAGACACTATTGAGCCCAAAATGATCATTCATAGCCCAATACTTTTGCCTTGCATGTTTTGCCGCTTCAGGCGTGTGTCCGAGAGCGCGGCAAGATGTTTCCACTGCTTTCAATAGAGTGTCTGTCGCCTCATTTCCCTCGCCCCTGAAGTCAGAAGCTTTGAACTCAGCCAGTCTCTCACCGATGGGTAATCCGTTTATCATGTTTCGGCTGGTCAACAGTGCACTCCTGTAACTTAGAATCCTGTTGTACATATGGCCCAGAATGAGTATTGTGTCACCTCTCATGAACTGACGCATGGACAAACGGAAGTAGCGCTGGAAACAGGCTTCTGGAGATATTGGTGTTCGCCTGGGTCCGCCAGGTCCCCCCAAACCGAAAGGGAATGCAAACGGTAGTACATCTTCCACTTTTAAATCCTTCATATTGGCATAGTTACCGCCAGTTGTGAGAAGGGTTGGGGTCTCGTCACCAAAGTATGCCCTCGCAAATTTTTTGGCGTCTTCGAACACAGATGTCTTGTAGGATGGGTCTTGGGCAGTTGAAAGGTAGTATGTCCCACCCAAGTACTGATCCTCAACCTTACTGTTCATTGAATGGGCTGTGTTGTCCCCAGTTGCCTCATCTTCAATGTAGTTGGGTTTTGGGAAGTCCTGTGGCAATGGCATGTCCTTGTAACCTGGGTGTCCAGATTCTGTAATGAAATAATTCAAAATATCCAAGTATTCATTTCTGTCAAACTCTGCACGCCTCCGAATGATTTTCCTCTGTTCTGGAGTGGTTTTACCACATAACATGATGTACATACTTGAAGGAGCACCCTTACTGTCGAGATCGTTCATTACCCCACCAATGCTCGGTTGGTCAGTTTCGTAATAACAGAACTGACCGTGAACAGACTTATGGGACCCACCGGTGTACGCGAACATGTAACCATAGGGTCTTATAGGAGCGACAAGAACACGCATTTCGTCCGAAATGTCGTCAATGTGCACGCTGCGATTAAGTGTGTCGTCGGGGTCTTGACGATGCCTTTTGATGGTCTTGGGGAACTCGCCAATCGCAAAACCGTTCGCAATTGCAAACTTTGGAGGTTTGGTGGTTTTAGAGTTTCGAGGCTGAAGAGATCCATGACATTGGGAACACGCGACCCAGCCATCCTCCAATTTTCTCGATCGTTTGGATAATAACATATTCTTGAAAGGATCCACATGATACTGTTGAATGAGATCCTTGTGTAACTTGACATCGTGATACTCTTCATACTCATGGACACCAAGTCTGTGACGGTGATTTTTTAACTGTTTTTCACTCAAGGTGTTGATATCCTCCGACGGACGAAGAAAGCAATCGCAACAGATACAGACGTGGGCTCTATGGGTCGAAGAATTTGGTCCAGTCTGTGTTCTGTGGAGTTTTTTCTTGGCATGCTTCACTGCATATTCAATGTATGGTTTTAGGTCATAACTGTCCTTGGCTTCTTTTGCGAGGCGCTCGTTTGTTGCGGTTACATCTCTGTCCTCCTTGTGATATCGAAATCGGCGCGCTTCATTTACCAAAGCCTGTTCATTCAACGTTTTGGCTTTCCGCCATTTGGCTAATCGGATCCTTTCCGAAGTCCTTGCTGCCTGACTTGGTCTGTGTGTTGCCCGATAGTTTCGCATATGTACAGTATTGGCCTTCTTAGCCTGCTCTTTCTGTTTTTGGGTCTGTTTGGCTCTCTGTCTTCGCTTTGCTAGTCGCACTTGCTCTCTCCGACGCGCGACTTTGTCAATTTCGGGTGTTCCTTGCACTGTTGAGAGAAAATGTGGAATTGTGGATGAACAATCAAATTACGAAATGTGTTTTAACAGTAGGGCACAAGTTTCCTGGCGGGAATGGCATAGTAAAAATAAGACATCAGTTAGTACGTTGTTAGTGACGATGTCATATTTCTGATGTATTGTGTCAACGTCAACAGATAAAACAGGAATCAACTCGGCTCAGAAAAATTCACCCACACCCCCACCACTTGACAAATAAAGCCCCTACAGAATGATCAAAAACTTGCGCCACGCTAATAGTAGGACTCTCTGACGATGCTACTCCATGCAGGAATGTCCTTGAGCTTCCAGGTATGCTTGTAGCAGGCTTGCCTTGCATTCTGTGGGACTTGTTCCCAACTGTTGTATCCAACCCAGTTTTCAAGGAATTCCTTGATATCGTGATCTGTGAGGTATTTGTCGAAATGCACCCCAACATTGAGCTGAAGGTCTCCTTTCCAGTAGGTCACGAGTAGACGCTTCATGTTAGCTGCGATGTGGGTAGTATCGGTGGCCTGTCTGACCAGTGCTTGGTATAGGCCGGCAGGTTCACCGTCATCACCAATGGTACTGTTGGACTTGATGAATTCCAAGGCGTAGTTTCCACCGTCGGTTGTGGAGTACTCACGCATCACGTGGTACAGGAATTGAATATACTCCTGGGCTCGAGTTTGGATCTGGTCCTCATCAGCAGTGGGTGCAGACACTACAAAACCAATCAGTGGAATCACAAAGTTACCCCGCTTTTTGTAAGCATTTTTCCCATGTTCTTCACCGCGGAGGTTATATTGCTTCATTGATGTGATCCAAGTTGGGATTTGTGCACGCTGTCCAAAAGTGACCCCGTGGGCATAGGAGCAGGCGGCAACAATTAGTTCGCTTTTCATCCACCAGAGCCTTTTCTGGTCCTTCAGCAAGACAAGGGCATAAGACATTCCTTTCAGGTTATGGCGGATTGGTTGCGTGATAGTACCACGACCAGTGCCAGAACCAATTTTTTGGGCTGCAATCATCAACCCCTTCGAGGCGTTGCTGCTGCCAAATCCAAATGTAGAACCTTTCTTGACTTTTGTCAATGATTGGACCTTGCGTTGTTTACCACCTGGTTGTGTATTATGGTCTTCTTCTTTCTCGACGTCTTTGTCCTCTTCATTTCCTTCACCATTGTCGTCATCTTGTACCGGCTTTGGGAATGAAAACCGGCAGCCACCTCCTTGCATGGAGGAAGCGGGGTGTTTCTTTGACTCAACTTCTTCAATAACCTCACCTTTCATATACGCACCAGCATCATGTTGGTCTACACTCTCTGCTTCAGATTCTTCGGGAGGATTGAATCCAGCAGCACAGGAGATGTTGTTCCTTGTAACACAACGCTCATCGCGTTCCTCGTCATCGCACTCTTCTTCGTCTTCGTCGTCTTCTTCTTCGGATGCATCTTCTACAACATCTTCTTCGTTGCGGTCGTGGTCGTCTTCGACTGTTTCTTCCTCTTCTTCTTCTTCTTCTTCTTCTTCTCCATCTTCTTCCTCTTCTACTTCTTCTTCTTCTTCTTCTTCTACTGCTTCTTCATCTGCTTCAACTTCGACACCGACTTCTTCTTCATCCACTTCGAATTCTTCATCTTCTTCTTCATCTTCTGTCGCTTCTTCTTCTTCTGTCTCTTCTTCTGCGACACCAGCCACATCATCGACACACTCATCCTCCTCATCATCATTCTCATCCATCACATCAGTTCCGTTGTTTTCTGATTTAAGGCTGAAACATCCATCGGACTCTTCGCTCTGTAGGTCAACGAGGTCGACAACGTCGAGGAATTGCCTAGGGCGAAATGAATAGGAATGTATAAATATATGTTTGAGATATGAAATAATGAGATCATAAATCAAATTTGTAGAGACATTCACAATCTCTCAAATGGAGACCAAAGAACTCACTTCTTTTTTTTCACTTCCGACTTCACCTTCACCCTGAAGCAAATATGGTATCAAAATTGAGAAAATTTTACAACATGTGGAAATATTATGCAACGAAGGGTATTATAAGTAATGATGAAACAAATCACTCACTTCTGATTCGAGTTCTCAATCTTCACCTTCACCCTGAAATGAACATATGTGGTGAATTAGTGAATTTTCACAAAATGTAAATATTTTGGAAATATGGGCTATTACTCACTTTGATGCCTTCCCTAAAACATTTCTGTCAGTTTCGACGAATAAACAGATTACATGAGACGATGGATGGTATGTTGCAATGGGCTAAAATGTCGAAGAGGGACTTACGGGTTCGTCGAATAAGGGCTGTTTTTCAAGATGGTGTCCATAAAAAACTCTCTACCCTTCGGTCCAGTGCTGAAAGGTGTCTTCAAGTCCATGGCCTGAATGTTGAGGCCGAGAGACATGCCCATAAGTGGGAAGGCAGACATCAAGTCTTTCGGTGGAAACTGTGAGACAAGGTCTTCGAGAAGCTCCTCGAAGGACATGTTTGCTACAGCAGCCCTGGAGGATTTGGAACTTAAGATGGAAAGAAGAGCCTCGGTGACTCCGGCTTTAGTCGTCCAATCGATTTGATGTGCTTGTTTGGGTTCGCGCTGCTTCTCAGGTGTCACTACTACCTTCGTGGCGGCCTTGTTCTTCGTCCTGGGGATCGATCCTTCATTCTTAGGTGCGTTTTTCGATTGTTTTGTGGATGCAGAAGATTTCTTGGCTACTCTGATTGACTCAGAATGGTTCACAGAAGACAACTTTGCTGTGGTGTCCTTGCTGAGGGTGGAACGAGACTTCTTCGTGGGGGTGTCCGCATCATCCATGTTGAGACGCTTTGCTATCGATTTACGGAGAGATGTGGTTGACCCATTGGACGACGTGGATGTGGATGTGGCTGGGGTACCAGCTCTGGCCTTCTTTGTCTTGGTTGGTTTGGGAGTGGCCAACGCATTGCCGGTGTTGTTGACGATCGCCGACTTCGTCAACGACGCGTCCTTCTTCTTCATCTTCTTCGCCTTCTTCTTCATGGGAATGATTGGGGCAGTGACGGATTTGGTAGATGGTGCCTTGGGTGGACTCTTACTGTTCGATTTCGCCGCCGTGGCCTTCTTGACTTTGGTGGATGGTGCCTTGGGTGCACTGTTACTGTTCGATTTCGCGGGTGCAGCCTTCTTGGACACACCGACAGAGTGCGTCGTTGTCTTCGATGCTTTCATCACCTTCGTCGCCGTCTTCTTCTTCTTGGGTAGCGCCGTCTTCTGTTGAGTGGTACGCACGGCTGGGACCTTCCTAGCCTTGTTCAGTTTCGCCCGTGGTTTGGTGGTGGATTCGGGAGCTGCGACCAAGGACGATGTAGACGACGCCGTCGCGGGTGTGGGCTTCTTCGTTGTAACCATGGCAAATTTATGATGGCAATCAAGGAATTTCATGGATGTGGATGAAATCTTTGATCAAATGGTGAGAGTAGCAGTGTAAAAAAATTCAAATTGACAAGCTTGGACTGAACGAGGTGGTGGGAATGTTCATAACAACGCCATATGGTAGGTGAGGGGCATATTGATTCCGTTGTAGGCTTCAAATGAATTGAGGATTTGAATGGATTCAATATTGATTCCTGACCTATCACAAAGATTCATTGGGTGGCGTGTGAATGGGTGGTACTGATTCCTGTTGGTGGATTTGGATCTTTTAAAGGTATTCAAGGCGGTGACGAGGCAATGGACCGCTGCGCCGAAGAAGACATCTGGTACGTGCAACATATATCAATTCCCGTGTAATCTGCAAATGGTTGAACTATTTGAATGGATTTGAAATCCAGGTGTTACATTGAACAGATGTCCATTCTGTCTTGTCTGAATGGATGGTATTGATTCCGGGTCGTACGATACCATACACAGGAATTGCAATCCAAAATGAGCATCTGCAATCTTCTTCATGGGGGGACAAATTAATGATGGTAAATATTACTACGGATTCCTCTGTCAATCCCCCTTTCGAAATCATTCTTACTTCAACATTGAATAATGTATTGTTATTTATCATGAAGGGTTAACTTTAATCGGGAGGACAAAAGTAACCCGACCATATGTTACTTGGTGTGACACACAAAAGGTTCTTCTTTGTGGAATTGTCGCTGAGACATTTTTGGTCCTGGATTTCGTGTCACAAAAAAGACATGCCAGAAGGCGCGCGACCTCGCTGAGACATTTCGGTCTTGGATTTCGTGTCACAGAAAGACATGACAGAAGGCGCGCGACCTTTACCAAATAGTGCCATCCA
>Ga0102810_1000811_pt1 | contig 11552 bp, 10 predicted proteins | sample ColrivemetaGS573_FD_84506 | JGI IMG/M metagenome (GOLD analysis project Ga0102810, IMG submission 84506) | Estuarine microbial communities from the Columbia River estuary - Ebb tide ETM metaG S.573 | ecosystem: Environmental > Aquatic > Marine > Intertidal zone > Estuary | place: USA: Columbia...
CGTCCGGCTGCGGCTGCGTCACTTCACGTGTCGTAGATAGACCAACGCTGGGCTGCGCTCTCTGATGTGGATACTCGAGCGCTATTGAGCTATATCCGTGAGAACGGCGCAATGAATGCATTAATTTCAACAGATGTCGAAGCAATAGATTCACTAAAAGCAGAGTTACAAAAAGTTCCTTCCATGAAAGGTTTGGAGCTTGCTTCGAAAGTGTCAACAAAAACACCGTATTTTGAAGGAGATCCATCTGCGCCAATTAAAATTGCTGCCCTAGATCTCGGTATCAAAAAGAATATTCTAAGAAATCTCGTTGCGCGTGATGCCTATGTCAAGGTATTCCCCTATAATACAGATTTCGCTACAATGTCTGCTTGGAATCCTGATGGATATTTCATTTCTAATGGTCCGGGCGATCCAGAACCGTTGATTCAAGCGCAAGAAGTTGCAAAACAAATTCTGGAACAGAATAAACCACTTTTTGGAATATGCTTAGGTCACCAGATTATTGCGTTGTCACAGGGCATTTCCACATATAAGATGCTTAATGGACATCGAGGAATTAATCATCCGATTTTGAATCTAGAAACAAAAAAAGGAGAAGTGACTTCTCAAAATCACGGTTTTGCGATTGATAGAGAAGCCACTGAAAATAACAAAAATGTATCGATTACTCATGTGCATCTAAATGACAATACTGTCGCAGGTATTCGTGTCAATGGCAAACCATGTTTCTCAGTTCAATACCACCCTGAAGCAAGTCCAGGACCGCATGATTCAGTCTATCTTTTTGACCAATTTATTCAACTAATTCAAGACCATAAAAAATAAACTATGAGCATTATAATTAACATCCACGCTAGACAAATTTTTGATTCACGTGGTAATCCCACTGTCGAAGTAGATGTAACTACCGAAAATGGTATTATTGGTAGGGCTGCTGTTCCTTCTGGTGCATCTACTGGAGAACACGAAGCAGTTGAATTACGTGACGGTGGTGACGCTTATATGGGAAAAGGTGTTTTTCAAGCCGTAAAAAATGTAAACGAAATTATTGCGCCTGAACTGATCGGAAATTCTGTTTTTGAACAAGAAGATTTAGATCAGCTAATGATTGAGCTAGATAGTACGCCAAACAAATCAAAACTTGGTGCAAATGCCATTTTAGGTGTTTCTTTGGCTGCTGCTAAAGCTGCTGCTAACGAATTAGGCATGCCGCTTTATCGTTACGTTGGTGGTACAAGTGCAAATACGCTTCCTGTTCCAATGATGAATATTATCAATGGCGGCTCACACTCCGATGCGCCTATCGCTTTTCAAGAGTTTATGGTGATGCCAATAAAAGCTTCTTCTTTTTCGGATGCACTCCGAATGGGTACCGAAATATTTCATCATTTAAAAAAAGTGCTTCATAAAAGAAATCTAAGTACTGCTGTTGGAGATGAAGGTGACTTTGCTCCTGCACTTGACGGTACAGAAGATGCTCTTGACACCATCCTGTTGGCGATTAAAAATGCTGGATATAAACCTGGAGAGGAAGTTCGTATCGCTCTTGATTGTGCTGCTGCCGAGTTTTTTGTTGATGGTAAATATGACTATACTAAGTTTGAAGGAAGCCAAGGAAAGATTCGTACTCCTAAAGAACAAGCCGACTATTTAGCTGAGCTTTCTGCAAAGTACCCTATCGTTTCTATTGAAGATGGTATGGACGAAAATGACTGGGAAGGCTGGTCATACCTTACAGAGAAAATCGGCGATAGTGTTCAACTTGTTGGGGATGATCTTTTTGTAACTAATGTTACTCGTCTCTCTAAAGGAATTGATGAGAATATTGCGAATTCGATCCTAATCAAGGTTAATCAAATCGGAACCCTTTCGGAAACTATCGCTGCGGTTAACATGGCACATCGTGCAGGTTACACCTCTGTGATGTCTCACCGGAGCGGCGAGACAGAAGATAATACGATTGCTGATCTTGCTGTCGCTCTTAATACAGGACAAATTAAAACAGGTTCGGCTTCTCGTAGTGATCGTATGGCAAAATATAATCAACTCCTTCGAATCGAAGAGGAATTGGCTAACGTAGCATATTTCCCTCAAGAAAAAGCATTTAAGGTTTTTAAATAACGGATATTTCGTTTAGGTCTCGGTTATTCGGTAATCCTATTGTATTTTTGTAGGACAATCTAATAAAATGTCCACAAAAGCTACGATAGAATTTGACGGAAAGCGCATCGAGTTTCCCGTCGTTAAAGGATCTGAAGGCGAGCATGCTATTGACGTAAAATCTTTACGTCAACAGACTGGCCTAATCACCCTTGATCCAGGTTATAAAAACACAGGATCCTGCCAAAGTGGAATTACTTTTCTTGATGGTGAAGAAGGTGTGTTGCGTTATCGTGGCTACGAAATTAATGACCTTGCCGAAAAAGCAAACTTTCTTGAGGTTGCTTATTTACTCATTTTTGGAGAGTTACCAACACATGAGCAACATGACGCATTCTTAAATGATATTAAAGAGGAATCTTATATAGATGAAGACCTCAAAAAAATATTAGAGAGCTTTCCAAAAAGTGCTCACCCAATGGGAGTGCTTTCCTCTTTAACTAGTGGTTTGACAGCGTTTAGCCCAAGCTCTGTTGATGTTAACGCTGATGATCAAATCTATAACGCGATTGTTCGTATCATGGGAAAACTCCCCATTCTTGTTTCGTGGGTTTACCGTAAACGAATGGGCTTACCACTGAAATATGGAGATTATGCCTTAGGTTACGTTGAAAATATTGCGCGTATGATGTTTCGCAAACCCAATAAGGAATATGTTGCTAACCCAATCATAGATGATGCGTTGACCAAGTTATTGATTTTGCATGCTGATCACGAACAGAATTGTTCCACCTCAACAGTTCGAATTGTTGGTTCGTCACATGCTGGTCTTTTTGCTTCGGTCGCTGCGGGTATTTCTGCGCTTTGGGGGCCATTGCATGGAGGTGCTAACCAGGCCGTGGTTGAAATGCTAGAAGATATTAAAAACGATGACGGTGATGTGAATAAATACATCAATAAAGCCAAAGACAAAGAAGACTCTTTCCGGTTGATGGGCTTTGGTCACCGTGTTTATAAAAACTTTGACCCGAGAGCGAGAATTATTAAGAAAACTGCCGATGAAGTCTTAAATGATTTGGGTGTTGTAGATCCTGTATTGGACATTGCTAAAAAGCTGGAACAGGCTGCTCTTGAAAATCCTTATTTTGTGGATCGAAAACTCTATCCCAATGTCGACTTTTACTCTGGTATTATTTATCGCACGATGGGTATTCCAACAGAAATGTTTACGGTTATGTTTGCTCTTGGTCGCCTTCCTGGATGGATTGCTCAGTGGAGAGAAATGCGCAAGCAAAAAGAGCCTATTGGTCGTCCGCGTCAAGTGTATGTAGGGGAGAGAAAACGGTCTTTTGTTCCATTTGAGAATCGATAATGATCAAATGATATGCTTGTACCGTCTATCTCTAATGAAACCAATCAACTGACATGCGTTCTGTTAGGACTGGCTGATGATAGCGGATCAAATCCAACCATTGATCAAACATACGATCCTAAGTCACGACTGCATATCTCACAGGGTACTTATCCCGTTGAAAAAGATCTTATTGAGCAACTTATCAAGATGCAGTCTGCCCTTGAAAGCAATGGGGTGGAGGTATTGAGACCATCTACAGTTCATAATTGCAATCAAATTATTAGCAGGGATATTGCATTAGTTATTGATGATCTGTTCTTTATTTCCAATATACTCCCCGCGCGTGCCAAAGAAATTCACGCGATTCAACATATAATTGATCGTATCCCTTCCGATAAAATAATAAATGTTCCTGAAGAGGTCCATGTCGAGGGCGGAGATTTGATTGTTCATCATGACATACTATTCGTTGGTTTTTATGATCAGCCCGATTACGCTGATCTAGTTACCGCAAGAACAAACCGTAAGGCATTAGCGTATTTAACTCATTGTTTTCCTGATAAAAAAGTGATTGGATTTGAACTCAATAAATCAAACACAAATCCTTACAAAAATACACTTCACCTCGATTGTTGTTTTCAGCCGGTAGGAACTAATCTTGCTATCGTATGTCCAGATGGATTTATGCATGAAAAAGATTTTTTGTGGATTGAAAATTACTTTGGAAAGGACAATCTATTTCTTTTAGATGAAAAAGGAATGTTTGAAATGCAATCCAATTTATTAAGTATCCGGCCTGACTTAGTAATTTCTGATCCATCTTTTACTGCTGTCAATGATTGGCTCTCCGCTAAGGGTATTCATGTTGAGCAGGTTCTTTATGACCAAATTTCAAAACAAGGTGGTTTGTTTCGCTGTACCACACTGCCAATCATACGTAAATAATGAATCAACAGACTACTGAACAATTATTGATGATACGGCCAAGTTGTTTTTACACCAACGACCAAACAGCTAAAAACAATTATTTTCAAAAGCAAACAGACGAAGACCACATTTCAACAACGGAAAAAGCTCAGCGAGAGTTTGATGCATTTGTTCTTCAACTTCGATCGTATGGGGTAAGTGTTCACGTGTGGAATGACAGTCTAAGTCCACAAACACCAGATGCACTTTTTCCAAACAATTGGATTTCATTTCATCACCCAAGCACGTTGATTACTTATCCCATGTTTGCGCTCAATCGTCAACTGGAAGTCAACGAAGGTCCGATAGACTTTTTACAAACAAAAGGTTTTTCTTTTCAAAATCTCATTGACTACACTTCTCACATTTCATCCGGTGTTTTTCTTGAAGGAACGGGGAGCATGGTTTTGGACCGTAGTAATTATATTGCTTATTGTACACTTTCGACACGTACAAATCAGAAACTAATCACCAAGTTCTGTCAAGAAATGGGCTATAAGGCTGTTGTTTTCTCAGCTTTTCAAACTTATAATAATCAGCGTTTACCTATTTATCACACCAATGTTATGATGAGTGTTGGAATGGATTTCGCTATGGTTTGTTTAGACGCTATTGATGATCAAAATGAACGTCAAGCTCTTGTTGCATCTTTGTCGGAGACTAATAAAACCATTTTACCACTGACTGAAGCTCAAATCCATCAATTTGCAGGAAACGTTCTTGAGCTTCGAACTGGCAATGGCAAACGTTTGCTCGCTATGAGTACCACTGCTTTTAAAGCGCTTACTGGCGAACAAATAGAATACCTCTCTGATCGAATGACCATCGTTCATTCACCTTTGCCCACCATAGAGCAATTAGGCGGAGGAAGTGCTCGCTGTATGATGGCAGAGATTTTTATTTAAAATCACTGAGATAAGCTGCCTTTTGCTTTGTTATTTTTGAGAAAAACCGAGTCACTTTACGATCCATTTCGACTTCAATTTTTTTCGCCTCCGCATGTATTGTATAGCTCGATGCTGTCCCCTTAAAGATGCTAAGCTTATAATAAGGAATAATGATCGCATAAGTTTCTAAAAGACTTCTAAATCGGATGATAAGCCCATTTGGACGCAATTCAACGTTGCAAATATCTTGATTGTTGTCGAGTAAAAGCAAGTTAGCAATCTTTGGACTACTACTTATGATTATAAGTTTTGGAGATCCAACCCCCGACAAAGTAAGACGTTCACGCAAGCTAAATGGCTTGCCAACCAATTCTGTTATTGTTTGTTCTTGTTTAGGGTTTTTGTACGAAATGTTGAGTAGCATAAGAACAAAGGTAAATGAATCCGAAACAACATAAAAAGAAGTTATCTTTGCAAACAAATGCATGCGATGTTATTGGTAGATAGAATACGAGAAAGTGTCCAAAAATTTGCAGAGAATCAACATGGTGTCCAACTCAAGTCTGTTGAAATTCAACCCACTAAAAAAGAGTTCGAGGGCGATCTAACGATTGTTGTTTTTCCCTTACTGCGCCACATCAAGTCCAAACCAGCTGAACTTGCAGAACAATTGGGATCATTTATGGCAACTCATTTAGATGTTGTTATTTCTTACAATGTGATTCAAGGGTTTTTAAATCTAACGATTGCGGACAGTCATTATTTATCTTTTTTACAATCCATAGCATCTCCCTCTTCATTTGGGATGAAAGCAGTCAGTGATGAAAGTCAAAAAATATTGATAGAATTTTCATCTCCAAATACAAATAAGCCACTTCACCTAGGTCATGTTCGAAACATTTTACTTGGTGCTTCTGTCTGTGAGCTATTGAGTGCTGCAGGGTATCGTGTTCATAAGACACAAATCATTAACGACCGTGGAATTCATATTTGTAAATCCATGGTTGCGTGGCAGAAATTAGGGAATGGTGAAACCCCACATATGGCAGCTGAAAAAGGCGATGCCTTCGTGGGCAAATACTACGTCGCATTTGATAAACTTTACAAAAAACAGCTTGCCGAGTTAATGGCTTCAGGCATGGACGAAGACCAAGCAAAAAATCAAGTCCCTATTCAAATTGAAGCACAAGAAATGCTTCGTGATTGGGAAACTGAAAACCCAAAAGTTCGTGATCTTTGGGCGCAAATGAACGCTTGGGTTTACGAAGGTTTCGCACAAACCTATAAGCGCCTAGGCGTTTCTTTTGACTCTTACTATTACGAAAGTGACACCTATGTGCTTGGAAAAGATATCATAGTGAATGGACTCCAAGCGGGAGTGTTTACAAAGAAAGAAGATGGTTCGGTTTGGTGCGATTTAAGTACCGATGGACTAGACGAAAAGCTGGTGTTGCGAGCCGACGGCACTTCGGTATACATGACCCAAGATATTGGGACTGCTGTACTTCGCTATAAAGATCATCCCGACATGAACGGCATGGTATATACCGTAGGAAACGAACAAGATTATCATTTTAAAGTATTGTTTTTAATTCTAAAAAAACTCGGGTATTCTTGGGCTTCACGTCTTCACCATTTGAGTTACGGAATGGTTGATCTCCCTTTTGGAAAAATGAAAAGTCGTGAAGGGACTGTTGTTGATGCAGATGGCTTGATGCAAGAGATGGATGATACTGCAGCAGCACTAGCATCTTCATTAGGTAAGCTCGATGGCTTTGACGAAGATGCTAAAAAAGAACTTTATCATCAGGTGGGAATGGGAGCTCTTAAATATTACATATTAAAAGTTGATCCTGGAAAACGTATTCTTTTTAACCCATCTGAATCTGTTGATTTTAATGGCAATACAGGTCCTTTTATTCAGTACACCTATGCTCGTATTCAATCTATATTGAAAAACGTTGATGACCTTGATTTACCATTCAACATGAACATTCCTTTAGAGCCAAAGGAAAAGGAAGTACTAAAGTGGCTTGAGCTCTATCCACAGATGATTCAGAACGCTGCGGAGCAGTATAGTCCTGCTATAGTGGCAAATTATGTTTATGAGTTAGTAAAGCGATTTAACTCCTATTACCAACAGGTTGTGATTTTATGTGAAGATCAGTCAACACGTAACTTTCGTGTTCGTTTAGCTAGTCAAGTAGGGTGTGTGATTCAATCGGGGATGCATATTCTTGGAATAAGCTGCCCAAAACAGATGTAAAAAAAAACCACCCTAAGGTGGTTTTTTTTAATTCAAAATGGTTGTAAATTGATTACTTGCTTTCTTTAACAGCAGCAGCATAGACAACTAAACCAAATCCAATTTTATTGATCGCGTCACCAATGTTGTAAACAACATTCATGTCAAGACCGATATTTTGGATTCCATTGTACCATAATGACGGATCAGCTTCTGCTGTTCCAATCATATATCCGAGTGGGTAAATTGCCCAACCAACAAGTACAAACCAGAATAGGGTGTTGTGTGCTTTTTCAACTGCACCACCAGCAGACTTAGCCAACTTAGCAGCTTCACCATACTTAATGATATACACAATTGCAAAATATGCTAAACCTGAAAGTAAGCCCCAAAATGCAGCGTTACCCATTCCTGCTTCTCCTACATAACCAGTAACCAGCATTACTAATGATAATACAATTAGATTACGAAGTAGAGTTGTAGTAGCGCCAGCTACTTTAAGAATAAGGTAAAACTCAACGCACATTAATGGCACCGTAAGGATCCAGTCGATATAACGTATTGAAGTAATGTCTCCTGCTGAACCATCATCACCAAGCTCGCTTCGCATATAATAATAGTGAACGGCAGCGATAAATGTAATAAGTCCAGAAACTAGGATTGAATTCCTCCACTTCTTATCAAATTGATTTAATGATAAGAAAAAGAATGCCGACGCACCCATTAAAGCCATTGTGCCAATGAAGAAAGTAAATTCTTCAAGATTCATTGCCCCTGTGTGGCCATCGATTAAAAATAATAAATTAGTCATAATTTTAAAAAAGATTGTTTACACAAATCTAAATAAAATTGAACAATTCAGCTATTTTTAACTAATATTTTTAACTCAACTTATGAACACCTTACAAAAAATTATTCAAAACATCAGTGATTTAAGAATAATATTAACCTTTTCTTGTGTAATTGTTAATTTTTTACCAGTTACGTTGATCATTGATTATCTAGCTATTTTTGGTGTACTGTCACTTGGTATTTTACATGGTGCAAACGACTTGCAACTGCTTAAAAGCATCCAGTTTATGCAAACCAAAGCACAAAGACTTTTGATATATACCACCTTGGTTTTTGTTTTTAGTTTGATTTTGTACCAATTTCCTTTGTTTGCGTTGACTTTCTTTGTTTTATTTAGCTGCTATCATTTTGGCGAACAACAATGGCATAAGCCTTTGCAAAATAAACTCCCATCTGCGTATCTGTTTTATTTCTTTTATGGAGCATTTCTTTTTTCAGTTCTTTTTTGGTCTCATGCACAACAATCTCAGAGTATCATAGCTCAGTTGAGTTCAGTTGAAATACCTACGTTTCTGTTCCGATACTTATCCTTTGGAACATTATTCTTTTTGCTTCTTTTCATTCTAGTTCATTTTTCTTCATTTAAGGCGCTGTTAATTGATGTGTTTTTACAAACGTTTCTGTTGGTTGTCATGTTTTGGACAACCAATTTAGTTGTAAGTTTCTCAATGTATTTTGTCGTTTGGCACAGTTGGCCATCCTTGAATGATCAAGTTAAAACACTTTACCAATCTTCTAATCCGTTGCTTTTGTATTTAAAGGATGCTTGGGTTTTTTGGTTGATTTCGCTCATTGGCCTAGTAGCATTTTATATGTTCAATGACACATTTGGACTCAATCCATTATCTCTCTTTTTTGCTTTCTTGTCCGCAATCACATTTCCACATGTGTTGGTAATTTTTGGATTGAACCAGAAGTCAAAACCCAGTTAGTTTATGTATTTTTATACCTTCAAAAAACGAATCATTCATGTTTGATCGATTTAGCGAAAAATTAGAAGGTGCCTTACAAGTTTTAAAAGGCCATGGGCGGATAACAGAAATCAATGTAGCCGAGACGATGAAAGAAATTCGTCGTGCTTTACTTGATGCCGATGTCAATTTTAAAACGGCAAAAGACTTTGCCAACGCAGTAAAAGAAAAAGCACTGGGACAAAAAGTCTTGACTAGCTTACAACCGGGTCAATTGTTGGTGAAAATCGTTAAAGATGAACTTGCTGCACTTATGGGGGGAAAGGCTCAAGGCTTGGACCTCACTAAAAAACCTGCGGTTGTTCTAATGGCTGGACTTCAAGGCTCGGGAAAGACAACGTTTTCTGCGAAACTTGCTGCTCATTTAAAAAAGACACAATCAAAAAAAATTCTGTTGGTTGCATGTGACGTATATCGACCTGCTGCCCGTGACCAGCTTGAAGTACTTGGGTATCAAATAGGCGTTGAGGTTTTTAATCAGCCCCAAGAAAGTGATCCACTAGCTATTGCCAAAGCGGCACTTAGCCATGCTAAAGAGCAAGGTCATCAGGTTGTTATTGTAGATACAGCCGGTCGTTTGGCAGTCGATGAAGTTCTTATGGAGGAGATTTCCTCGATTCACAAAGCTGTCACCCCTTCAGAAACTTTGTTTGTCGTTGACTCCATGACTGGACAAGATGCTGTAAATACAGCTAAGATATTTCATGACCGTCTCAATTTCGATGGAGTTATTCTAACCAAACTCGATGGAGATGCACGTGGAGGTGCTGCTCTTTCTATTAAATCTGTTGTTGATAAACCAATCAAGTTTATCGGAACTGGTGAAAAATTAGATGCTCTTGATATTTTTTACCCGGATCGAATGGCGGAACGTATTTTGGGCATGGGTGATGTCGTTTCACTTGTTGAGCGTGCGCAACAAGCCTTTGACGTTGAGGAGGCAAAGAAAATTCAACAGAAGGTTGCCAAAAAAACATTAGGATTTGATGATTTTCTTTCACAGATTAAACAAGTGCAGAAAATGGGGAGTATGAAAGATTTGGTTGGGATGATACCTGGCGCAAATAAAATTTCACCTGACGACATTCATGAAGACGCTTTCAAAGGGGTAGAAGCTATCATACAATCCATGACTCCCAAAGAAAGAAGTCAACCGAAGCTACTCAATCACAGTCGAAAAAAACGTATTGCTAGTGGCTCGGGAATGAAAATCGAAGATGTTAATCGCTTGATTAAACAGTTTGAGCAAATGCAAAAAATGATGAAAATGGTACAGCGCGGAGGTGCTGGCAAGTTCATGCAAATGATGAAGGGGATATGAAGATACTAGATGGAAAAAAGACAGGCAATGATATAAAGTCTGAAATCGCCGATCAGGTTTTACAGTTAAAGAAATCAGGAAAACGACCACCCCACTTAGCAGCTGTTTTGGTTGGTAATGATGGCGCAAGTCTAACTTATGTGGGGAGTAAAGTGCGTTCATGCGAGCGAATCGGTTACGAATCTACATTGATAAAGCTCCCCGAAGAAACAACCGAGCAAACTCTTCTTAATCAAATCCAAGAGTTAAACACAAACCCCGCTATTGATGGCTTTATTGTTCAACTTCCTTTGCCAGCGCATATAGATGAAGAAAAGATTCTTATGGCGGTTGATCCTAAAAAAGATGTCGATGGATTTCATCCCACCAATTTTGGGAAAATGGCCTTAGACATGGAAACTTTTATACCTGCCACGCCTTTTGGAATTATGGAATTAATCCGCCGTTATGACTTAGATATATCTGGGAAACATGCGGTCATCATAGGAAGAAGTCATATTGTTGGTCGCCCAATGAGTATATTGCTCAGTCGTAAGTCCTCGCCTGGAAATGCAACAGTCACACTAACTCATAGCCGCACAAAAAATCTTTCTGAAATCACCAAGCAAGCAGATATCGTTGTTTCTGCTTTAGGTGTACCTAACTTTCTAAAAGCTGATATGGTAAAACAGGGAGCTATTGTTATTGATGTAGGCATCACCAGAGTTCCTGACGAGTCTCATCCAAAGGGATATGTCATCACAGGCGATGTTGATTTCGAAGCCGTAAGACACAAAGCAAGTTATATTACCCCAGTTCCAGGTGGGGTTGGACCCATGACAATCGCAATGCTTTTGCAAAATACTTTCTTGGC
>Ga0102810_1000819_pt1 | contig 11491 bp, 11 predicted proteins | sample ColrivemetaGS573_FD_84506 | JGI IMG/M metagenome (GOLD analysis project Ga0102810, IMG submission 84506) | Estuarine microbial communities from the Columbia River estuary - Ebb tide ETM metaG S.573 | ecosystem: Environmental > Aquatic > Marine > Intertidal zone > Estuary | place: USA: Columbia...
AATCAAATTGTTCATAGAAAATATCGTGCCAAACTAAAATTGCTGTCCAATAATAAAGTGTGTTTCCCAACCACTTTTTTGATTTCCTTGACCTGGAATAGGATCAAATCCATGTCCAAAATCGATCCCTAATAAACCAAATGCTGGCATAAATATACGTAACCCTAAACCAGCTGATCGTTTTAAATTAAAAGGGTTATAATCTTTAAAGTCATTATATGATACACCACCTTCAAGAAAACCAAGCACATAAATTTTTGCAGATTGTTTTAATGTAATCGGATAGCGCAACTCTAAAGAAAACTTATTATAAATAGTACCACCATCATTTGATACTGTACCATTGTCATTTTCTGGTTGTAAAGATTGGTTTGGATAACCGCGTAACGCTATTGCCTCTCTTCCATCTAAACTATAACTACCTAAACCATCACCTCCAAGAAAGAAACGTTCAAAAGGGATGACACCACGATCGTTATTGTACGCGCCTAAGAAACCAAATTCTAAACTTGGACGAAGTACAAACTTTCCAATAACGCTAGTATACCAATCTGCTTTAAATTTGATTTTGTAAAATTCCAACCATTTAAAACGTTCTTGATCTATTTCTGCAACTCTATCTGAAGCTTCATTTCTAACTGTTTGGGTATTGCTAAAATCATTAATTATTTCCGTTTGCTCATCTCTCTCATCTTTTAAGGCCGCATAGTCAACGTTGTTAAATAAAGAATAGGGTAATGATAATTTAGCACTAACGTTGAAGTTTGAGCCGCCAGTTGGGAATATAGGATCGTTGTAGGTATTGTTTCTATTTAAACCGATTGTATATGATAAGTTGTTTGAATAACCATCCCCAAAAGTAAATAATCCAGTATTATAATTTTTTAAATTATAATGCTGATAACTTACAGATTGCGATAGGGTAAAATAATCATCAGGAACCGATAATCGCTTTGCTAGACCAACAGAAATTCCAGTAATATTAAAGCGCTTGTCTTTATCGGCATTTCTTGTTTGAGGATCATATAAAAATTGTTTAGAATGTGATACAGACGTAGAGAATTGGACTGGTTTTTTACCACCTAACCATGGTTCAGTAAATGAAAAACTATAGGTTTGAAAATAACGACTGGCTTGCAATCGTAAGGATAATTTTTGACCATCTCCTCTTGGAACAGGTGTATATGCATCCATGTTAAAGATGTTTTTCAAGGAGAAATTGTTAAATGATAAACCTAGTGTACCAATAAAACCTCCGCCTCCATAACCACCTTGCAGCTCTATTTGGCTAGATCCAGTTTCAACAACACCATATTCTAAATCGATACTACCTTCACTGGGATTAGCATTAAGAAAGTCTGTGCTAATTTGTTCAGCATCAAAGAAACCTAATTGACTTAATTCCCTTATTGTTCTAACAACATTTGCTTTACTGTACAATTGACCGGGACGTGTGCGTAATTCTCTGTAAATAACTTTGTCATTAGTCACATCGTTACCTTTTACAGAAACATTGCCAAAATAAGTTGGTTTGCCTTCTGCAATCCTAATCTCCATGTCAATTACGTTCCCTTCTGCATTGACTTCAACGGGACTAATACTTGAAAATAAATAACCGTTGTTTTGATAAAGGTTGGTAATGTCATCTGCATCTGGGCTGGTATCATCGGCAATACGCTTCTGCAATAACACGCCATTGTATGTTTCTCCTTTATTAATGCGGAGTCTTCTTTTTAATACTTCATCTGAATAAACGGTATTTCCAATAAACGAAATATCCCCAAAAGTATAGAGCTCACCTTCTTCAAGATTAATATTTAGAGTAATTGTTTTGTTATCATTTATGATTAAGCTATCGGAAAGAATTCGTGCATCACGATATCCGTTTTCTTTATATTCATCAATTAAGCTATTTAAATCAGCCTTATAATCTTCTTCTATATATTTGGAACGTTTAAATACATTAAAGGCATTCTTTTTTTTCGTATTTTTCATTGCTTTACTTAGCTTACTATCATTTAAAATAGAGTTTCCCGTAAATACAATGTCTTTGACTTTTACCTTTTTACCTTTATCAATATACACGACCATATTGACTCTAGAAGATGTTGTTAAAGAATCTATAACTTCTATGGTATTGATATTAACTTTTGAATTTAAAAAGCCCTCCTTCTTATAGGAATTTTCGAGGTAATTTTTTGTAGTTGTAATTAAGTTTTCTGTTATCTTAATACCTGGTTCAAGTTTGTTTTCTTTTATTATCTTTTCTTTCTTTGACTTTTTTACACCATTAATTTTTAATTCATTTAATTCAGGTAAATCGGATAGTCTAATTTCAATAAAAGCAACGTTTCCTTCAATTTTGGTAAGATAAATCTCAATATCATTAAAAAGACTAGATTTCCAAAGTTTTTTAATGGCAGTGCTAATTTCTTCTCCAGGGATTTGAATTTCGCTTCCTTTTCTTAATCCAGAGTATGTGATAATAGTTTGTTCACTAAAAGACGTGTTGCCATTTACCGAGATACCACCAATGGTGTATGTTTCACCTTCAGTAAATGTTTCTTCTTGTGCAAATGCACTTAAACTAAATACAGCTATTAATAGTGATAAAAATTGTTTAGTAGTTGTTTTCAAAGCCATTAACTTAGCTAAGTTGTTCACTTGTTTTCCCAAATCTTCGTTCTCTTTTTTGATATTCTATTATAGCTTCATATAGGTTTTCCTTATTAAAATCGGGCCAAAGCGTTTCAGTAAAATACAACTCGGCATAGGCAATTTGCCAAAGCAAGAAGTTACTAATACGCTGTTCTCCACTCGTTCTAATAAGTAAATCTACATCTGGTAAATTTCGCGTGTAAAGATGCTCATTTATAACTGATTCATCAATATTTTCAGGAGAAATTATATTATTTTTAACTTTAACTGCTATTTTTTTAACGGTATTTAATATTTCTTCTCTAGATCCATAACTTAATGCCAAAACTAGAGTCATTTTATTGTTATTTTTTGTGTTATCAATAACTTCTACAAGTTCTTGATGTGCTTTTTTTGGTAGGGACGATAAATCACCTATCGCTAAAAGTTTTATGTTATTATCTTGAAGTGTTTTAATTTCTTTTTTCAATGAACTTACAAGAAGTTTCATTAAAGTTTGGACTTCAATTTTTGGTCTTTTCCAATTTTCTGTAGAAAAAGCATAGAGTGTAAGATTCTCAATACCGAGCTCAGCTGAGGCTTCAACAATTTCTCGAACCGCCTTAGTGCCATTTTTATGTCCAAAAGCGCGAAGTCTACCTTTTTGTTTTGCCCATCGACCATTGCCATCCATTATAACAGCTAAATGGCTTGGTAAGTGATTAGTATTTATATTTTCTTTTAAACTCATTTAGAATAAACAGTAACAAGGTGTTTCTCCAAAGGTATAGGTTAAAGTTAAACCTGTAAATACATACCAGTCATTGTTATTAACATTACCAAAAGCAAATTGATCAATTGTTTCTTTATCATCTGGGACACTTCCATCTATTTCATCTGAAAAAGTATATCTAGCACCAATTTCTCCTGCGAGAATGAAATTTCGAGCAATTTGTGTTTTGTAGCCTAGAACCATTGGTATACCATAGGCGAAACTTGAGGTGTCATCATTAATAAAAGCCCCTGAATTACTAAAGTGAAAATTATCGTGCTTAGCAACGGTTATTCCGGTGTATAAATAGGGAGCAGAACTCGTTTTGTCGCTATGTAAATTAAATTCCCAAAAGGTAAATTCAATACCTGCTGAAGCTTCAATTATGTGATTATTAAACGAATAACCACGTTCTTTACGCCTAGGGTCATGAGATTTTTTATCATCACCAACTAATTCAGAGTAAAGTAATGAAAACCTAAAAGAATGTCTTGGACTTCTATTCCACTTAAAAACCCCTCCAACTACAGGTTGTTTGGGGTTGATGTAATACGTTGAGCCTACATCACCAATGAAATTGCTTCCCCCAGCAAACAAGCCTATTTCATAGGTTTGTGCTTGGGTTAACTGTAATGTAAATACACTTATTATAATTATTAAAAAAGACCTCATATATAACCAAAAGTTTGCAAATATAATAAATAAGATTAGCCTATAACAATTTGAATCAAATTGTATGTGTCTAAAACAGTTTTTCCTGTAAATTATTGTTTAATTGCGCTTGTCTTCGCCCCAAAGTAATTTTTTACGTAAAGTATCTAAAAAGCTTTCTTCGTGTAATTCTATCATCTTTATAGTAAAAGACGCTTTTTTTATTTTAATAACAGCAGAATTATGCAATGTTGCTATTCTTGAGTCTAATGACACTAAAAAGTAGTCTTCACGACCACTTACTCTAAGTTCAATTTCTGTTGAATCTGGAATCACTAATGGTCGAGCACTTAGGTTGTGAGGTGCAATGGGTGTTAGTACTAAGCTATTCGCGTCGGGAGTTATAACTGGTCCACCGCAACTTAATGAATAACCCGTAGATCCCGTTGGCGTAGATATAATTAAACCATCACTCCAGTACGAAGTTAAATACTCATTATTTAAACGCGTTTCTACTGTAATCATAGAGGTTGTATTCTTTCTACTCACAGCAATTTCATTAAGCGCAAAATTGAGGTTCTTGATATCTTCATTTTCAGGAGTAGTTTCAATGGAAAGTAAACTGCGTTCAGATAAATTATAATTCCCCTTAAGTATGTTGCTAAAGGCTTTTTCAATATCATCTGTCTGCACTGTTGCTAAAAAACCTAGCCTTCCGGTGTTAATACCAACTATAGGTATTCCTAAATTTTTAACAAATGTTATCGCACGTAAAATAGTTCCGTCACCACCAATACTAACAAGCAAATCAAAACTGTTATCTAATGCTATAAAAGGATGAACATTTAAATGGTCTTGAATGATGTGTTTTGCCTTTTTAAAAAAAGAAGCTTCAATAAAAACGTCTTCCTCTGTTTTCGCAAGTACATTTAACAAGACCTCCAGGGATTTTTGAGATTTGTTTTTTTGATATTGACTGTAAATGGCTACTTTCATAGTTACATATTAAGGTATTTATTCAAGTAATCGGAACGTTCTTTTAAATTTTCTAAATAACTATCTTCTTCATGTCCCGAAATGATATTGTAACTATAACGTCTAAACGTTTGCATAATGTCATTTAAACCCGAATTCTCAATTTTCAGTGTAATTTGAACCAGGTCATTTTCTATTTTAGAAATAAAGGCACCCAAAAGAATACCGTCATTAGATTCGACGATTTGGCTAACCTCGCTAAATGAATAATCATTTAAACCTTTCTCAACTATTAAAATACCGCCAGCTTCAGAAAAGAAGGGTGTTTTATTAAATAAGCTAATAATATCATTAAGTTCGTAATACCCTAAATAAGCATTCGAATTGCTTAAAACCGGCATTATATTAGTGTGGTTTTGTGCAAAAGCTTCTAATACATCGAGCCAATTTGTCTCTTCACGAACAAAAAACCCTTCCATGGCATAAGCGAATTCTTTTAAGTCTTTCGCACTTTCGAAGCAATGTGCATCCGTTTCTGAAATACAGCCTAAATACACGCCGTCTTCATTTTTAATGGGAATATGAGAATAGGTTAATTGATTAAATAATAGTTGTAAATCGCGTATACTATCAACTATTGTTAGCGGTTTTATATCATTAATAATATATTCAGGAAGATTCATTTCACTCTGTTTTACTTCCGCAAATTAATCAAAAAAATACGCAATATGCGTGTTCTACTTTGTATTTTTGCATCGTAAAAATTCAAGCATGACAAAACTTAGTGTAAATATTAATAAGATAGCAACCTTGCGTAATTCTCGAGGAGGCACCTTGCCTAGTGTTGTTGAATTTGCAAAAGATGTGCAACGTTTTGGTGCAGAAGGTGTAACGGTGCATCCTAGGCCAGATGAAAGACATATACGATATCAAGATGCATACGATTTAAGACCTGAAATTTATACAGAATACAATATCGAAGGAAACCCAATTCCTAAATTTATTAATATGGTTTTAGAGATAAAACCAACACAGGTCACCTTGGTTCCAGATAGTATTGATGCAATCACGAGTAACGCTGGATGGGATACCATTAAGCATAAAGATTTTTTAATAGAAGTCATTCAAGAATTTAAACGAAATAATATTAGAACGTCCATATTTGTTGATCCTGATTTAAAACAAATTGAAGGCGCTCAACATACTGGTGCAGATCGTATTGAACTCTATACTGAAGCTTTTGCGCATCAATATGGTTTAGGTAATCACGACGCGATAAAACCCTATATCGCCTGTGCAGAATTATCTAATACATTAGAGTTAGGTATAAATGCTGGCCATGATTTGTCTCTAGATAATATTAAATTTTTTAAGGATAATATAACTGGTTTATTAGAAGTCTCTATTGGGCATGCTTTAATATCTGAAAGTATTTATTTAGGTGCAGAAAATGTCATACAAATGTATTTACATAAACTGAAGTAATGCAATTACATTCTAATATACTAGGCAAAGGCAAACCCTTTGTTATACTGCATGGATTTCTCGGGATGGGTGATAACTGGAAAACGCTAGGGAGTCAATTTAGTGAAGCTGGTTTTGAAGTGCATTTAGTAGATCAACGTAATCATGGTAGAAGTTTTCACGATGCATTATTTAATTATGAGGTTTTAGTTGAAGACTTAAAAAACTATTGTGAAGCACACCAACTAGAAGACATTGTGCTACTGGGACATTCTATGGGAGGGAAAACAGCGATGTTATTCGCTACAATATATCCTGAATTAGTTTCGGAATTAATTGTTGCAGATATTTCTCCTCGATTTTATCCAATACATCATGATGCCATTCTTGAAGGGTTAAGTAGTTTCGATTTTGAAACCCTAAAAACGAGAGGTGAGGCCGATAAAATACTCTCTAATTATGTGACCGATTTTGGTACACGACTATTTTTACTGAAAAATTTATATTGGATTGAAAAAGGGAAACTTGCCCTTCGAATAAATTTAGAGGTGTTAAAAGAAAATGTGAGCGAAGTTGGTGAAGCCTTGCCTATTCATGCAAAATTTGATAAAAAGACCTTATTTCTTCGCGGTGATAAAAGTGAATATATCGCCACTCAAGACGAAGCTATTATTAAAAGACATTTTACCGATGTTGAAATAAAAACGATAGCCAACGCAGGACATTGGCTACATGCAGAAAACCCTACCGCCTTTTTTAATGAGGTTATTAGCTTTGTTAAATAATTTTTTTAACTTTATAAAAATTACAAAATGAACTTATTGATAAAATTACTATTAACTGCAGTAGCAGTTGTAATTCTAGCCTACTTTTTGCCTGGAGTTACCTTAGAAGGAAAAACCTTTATGACCGCTTTACAAGTCGCCGCTGTATTGGCATTGTTAAATGTGTTTGTAAAACCAATTTTGGTATTATTCACTTTACCGGCAACCATTTTAACTTTAGGACTCTTCTTATTTGTTATAAATGCCTGTATCATTCTTTTAGCTGATAAATTTTTAGATGGGTTTATAGTAAGTAGCTTTTGGACTGCCCTGCTATTTAGTATACTATTAAGCTTCTTACAATCAATATTATATTCCGTTTTAAAAGAAGATAAAAAATAGCTTAATTTTCAACCCCTTAAAAACTTTGTTGGAGTGTAAAAAAGTAGTATTTTTGCACTCCTTTTTTAATTAAAAGAAATAAGTATTAAGCACCCTTTTTGGGTTTTAGATCATTTAGAATGAATATTACAAGAGAAAACATAGATGCATTAAATGCTGTAGTAAAAGTCGATATCGCGAAAGAAGATTATAGTGATAAAATTGAAAAAATCTTAACAGATTACCGTAAAACTGCAAATGTACCAGGATTTAGAAAAGGCCATGTGCCTATGGGAATGGTTAAAAAACAATATGGTAAAGCTGTTTTGGTTGATGAGGTGAATAAACTTTTACAAGAAGCTTTAAATAAATATTTAACCGAAGAAAAGTTGGATGTTTTAGGTCAGCCTTTGCCAAAAACTCAAGATGAAATTGATTGGGATGCAGGTGATTTCTCATTTGAATTTGAATTAGGTCTAGCACCAGAATTTGAAGTGAACTTAAAGAGTAAAAAAGCAATCACACATTATAATATTGTTGCTGGTGATAAAATGATTAATGACCAGGTTGAAAATATCCAAAAACAATATGGTAAATTAATCTCTCAAACGACTATTGAGAAAGATAGTGAAATTACAGGGACGTTTAAAAACGAAGAAAAAGCTATAGAGAATACGATAACCTTAACTTTAGACAAGTTCAAAGGCTCAAGCGCAGCAAAGAAATTTGTTGGTGCGAAAGTAGGAGACGTTATTACCTTAAAAACGAAAGGTCTCTACAATGAAGATCAGGATTTAATGCATGCTCTAAAAGTATCTCAAGATGATGCTAAAGGTTTAAATATTGAAGTGACTTTTACTGTAACAGAAATAAATGAACGTGAATTAGCAGATTTAAATCAAGAGTTATTTGACAAGTTATTTGGTAAAGATGGTGTGAAATCGGTTACGGAATTAAAAGGAAAAATAAAAGAAGATGCTGAAAAGCAATTTATTCAGCAAAGTGATCAAAAGTTATTAAATGATGTTACTGAATATTTAGTTGATTCTACAAAATTTGACTTGCCAGCAGAATTTTTGCAAAAATGGATGCAAACAGCTGGTGAAGAACAATTAGATGAAGCGCAAGCTAAAGAGGAATATCAAAAATCTGAAAAAAGTTTACGTTATCAATTAATTGAAGGTAAATTAATTACTGAAAATAATGAGCAAGTGACACTTGAAGATATTAAAGGTCACGCTAAGAACATGATTAGAACGCAAATGGCACAATTCGGTCAAATGAATCCTTCAGATAAAGAATTAGAGGATATATCTGCGCGTGTGCTATCAAACCAAGATGAAGCACGTCGTATTTCAGAACAATTAATAAGTCAAAAATTACTAACGCTTTATAAAGAAAAAGCAAATATTAAAACAAAGGAATTAACTTATGAGAAGTTTGTAAAAGAAGTTTACGGAGATAAGTAAGTTAACATGCTTTTAAAGAATAAATCCCTATATTTAGGCGTTGAAATCAACATTCAACGCCTTTTTAATTTATTATAATTTAAATCAAACTATGGATTACGGAAAAGAATTTGAAAAATTTGCTATAAAAGATCAAGGAATAAGTAGCACATACTATAATCAAATAATGAGCAGTATGTACCCAACAAACTTGACACCAAATATCATTGAGGAACGCCAAATGAACATCGCTATATTTGATGTGTTTTCCCGTTTAATGATGGATAGAATTATCTTTTTAGGAACAGGTATTAACGATCAAGTTGCTAATATTATTCAAGCGCAATTATTGTTTTTAGAAAGTACTGATTCGTCAAAAGATATTCAAATATATATTAACTCTCCTGGTGGTGGCGTTTATGCTGGACTAGGGATATATGATACGATGCAATTTATTAAGCCAGATGTAGCAACTATTTGCACAGGAATGGCTGCTTCTATGGGTGCTGTTTTATTATGTGCTGGAACTAAAGGAAAACGCAGTGGTTTAACACATTCTCGAGTTATGATTCACCAACCTTTAGGTGGTGCGCAAGGACAAGCTAGTGATATTGAAATTACAGCACGAGAAATTTTAATATTAAAAGAAGAGCTTTATAAGATTATAAGTAAGCATTCTGGTCAAGAATACGACAAAGTATATGAAGATAGTGATCGTGATTATTGGATGAAATCTGATAAAGCAAAAGAATACGGAATGATTGATGAGATTTTAGTGAGAAACTAAAACGCAATGAAACTTAAGAACTAATGGCAAAAGAAGATTTAGAATGCTCGTTTTGTGGGCGAAAAAAACCAGAAACCAATTTATTAATTGCTGGTTTAGATGCGCACATTTGTGATCGTTGTATAGAGCAAGCTCATGGTATTGTTTTAGAGGAATCTAAACAAAACGACAATAGTGATTTGTCGGCTGAATTGGTGTTGCGCAAACCTCAGAAAATCAAAGCATTTCTTGATGAATACATAATTGGGCAAGACGCTACTAAAAAAGTAATGTCTGTGGCAGTTTATAATCATTACAAACGATTATTACAGCCACCTAGTGATGATGATATTGAAATTCAAAAATCAAATATCATTATGGTGGGTCAGACAGGAACAGGTAAAACGTTAATGGCAAAAACGATTGCCAAAATGCTTAATGTGCCTCTTGCTATTGTTGATGCTACAGTTTTAACTGAAGCTGGTTATGTTGGTGAAGATGTTGAAAGTATTTTAACGCGTCTCTTACAAGCGGCAGATTATAGTCTTGAAAAAGCTGAAAAAGGAATTGTTTTTATTGATGAAATAGATAAAATTGCGCGTAAAAGCGATAACCCATCTATTACTCGAGATGTTTCTGGTGAAGGCGTTCAACAGGCGCTACTGAAATTATTAGAAGGAACCGTTGTAAATGTGCCACCTAAAGGCGGACGTAAACATCCTGATCAAAAATTCATTGAAGTCAATACTGAAAATATTTTATTCATTGCAGGTGGTGCTTTTGATGGTATTGATCGTGTAATATCCAAACGTTTAAATATGCAATCTGTTGGTTATAGTGCCTCTATGAGTGATGAGGTTGTAGATCAAGATAATCTGTTGCAATATATTATTCCAAAGGATTTGAAAGATTTTGGATTGATTCCAGAGATTATAGGTCGTCTTCCCGTTTTAACGTATATGGATCCATTAGACGCCAAAACGTTAAGAGCTATTTTGACTCAACCTAAAAATGCAATCATTAAGCAATATAAAAAGCTGTTTTCAATGGATGACATTGACTTTAGTATCGCTGATGGTGCACTAGATTTTATCGTTGCAAAAGCCGTAGAATATAAATTAGGGGCAAGAGGATTGCGTTCACTTTGCGAAGATATTTTAACTGATGCGATGTTTGAATTACCGGGTAGTAAAGAGAAAAAACTAAACGTAACCAAGGCTTACGCTGAACAGAAATTATCTAAAACAACAATTAAGAAACTCAAAGCGGTCTCTTAAAATAAATACGATAGATGCTAATGAAACCATTTGTAGATTCGTTTACAGATGGTTTTTTATTTAAACTGATATATGGATTTTAAAAGCCTTACGAACATGCAAACACAAAGATTAGCATTGCATGTTATAAATGCTGATGATGTGGATATTATATATGACTTACGTTCAAATGCAGAAGTCCAAAAGTATATTCAAAGAGACCCATTTACGAAAACGGAACAAGCTGAAGCACAAATAAAAAAGGTTCTAGATCTTCAATATAATCAAGAGGCTGTCACTTGGATAATTAAACTAAAGTCAGATTTAATAAAAGTGGGATCAATCTGTTTCTGGAATTTTAGTTCAGATCGAAAAAG
>Ga0102810_1000821_pt1 | contig 11484 bp, 9 predicted proteins | sample ColrivemetaGS573_FD_84506 | JGI IMG/M metagenome (GOLD analysis project Ga0102810, IMG submission 84506) | Estuarine microbial communities from the Columbia River estuary - Ebb tide ETM metaG S.573 | ecosystem: Environmental > Aquatic > Marine > Intertidal zone > Estuary | place: USA: Columbia...
CATTCTTTGTGCTTTTTCATAAGTTCTTCAACAGCGAATAAAGCACAATCTACCATTACTACTTTGTCGTTTCCTTCAGGTGAACGCACTCCTACTTCTTCAGTAATTGGTGTTGGGGCAAAATCATTTGTAAATAAATCTTCTGGTTTTGGATCTTCCGCTTTTATTGCTTTATTAAAATCCTCCTGTACTTTTTCTTTAGCTATATTTTCAATTTCAATAATATCCTCAAACGAAAAACCATTATCCAGTAATTGTTGTTTTATAACGGGGTATGGATCTCTTGAACGTGCTTCATCCAAATCATCACGATACCATTCCATTCTTACTCCAGAAGTATGGTGATTTAATAACGGAACTTTAGCATGCACCAAAAATGGCCGACGTTCTTTACGAATTGTTTTGATAACGTTTTCAATTGCATTGTAACTTTCGATAAAGTTTGCGCCATCAATTGAAATTGCATCTAAACCCTTAAATCCTTGTGCATACTCAAAGGCATCTTGGGCTCTCGTTTCTTCTGCATTTGCCGAAATATCCCAACCATTATCTTGTACCAAATATAAAATTGGCATTTGTTTTAAAGCTGCCATTTGAAAAGCCTCGGCTATTTCACCTTCAGTAACTGAAGCATCACCAAGTGAGCATATCACTAAAGGCAAATCCTTGAGTGTTTTATCATCTAAACCTTGAAGCTCCTTATACTGCATTCCCATTGCAACGCCAGTTGCAGGAATAGCCTGCATGCCTGTTGCCGATGATTGATGAGGAATTTTAGGCTTGTCTTCATCTTTCAAACTTGGATGACAATAATATGTTCTTCCTCCCGAAAAAGGATCATCTCGTTTCGCCATTAACTGTAGCATTAAATCATATGGATCTAATCCGAAAGACAATAGCATAGCATCGTCTCTATAATATGGAAAGGCATAGTCTTGAGGCAGTAATTGCATACCTAATGCTATTTGAATAGCTTCATGACCTCTGGAAGTTGCGTGCACATACTTAGAAACCTGTTTGAAATTAGTTTCATAAATTTCAGTCATAGCCTTTGCTGTACACAGCTTGGTAAATGCTTTCTTTAGTGTTTCTTTATTCATTAAACAAGCTCTTTTTCAACCTTTACCATCCAATTAAAGATATCTTTTATTTTTCCCGTTTTTATGCTATTTAATGTCTTATTTACATCTAAACTAACTGGACTTTCGTCAGATACATGTATGGTTTCATCATTTAATCCTATTTCTTGAATATATGCAATCCCTACTGCTGTTCCTGTACCGAAGGCTTCTTCTAAAGTTCCTTTTTTGGAAGCCTCTTTTATCTCATCTATTGTAATCGGCCGTTCCCTAACTTCAAACCCTTTATGTTTCAAAATATCAATCACACTCATTCTCGTTATTCCATCTAATATTGAACCATCACGTTTTGGAGTGATAAATTTTCCATCAATTTTAAAGAAAATATTCATGGTTCCAACCTCTTGAATATATTTATGCTCTATTGCATCAAGCCACAATACTTGATCGTATCCTTTAGCTTTAGCTAATTCTGTTGGTCGAATAGCTGCTGCATAATTTCCAGCTGCTTTTGCCTCTCCGGTTCCGCCTTCTGCTGCACGAATGTATTTGGTCTCCGCATATAATTTAATTCTTTTTGTAAAAAATGGCCCTGAAGGTGATGCAATGATGATAAACTTAAAACTTGTGGCGGCACGCATTCCAATAAAAGGTTCATCTGCATACATAAAAGGTCTTAAATATAGTGCACTCCCTTCTTGAGGTGGAATCCAAGACTTCTCAACTGACACTAATTGCTTTAATCCTTCTACAAATAAATCCTCAGGAAAATCTGGCATTCCCATTCTATCTGCACTAAAATTTAATCTAGCGGCATTCTTTGATGGTCTAAACAGCATTGGAGTACCTTCTGCATCAACAGTTGCTTTCATTCCTTCAAAAATAGCTTGTCCATAATGTAACGCCATGGCTGCTGGATGCGTTGGTATAAGCTGTAGCGGTTCAACTCTTGGGTTATTCCATTGACCATTTTCATAATCACAAATAAACATATGATCTGTAAAAGTTCTCCCTAATGGAATATTATTAAAATCTAAATCTTCAACTTTAGATTTCGCTACTTTACTAATTTTTATATGGTGTGACATGATAATTATATGGTTCTTTTTAAATCAAAATTCTCTAAATAATCTGCAATACGCTTAAGGAAACTTCCTCCTAAATAACCGTCAACAACTCTATGATCAAATGATAATGACAAATACATCATACTTCTTATAGCGATTTCATCTCCTTTTTTCGTTTCCATGACCTCAGCTCGTTTTTTAATAATTCCTAGAGCCAGAATAGCAACCTCTGGTTGATTAATTATTGGCGTTCCCATGACGCTACCGAAGGTTCCAACATTAGAAATAGTGAATGTGCTTCCTTTTATATCCTCTGGTTTTAATTTATTATCTCTAGCTTTTTTCGATAAATTATTGACATCAGCCGCAAGTTCTTTTAAACTTTTTTTATCTGCATCTTTAACAACTGGAACTATGAGATTTCCACTTGGTAATGCAGTTGCCATTCCAATATTAATATGTTCTTTTACAATGATGTTTTCTTCATCAACCGACACATTAATCATCGGAAAATCCTTAATTGCTTTAGCTACGGCTTCCACGAATAAAGGTGTAAATGTGAGTTTACAATTGTGTTTTTCTTGAAACGGTATTTTGTTCGCGTTTCTCCATCTAACCAAATCCGTTAAATCAGCTTCTACATATGCTGTCACATGAGGCGACGTATGTTTTGAATACACCATACGATCAGCAATCATTTGACGCATTCTATCCATTTTTACAATTCTACCTTTTCCCTTATCTAAATTTAATTGAGGAATACGATAAGCTGTTGGATCATGAATAACACTTGGCTGAACAAATTTGTACGGACGTCCTTCCTTTATATATTGAAACACATCACTCTTGCGCAACCTTCCATCATTACCTGTAGCTGGAATTCGAGCTAATTCCTCAAAACTAATATGCTGGTCTTTAGCAATTGCCGTTATAAGCGGCGAAAAGAATGTGTTATTGTTTAGACTAGCTGTTGCTAGTTGTTTTGGTCTTTTTAATTTTGTTTTTTCTTCTTTCTTTACAATTTTATGATCAACTTTATTTTCTGTTTTTTCAGGTTGAATAGGCTTACCATCTGTCTTTATGATAGCAATTGTCTCTCCAATTTTTATAACCTCGTTTGCTTTGAATAAAATCTCTTCAATAATACCAGACACCGTTGAAGGTACTTCAGAATCTACTTTATCTGTAGCGACCTCTAAAAGCATTTCATCTTGGTCTATAGAATCACCAACATTTTTGAACCATGTAATTATGGCCGCATCAGTAATACTCTCTCCCAACTTGGGCATTTTAAATTCAAATCTTGACATTATATTAACTAATGTTTGTTAGTTTATAAAAATTAACTCTTCATGAAATCACGAAGGGTATCATATATACCCTCTTGTATTTTCATATTATCGGGAATTTCTCTTAACGGTTCCACTTCCTTTAGACTGTCATGACAATCCTTTGGCAACTGTTGATACAATTTGGTGCCTTTAGTTTTCCAGTCAATCATTTCGTCAGTTACTTGTTTAATAACTTTTGCCGGATTACCTACTGCCAGACTTCGTCTCGGAATTTTAGTTTCGGCTTTAACAAAAGACATTGCTCCAACAATGCTTTCATCTCCAATATTGGCATCATCCATTATAACTGTATTCATCCCTACCAAAACATTTTTACCAATATTAGCTCCATGAATAATTGCTCCATGACCAATATGAGCACTTTCCTTTAACGTGATTGATTTCCCAGGAAACATATGTATCGTACAGTTTTCTTGAACATTAACACCATCTTCTAAAACAATTTGCCCCCAATCTCCACGTATGGCCGCTCCAGGGCCAACATAACAGTCTTTACCTATAATCACATTGCCAGTAACTGCAGCTAACGGATGCACAAAACTACTTTTGTGAACTACAGGTATGTATCCTTTAAAACTGTAAATCATTTATATTGTCTTAAGGTATCCTTTGTAAAATTACTCAACACTAATCTTCCACTAATTTTAGCGCGTTGGATTAATAATTGATCCCAATCCTCAGTTCCTCTCCAAAACATTGTTTTCATTTCACTCATGGCTTTCGGATTATAAGAACACAAATTTTCAGTAAAAGCAGTTACGGCTTCATCTAATTTTTCTGTACTCTCAAATACTTGTGTAAACAAACCCTTTTGTTGAGCCCATTCGGCTGAATAAAAGCTATTCGCATCAATAGCTATTTGAGACATTGCACTTAAACCAAGTTTTCTTTGTACTGCTGGCCCAACTACAAAAGGTCCAATACCAACATTTAATTCGCTTAATTTTATTGACGAAAATTTAGTAGCCATGCAATAATCTGTCGCTGAAGCTAATCCTACGCCTCCTCCAACAGTTTTACCTTGAATACGTCCAATAATAAACTTAGGGCATTTACGCATGGCATTAATCACATTAGCAAAACCTGAGAAAAATATTCTGCCTGTCTCTTCATCATTGATATCAACAAGTTCTTCAAAGCTAGCTCCAGCACAAAACGTCCTATCACCTCCACTTTTTAGAACAATCACTTTTATATTAACATCCTCACCTGCATTTGAAATAGTTCTTGCTAATTCAGATAGTAATTTTGAGGGTAATGAATTGTGTGAAGGATGGAAAAATTCAATGTATCCAACTTCATTTTTTATATTAAGTTTTACGTATGGTTCCATATGTTATATTAACCCGAATTGCTCGAAGTGATGATTTAAGTGTTTTCTTTCTATTAGATACCATTCGTATCTATTCATTTCACCAAAGACTGCATTTTTAATTATAGCATCTGGGTTTTCTTTAAAAAATTCTAAGTAGGCATTGCGCGATTCAACAAATCTTAACTTTGCTTCTTCAAAGCTACCAAGTTTTAATTCATTTATATTAGATTCTTCTGCCAATGGGAACATATGCTCTTTTGGCATTTTGTCATAATTATACAGTGTGTTATGTACTTTCTCAAGAATTTTTTCAGGAGTCTTAATGTCAAAATCCTGCAATTCACCTGAAGCAATTCTATAGGTGAAATCTAAATGTTCAAGCATGTGCTGCGAAGACATAGTTCCCCATTTTGGTTTTGCATCTTCTTTAAGCATATTCAAACATTCTTGAATTTTTTCATCTGTCATCTCCACAAATGTCTCTTGCTTTTTTTGAACCATTGTCAAAACAGTTGCTAATGCAACAAGTTCATCATCGGCATCAAATATTTCAGCAAACCACTTAACTATTCCGCTTGGATGCTCCGCACCTGCGACATCTCTATCAACTTTTTGCTTACATGTTAATCGTACATAAATGGTGTCGTTATGATATAATGGACGCAGGAATCTGCATTCTTCTAATCCATAATTTGCTGATACCGGACCTTTGTTCGGATACACAAATAATCCTGCTGCCGCTGCAATAATAAAATAACCATGAGCAGTTCTTTTTTCAAAAATACTTCCATCTAAGGACGTGATGTCTGTATGTGCATAGAAATGATCCCATGTAATATTTGCAAAACTTATAATATCAGAATCCGTAATTGTACGCTTATGTGTTTTCATAGACATTCCTGGTTGGATGTCTTCCCAATGATATTTAAATGGATGTTGCTCTGCTTCTTTATATTTAGCATTGGGTTGATAAATACCTGTGATTTCAGTCAACGTTGTTGGCGAACCTTGAATAGCAGTACGTTGCAAATAATGTTTTATACCACGCATTCCCCCCATTTCCTCACCTCCTCCTGCTCGTCCAGGACCTCCATGTACTAAAGCTGGCAATGGAGATCCGTGACCTGTACTTTCTTTAGCACTTTCTCTATTTAACACCAAAATACGACCATGATGACTAGCAGCGTTAACGACATAATCTTTAGCAATTTTATCATCATTCGTTACAATTGACGACACTAAAGAACCTTTACCCATTTGCGCCAATGTAATTGCTTCTTCTAAATTTTTATAAGGCATAATAGTACTCACTGGACCAAAAGCTTCACGTTCGTGAATAGCTGTATTTTGAAAAGGATGATCTGTTCTTAATAAGATAGGGCTAATAAATGCGCCTTTCTTAGCATCTGCACCAATAGTTTTAACCGTGTCGAGATTACCATAAACAATTTGAGCTTCCTTTGCTAAATCATTGACTGAATCTCTAACTGCCTCAACTTGTTGTTTACTCACAAGAGAGCCCATTCTTACTTCTTTTAATCTTGGATCTCCAATAGTAATTTTATCTAATGCTTTTCCTAGAGAAATTTGAACATCTTCAATTAAACTTTCTGGAACAATGATTCTTCTAATCGCTGTACATTTTTGTCCAGCCTTAACTGTCATTTCTTTTCTAACTTCTTTAATAAATAAGTCAAATTCAGGTGTTCCTGGAACCGCATCTTCACCTAAAACTGAAGCATTTAGTGAATCTGCTTCCATAGTGAAAGGGACTGATTCTTGGATGATTCTAGGATGTGCTTTTAGGAGACGTCCTGTACTTGCCGAACCTGTAAAAGTGACTACATCTTGAGATTCTACTGTATCTAATATATTGCGAACAGTTCCGTTTATAATTTGTAATGCACCTTCTGGAAGAATTCCTGATGCTATTATTTCTCGTGCAACCGCTTCAGCTAAATATGATGACGAAGGTGCAGGCAAGACTACAGCTGGTACTCCAGCCATCCAGTTCACTGCACATTTTTCTAACATTCCCCAAACTGGAAAATTGAATGCATTAATATGAACTGCAACTCCTTTTTTTGGCACCATAATATGATGCGCCATAAAACGCCCACCTCTTGATAAATCTATTGCATCACCTTCTACATGATAGGGCTGATTAGGAAATAGTTTACGCAATGAAGCATTAGCAAACAAATTACCAAAACCTCCTTCTATATCGATCCAACTATCCACTTTAGTGGCTCCTGTTCTATAGCTCAACTCATAGAAAGCATCTTTCTTTTTGGTAAGATATAATGCCAGTTTTTTTATCATGTTTCCACGCTCCTGAAACGTCAATTTACGCAATACATCACCCTTAATTCTGCCATAATTAAGTATTTCAGGAATATCTAACCCTTCAATGGCCACACTAGTAAATGCTTCGCCAGTAACCGCATCATAAATAGGTGTTCCTTCTTCTTTTCCAGTTGTCCAATTACCTTGGACATAATGTTGTATTTTTTCCATATTATACGCGTTCTATAATTGCGGCATAGCCTTGTCCGACTCCAATACACATTGTAATTAATGCATATTTCTTATGTTGCTCATGTAATTCTAAAGCTGCTGAATACGCAACTCTTGCCCCTGTAACACCGAGCGGATGACCAATAGCAATCGAACCACCATTTGGATTTAATCTTACATCATCATCTGCTAAACCCCATGCTCTTGTGCAAGCTAGTGCTTGTGCAGCAAAGGCTTCGTTTAGCTCAATCACATCCATATCATCCATAGTTAATCCAGCTTTTTCTAAGGCTTTATTAGACGCTTGAACCGGACCTATTCCCATGATTCTTGGTTCTACACCAACCACAGCAGAACTTACAATTCGCGCTAATGGTTTTAAGTTGTATTTTTTAAGCGCATGTTCTGAAGCAATAATAGTAGCAGCTGCTCCATCATTTAATCCAGAAGAATTTCCAGCAGTAACACTACCACCTTCTTTTTTGAATGCAGCCCTTAATTTTCCTAAAACTTCTAATGATGTATTTGGTTTTACAAACTCATCTTTTGAAAAAATTATTGGGTCTTTCTTTCGTTGTGGAATTTCTACAGTTACTATCTCTTTTGCCAGTCGACCATTTTCTTGTGCTTTCGTTGCTTTCATTTGACTCCAATACGCAAACTTATCTTGATCTTCTCGTGAAATATTATATTTTTCTACTAAATTTTCTGCTGTATTTCCCATACCATCAGTCCCATAAAGCTTTTGCATTTTAGGATTGATAAAACGCCATCCAAAACTAGAATCATACATTTTTGAGTCGTTACCAAAAGCGCTCGATGGTTTAGCAATAACGTATGGTCCTCGCGTCATATTTTCAACACCTCCAGAAATAAACACATCTCCATCACCAGCTTTAATTGCTCTATTGGCATGAATGATTGCCGATAAACCTGAACTACATAAACGATTTACAGTTTCACCAGGAACTGTAAAAGGTAAACCAGCTAATAATGATGACATTCTAGCTACATTACGATTATCTTCCCCTGCCTGATTAGCACAACCCATAATGACATCGTCATATGCCTCTTTTGGAATTGATGGATTTCTATCCACTAATTCTTTAATTACTATAGCTCCTAAATCATCTGTTCGAACGGCCGATAATGTGCCTTTGTAACTTCCTATTGGAGTACGAACTCCATCTATTATATATGCTTCCATTATTCTTCCCAGTCTTTTTGAGTACGATAAACAACACCTTTAAAGAGCGCTACCAATTCATCGCCTCGTTTCACTTCAATAATATTGAAGCCTAATTTTTTATTTACTTTTTCAATTACTGATTCCGCTACTACATAATCACCTTCATTTAAAGCTTCAATATGATTAATACTTGTTTCAATTGACACCGCATATTTACCGTGGGTGTTTGCAGCAAAACCGAATGCTGTATCTGCTAATGAATAGCTAATACCTCCATGCGCTTTATTCATGCTATTTAGCATGTCTTTTCTAATAGTCAACGCAACTTTACATCTGCCCATTTCACATTCTAGAATCTCAACGCCTAACCATTGACTATAGGCATCTTGACTTAACATCTTGCATGGAATATCAGTCCCTTTCATTAAAAAAACGTTTTATTTTCTTTATTCATTCGACGTAATAAAGGACTACAACGATAGCGATCTTCATGGTACTCATTATATAATCTATCTAGTGTATTAACACAAAAATCGATTCCAATCTCATCAGCCCAAGCTAATAATCCCTTTGGATAATTAACACCTTTAGTCATGGCATTATCTATATCTTCTGCCGAAGCAATATTTAAAAACAATGCATCTGCTGCTTCATTGATTAACATAACTAAAACACGATTAAAAATAGACTGCGCTAACTCATCATCTTCAACGTGAGCAGGTTTTATGGCACCTTCTGAATAATCGTAATAGCCTTTTCCAGATTTTCTACCTAAATAACCTGCTTCAGAAAACCTCTTTTGTGTAAATGCTGGCTTATATCTTGGGTCAAAATAAAAGGCTGTAAACACAGTTTCTGTTACTGTATAATTGACATCATTACCTATAAAGTCCATAAGCTCAAATGGACCCATTCTGAAACCTCCCATAGTTTTTAAACTATGATCTATGGTAGCAAAATCAGCGATTCCTTCTTCATAAATTCGCAATGATTCTCCATAGAATGGTCGTGCTACTCTATTGACGATAAAACCAGGGGTGTCTTTTGCCACTGCTACTGTTTTTTTCCAATCAGAAATTATTTTTATAGATGTATGGAGAACAGTTTTTGAGGTTTGAATGGCTGGAATAACCTCAACCAATTTCATTAAAGGAGCTGGATTAAAAAAATGAATTCCAACACAACGTTCAGGTTTTTGCAATGACGCTGCAATGGAAGCAATTGATAAGCTTGACGTATTCGATGCTATGATGCAATCATCTGCAACATAGCTTTCTAATTCAGAAAACACTTTTTGTTTGATAATGAGGTTTTCGATAATCGCTTCAATTGTAAGATTTGAATCTGCTAAATCTTTCAATTGATTTACATATGAAATATTAGATTGGATTCTTGTTTTCTCCGTATTATCAATTCTACCTTTCTCAATAAGTCTATTTAAAATTTTATCTAAAGCATGTTTTGCCTTATCTAATGCAGATTGATTGGTGTCGTATAATTTGACTTTACAATTAGCTATGGCAGCTACTTGTGCAATACCACTTCCCATTGTTCCTGAACCTATAATTCCTACGTTCATAGTTTTGTTTTAAAACGGTAGATTAGTTACATCTACATTTCCGCCAGAAATAATTATTCCGACCTCTTTATTTTTAAATTGTTCTTTCTCTTTTAATAAAGCAGCAAAAGCAACAGCACTTGATGGTTCGATGATAATTTTCATTCGTTCCCAAACTAACTTCATAGCTTCAACAATTTCATCTTCTTCTATTAAAATGATACGTTCAACCTCTTCCTTAATAATCGGAAAGTTCCGATCACCAAAATTTGTTCTTAATCCATCTGCTATAGTATTTACAGATGTATTATACTCAATTTTTCCACTTTGTAATGAACGATATCCATCATCAGCATTTTTTGGTTCTCCTCCAATCACTTTACACTTATCTGAAAAATATTTTGCAGCTAAGGCCGTTCCTGCCATTAGTCCCCCTCCTCCAACTGGTGTGAAAATATAATCTAATTCTGGCTGTTCCTCTAATAGTTCAATAGCTGCTGTTCCTTGTCCATGAATAACATCATCATCATTAGAAGGGTGGATAAATGTAGCTCCTTTTTCTATTCTTACCTCTTCGGCTAAATCTTCTCGTTCTTTTGGTGTAGACCCACTTTCAAATATTTCGCCATCATAAGTCCTAACCGCATTCTTTTTTACTTGTGGTGCACTTTCAGGCATTACGATATAAGCCTTTACTCCAATCTTTTTAGCAGCAAGTGATAAGGCTTGAGCGAAATTACCTGATGAATGTGTGACTACTCCTTTGTTTTTTTGTTCATCTGATAATTTAGAAATTGCATTGGCAGCTCCTCTCATTTTAAAAGCCCCCATTTTTTGAAAGTTTTCACACTTAAAATAAACCTTACAGCCACTAATTTCGTTAATTAATTCAGATGACAACACCGGTGTTCTGTGGATATATGGCTTCACTCGATTGTGAACCTCTAAAAGTGCTTCTTTATTCATTATTGCCCTTTAAAATTAGGTTTGCGTTTTTCAATAAATGCAGCAACCCCTTCTCTATAATCTTCGCTCTGCGCTGCTTCAATTTGTAACTTAGATTCTAAAGCTAATTGTGCTTCTAAATCATTTGTCATGGATTCATTAAATAATTCTTTAATCATGCCTAGAGCCTTAGTTGGCATATTTGCCATTTTTAAAGCTAGCTTTTGCACCTCGTCCTCAAAACTTTCTAATGGAATCATTTTATATAACATTCCTAAACGCTCAGCTTCTTCCGCAGAAATTTTATCACCTAACATTGCTAAAGCTAATGCTTTTTGAAAGCCTATTAATCTTGGTAAAAAAAAGGTACCTCCACTATCAGGCACCAAACCTATTAGACTAAAGGCTTGAATAAAACTTACTTTTTCATGAGCTACAACAACATCACAGGCTAAGGCGATA
>Ga0102810_1000825_pt1 | contig 11479 bp, 11 predicted proteins | sample ColrivemetaGS573_FD_84506 | JGI IMG/M metagenome (GOLD analysis project Ga0102810, IMG submission 84506) | Estuarine microbial communities from the Columbia River estuary - Ebb tide ETM metaG S.573 | ecosystem: Environmental > Aquatic > Marine > Intertidal zone > Estuary | place: USA: Columbia...
GACTATTATTAATCCGACTGCAACCGATAATTGTTTAGGAAATATTACCTATGCTGGAGTCAGAAACGACACCTTACCATTAACAGATCCATTCCCTGTGGGGGATACTATTATTACATGGACGGCCACTGATGCTGCTGGTAATGATTCAGATACCTGTGAGCAAATGGTAACCATTACTGAAAATGAACTGCCTATACTTACTTGTAATTCGACAATTAGTCAAACTGCTGATGCGGGCCTTTGTTCTGCTGTAGTCACTGTTCTTGATCCTACGGCAACTGATAATTGTTTAGGAAACATTACATATTCCGGAATTAGAGATGACGGTCAATTATTAACGGATCCATTCCCTGTTGGTGATACTATTATTACATGGACAGCCGCTGATGCTGCCGGTAATAATTCAGATACATGTGAGCAAACAGTTACAATTACTGATGATGAATTGCCTATAATTGTATGTGCTCCAGATATTATAGAAATAGTTCCGTTTGGAATTACACAATCATTAGTTAGTATTACCGATCCAACGGCTACTGATAATTGTTTAGGAAATATTACATATGTTGGAATTAGAGATGACGGTCAATTATTAACGGATTCATTCCCTTTTGGTGATACCATTATTACGTGGACAGCAACTGATGTTGCTAATAATGATTCTATTTCTTGTGATCAGATTATAACCGTAACTTATACTTTTACTTTAGACTTAAATGTTTCCTTGCAGGGGAGAACAGATTATTCAGGAGATTATACAGTGGTTCTATATAATATAAATGATTTGGCAAATCCTGCTTACAGCTTTGTTGAAACTGCAAATGCTGCTGGTGATATTACTTTAAGCACTGAAATAATTCAAGGAGGTTATAAGGTATTAGTAAAGCATCCAATGTTCTTACAACGTCTTTTAAACCTAACCTTGACTGGAAATCAATCCGAAATTGTTGCAGTATTACTAACTGGTGATGTTAATAATGATAATGTAGTCAACATTTTTGACTTTGGCATTCTATCCGGTACTTTTGGATTAAGTTCTGGACAGGTAGGATATGATAGTAAAGCAGATTTAGATGGTAACTTAAGTATAAATATATTTGATTTTGGTTTACTTTCGGGTAACTTTGGCCAAACAGGAAAAACTCAAAACGATTAAAAACTATAATTATGAAAATAAAATTACTTAAAAATTTAGCGCTATTTGCTTGTACTATGGTTAGTATGAGTATAAATGCTCAGGATGTTGATTTATTTGCTAGTGTTGATGTCGCTCCACCATTAAGTGTTGGACAAACATTCAATTATACTATTGAAACAATTCCAAATACAAACTATCGAGGCGTATCCGTTTATTTGAATTACAATCCATCTGTAATTCAATTAAATAGCTTAACGCCAGATAATTCAATATTGATTACTTTTTTAAACGATACAGAAACACCAGGTGTTATACAATATTCTGGAGGAGCCTTCACTAATTTAAATACAGGTACTATAATTTTCACCGCTGAATTTGAAGTGATTAGCACTAGTGAAAGTGTTATGATTGAGCATGATTTAGCTTCGGGAGGAAATCCCTTTGGAACTGCAGTAACAAATGCTGGTGGTCAAGATATCATAGGTATAACTAACGATATCATTTTATCTACACTTTCAGTTGATCAAACAGAATTTAGTAATGGTATTTCTATCTTTCCAAACCCTGTAAACGATGTCCTTAATATAAAATTAAATTCATCTCAGTCAGAAATAGAGCATATAAAAGTATTTACAATTGATGGTAAACTGGTTCAGCAGTATAATGCTAATGCAATAAGTTTAAATGATAACCTTATACGATTGGATACAAGTAAACTTGATCAAGCTTTGTATTTTGTAACTATTACCTCAACAAAAAATGAATTAGCTACCTTTAAAATGATAGTTAATTAAAATTTAGTTTTAGTAGAGTGTTAGGATCTGGACAGTTTTCTAAAAAACTGTCCAGATTTTTTTTGGAGCATACGCCAGGATAATCCCCATAATTTTCTTTAATGTCTCTAATAATTTGAAAATGTAAATGTGGTGCGTAATCCCCATTGATTTTAGAATCGCCCAAAGTCGCAATACAATCACCAGCCTTAAATTTATGACCAACTTTTATATCAACGATAGATTTTAAACTTAAATGACCATAAAGCGTGTAGAACAGTTCACTCTGAATAACATGCTTCAAAATTAAAGTTGGTCCATAATCCCCAAAATTGGTGTTGTTTTTAAAACTATGTACAGTCCCATCTAAGGGTGCATAAACTTTGGAATTGGCTTCGATCCACAAGTCTAACCCCAAATGAATATTACGTTCATCATCGCTGTTTTCATAATTAAAATATGAGCTCCGTTTATAAATACTTCGTTGTTCGCAATAGCCTCCATATGCAACCGTTTTGTTGTGTTTAATTAAATAGTTGTTAATGTACTCCTCCCATGCCATTGATGACGCTGTATCAATATGGTTTAAGTCTGAATTGCTTTCTGATAAATCAAAAGGAATATAAGCAGAAAGTGGTATCGCAGAATCTAAAACAGGAAGTGGCTTATGACTGATGCTATTTAGGAAATTGAAAAAATATTCAGATGACATAAAACTTTAATTTTTTCAAAAATACTAAAGTTTTTATATGAAGGTATTTGTGTTTCCAATTTAAAGATGAAATTATTGAGCAACGCCATTACTATACTTTGAATTAATAACTATCGTACGATTACTGTCATTGTTATTTGTAGAATTATTAATGGTTTCAGTTTGAAACACGTTTTTACTTTTGGTTTTGGGTTCGTTCTCTTTAAGGACGATAAAAAAAATGAAGTGTTGCAAAAAGGTATTGTTTTTTTGAAGGGCTAAAAATAATTAGGAATAAAATAACGTTTCATTTTTATAGATACTGACTTTTGAAGTATCTTTATATTCTTAAATCTTTGATGAATAATGAATCGATTTTTAAAATGGATAATAGGATTATTATCAATTACTTTAATAGCAGTAGCTATTTATTCTTATAATAATGATGGACTATTCAGCAAACCCTTAAGTCCAAAAAAAACAGTCAGTTTCAAAGTCGATGATATTGAGCTTGAAGTCTTTTATAATCGACCTTCTAAACGTGAACGCGAGGTTTTCGGCGCTTTAGTGCCCTTCAATCAAGTATGGCGAACTGGAGCCAATGAAGCCACAACATTTGAAACCAATAAAGATTTAAAAGTTGGTCAAGACTCCCTTCCTGCTGGAAAATATACGCTATGGACTATTCCAAATGATAGTACTTGGAATGTCATGTTTAATTCAAAACAATATGCTTGGGGTGTTGATATGGAAATGAAACCCATGCGCAAACCACGTTTTGATGTCGTCAATATTGAAGTTCCCGTTCAAAAAATTGATACTTCTGTAGAACAATTCACAATTGGTTTTGATAATTCTACAGATAACTTATCTTTAACCATGGCTTGGGATGATACTAAAATCGTTGTTCCTCTAAAATAAATTGACAAAACCAACTAAACATAAATCCGCTTTAAAAGAGCAAGAAGGTGTTTCTCAACCAGAAATCACCAATACCTCCTCTATAAAAAACATTAAACAAAAACGAAAAGCACAACCTACTGTTGATGCGCTAGTGGAAGATATTTTAAAAGGTGATATTACCGCTTTGAGTCGGGCCATTACCTTAGTTGAAAGTAAAAACACGTCACATTTAGAAAAGGCTAATACCATTATTAAATCATGTTTACCATATGCAAATAAGTCTATTCGAATTGGTATAACAGGTGTTCCTGGTGTGGGAAAAAGCACCTTTATTGAAGCCTTTGGCACGTATTTAACTTCACAAGGTAAAAAAGTAGCAGTACTAGCAATTGACCCCAGTAGCTCACTTACAAAAGGTAGTATTCTTGGTGATAAAACAAGAATGGAGGATTTGGTAAAAGATAAAAACGCATTTATTCGACCGTCTCCTTCAGGCGAATCTCTTGGAGGTGTCGCTCGTAAAACACGTGAAACCATTATTCTTTGCGAAGCCGCAGGTTTTGATACTATTATTATTGAAACGGTTGGTGTTGGCCAGAGTGAAATAGCTGTCCATAGTATGGTGGATTTCTTTTTGCTTTTAAAACTAGCAGGTGCTGGGGATGAACTTCAAGGTATAAAACGCGGTATTATCGAAATGGCAGATGCCATTGCTATTAATAAAGCAGATGGTGAAAACGCTAAACATGCTAAGCTTGCCAAAGTAGAATTTAATAGAGCACTACATTTATATCCAGAAAAAGAATCGTCGTGGGTTCCTAAAGTAACACTTTGCAGTGCCTTGAATAATGAAGGCATCGATAATATCTGGAGTATTATTCAAGATTATATCCAATTAACTTCTAAAAATGATTATCTCAATAAAAAACGCAGTGAGCAAAACAAGTTTTGGTTAATTCAAACGATTGAAGAGCAACTCAAATCTTCATTTTTTAATGATTCTGAAATAAAAGAAGCACTTCAAAAACAGCTACATCTTATTGAAGATAATAAAACAACCCCTTTTGTGGCCGCTGATTATTTACTAGGTTTAAAAAAATAAACTATAGAAAATTGGCTTTATACCAATCAACTTGAGCTTTCACTCCATCAAGTAATGTGGTTTGCGGATTGTATTGAAGTAATTTTCTGGCTTTATCTATATTCGCTTTGGTTCTCAACTGGTCGCCTGCTCTAGCTTCAACATGATTGATTTTAATTGACTTTCCAATCACGCTTTCCACAGCTTCAATACCGTCTTGTGTTGTGTGCTCAACTTCTGTACCAAGATTAATAATTTCACCATCAACTTTATCCCCATTATTTATTACGCTAACAACACCATCAACGATATCACCAACATAAGTAAAACTTCTTAAATGCGTTGCACTCCCATCATATAATGGAAATGCATCATCACTAAAAGCACAAGCTATCAATTTCGTATACATTTTTTCCGGACGTTCTCTCGGACCAATTACCGAATACAATCTTAAAGAACACGCTTTAAAAAGTTTCTCTCTACTTTTTTGAAGTGCCAATTGCTCAGCAGCCAATTTTGTAACACCATAATGTGAAGCAGGCTTTGGTGGAATGCTTTCTGGATAAGTTGCTTCTAAACCATAAATTGAAGATGTACCAATATTTACAAATAGCTTTAAATCATAAAGCGATAAAGCATAATCAATCAGATTTTTTGTTCCTATAATATTATTACTGAAATAATCTTCAAACGTCGATGTTTTTGAAATTCCCGGTTGAGCAGCGAAATGAAAAATGTAATCAACATCTTTAGGTAAGTCATCGGAAAAGTCAGCATCTCGCAAATCCTTTTTTACAACTGCAACACCACTTTTCTTTAATGCTTGGGCATTTAAAGTTTTGAGTTCTAAACTATAGTATGGTGAGAAATTATCTAGACCGATCACCTCATGTCCTAAACCGCTTAAACGTTCTGCCGTATGTGAGCCAATAAATCCTGCAGCTCCAGTTATTAATATTTTCATTCAATATAATTATATTACAAAGAAACATTTTTTTTAGCAAAAATTTCCTATGGATTAAAAAAGAATATATTTGCATAATAACATAGACCTCATGAGTTACCAGTTTACAATTATTGTTCCTGTTTACAATGAAGAAGATAATTTAATTCGTGTTGAAACTGAACTTTTAGCATACACCAAAATTGCATCTAAAATCACAAAAATTCTTTTTGTAAATGATGGTTCTAAAGATAAAAGTCAGGCGCTTATTGAAACCATTTGTTCTAGAAATCCTGAATTCACTTATATTAGTTTTGAGGCCAATAGAGGGTTGAGTGCTGCAATAAAAGCAGGTTTTGACTATACTGACACTGAACTTGTTGGTTATATTGATTCTGACTTACAAACCGCGCCATCTGATTTTAATTTACTATTAGAACATATAGAATCTTTCGATTTAGTGACTGGCGTGCGTTCAAACAGAAAAGATAGTTTTGTAAAAAACATGTCGTCCAAAATCGCAAATGGCATCAGACGAAGCTTTACGCATGACGGCATGGATGATACCGGTTGCCCTTTAAAAGTAATAAAAACCGAATATGCTAAACGTATTCCGATGTTTAAAGGATTACACCGCTTTTTACCAGCAATGATTTTATTACAGAATGGTAAGGTTACTCAAATCCCTGTGCAGCATTTTCCAAGAATTGCTGGTCAGGCTAAATTCGGTTTATGGAATAGATTACTCGGGCCATTAATGGACTGCTTTGCCTATTTATGGATGAAGAAAAAGTATATTAATTACACCATTGCGAAACAAAGCAAATGAGCAACTGGATAATATATAGCATCGGTTTTGCTGCACAAATATTATTCTCTTCTAGATTAGTAGTTCAATGGATTACTAGTGAAAAACAAAAACGCGTTATAACGCCAACTCTTTTTTGGACACTTAGTTTAATTGCTTCATTTTTATTATTTGTATATGGTTATTTACGAGATGACTTTGCGATTATGTTTGGTCAAGGTCTTACTTATTTCATATATATAAGAAATTTGCAACTTCAAAATCAATGGGAGAAATTCCCCAGAATTGTACGTTGGTTTTTACTTTTAGTGCCTGTTTTTATTTTTATCTTTTACTTTAATAATAATACAATAGATGTAGAACTGTTATTTAAAAATGAAGCCATTCCTTTTTGGTTATTAATGTTAGGTATTGTCTCGCAGTTGGTATTTACATTACGCTTTGTTTTTCAGTGGTTATATTCAGAAAAAAGGAAGGAATCCTCCCTACCATTAGGCTTTTGGATGTTGAGTTTAATAGGTTCAATTTTAATTTTGAGCTATGCTATTATAAGAAAAGATCCAGTTTTATTTGTAGGCCATATCTTAGGGGCTACCATTTATATAAGAAATTTAATGTTACTCAAAAAAGATCATGCTAAAAGCGCTTAAAAAACATCCTATAACAAGCATTTGCTTTTTGGTAGCCTTAATGTTGTTACCCAACCTTGAGCTTATACAAACCTCTATTATGGAAGCTCGTAATTTTATTACTGCTCGAGAAATGGTGAACGATGGCCACTGGCTTTTAACGACAATGAATGGTGAACCACGTTATCAAAAACCACCATTACCAACCTGGCTAACTGCAATTTCAAGCCTCCTTTTTGGAATCAAAAGTATTTTTGGATTGCGCTTACCAGCAGTTCTTATGATTATGATAACTGGTAGTTTCATGTATAAACTATCAAATCTCATCCTTAAAAACAATACACATAGTTTAATAAATGGGTTGATAACCATAACATCCTTTTATGTCATTGGGATAATGATAGAAGGGCCTTGGGATATATATGCTCATGGTTTTATGCTTGTTGCTATTTTCCATTTGTTTCAGTTGTTTCAGAAAGAAACGAACTTCTGGAAATACACGCTATTGGCAGGGACTTTTCTTGGCCTATCTTTTATGTGTAAAGGACCTATTTCCATGTATGCGCTGCTTCTTCCGTTTCTAATAGCCTATGGGTTTACCTTTAAATATTCAAATTTTAAAGCGAAGGCATTTTCATATTTTAGTATTATTATATTAGCGCTGATTATAGGTGGTTGGTGGTTTGCTTATGTGAAATATCAAGACCCATCAACCTTAGAAGCCATTACCAAAAAAGAAACTGGTAATTGGTCAAGTTATAACGTCAGACCATTTTACTATTATTGGAGCTTCTTTACACAAAGCGGATTATGGACTATCCCCGCTTTTATCAGCCTATTATTCCCCTATTTAAAAACCCGAGTGAGTAATAAAAAAGCCTATACATTGAGCTTTTTATGGACCATTTTTGCAGTCGTTTTGCTCTCTGTAATTCCAGAGAAAAAATCCAGATATTTAATGCCCGTATTAATTCCTTTAGCAATGAATATTGGTTTTTATATCGAATACTTAATAAGACGTTTTAAAGATTTAAAGGATAAGCGGGAAACCATTCCTGTGTACTTTAATTTTGGATTAATTGCATCAATAGGGATCGCTTTTCCTGTACTTGCCTATTTCTTTTTAAAAGATGATTTAACTGGATATTGGTTCTTGTATATTTCAGCATCTATTGTGCTTTTTGGAATTGGCATGCTCATATTTAATCATTTAATAAAGAAAAATATAAAACACGTTTTTGTTTTAACTGTGATTTTCTATGTTTCAGTTTTGCTCTTAGCGCTACCCTTAAGTCAAGCGCTTATAGACCCTAATTTTAAACCAATTACACAATTAAAAGCGGAGGCTGACAATCAACAAATAAAGATCTACGGTTTTAATTATGTATCACCTGAAATGATTTGGCAATTTGGCACTACTATTCCCGCAATAAAAGGTGAAAATGGTGAAATTTATTTCCCAAAAGAAAATTCATTCGGATTACTAGCCAATGGAATTAGCCCGGAAGATGAATCAAAATTAAAAGCCTTGTATACCATTAAAAAAATGGCAACATACGACTTAAATCAAGTCGCTCCAGATTCCAGAAAATACAAAGGCCGATTAATGAGTCACTATTATATCTTAACTAAGAAGGAATAAAACGCTTTTGTAAATAATATAAAAGCTTGTAAAAACCATATCCAGATATAGCACCAAAGGTCATTCCGCAAAAAATATCTAACGGATAATGAACGCCTATATAAATTCTACTATAAGCCACTAAAGTACTCCAAAAAAGCAAAATAAAAATCAGTTTTCTATAATACGGTCTTAACAGTAAGCCTGCAAAAACAGCAGCTGCCATAGAATTTGAAGAATGTCCTGAGAAGAAACCATAACGACCACATCGTGCCGCAATATAGCGCATATGCTCCATAACACCTTCTTCCCTGCAGGGCCTAAAACGTTTAAAACCATGTTTAAACGCATTTGTTACTTGATCTGTAAAGGTGATCATAAGTGCAATGACCAAAATAGAAATTAGCATGGTTTTTAAACCAAATTTTTTATAAATAAAAAACAAAAGCAGCGCATATAAAGGGAAAAACGTGTATTTATTGGTAATAATTAACCAAAGATTATCCCAAGTTGGACTACCCAAATTGTTTAAAAACAAAAAAAGTTCTTTATCGAAATTTAAAAGTGTTTCAATCATACTTGTTTTTTGGGCGTTCCACTACGGCGTCAAAACTTTGTAGTGTCAGGCTTTCAGCAGTCGCTTCCTCTCTAGCTTAATAAGCGATAGAGTAGAGCTCCAACACATGCTTCAATCCTTAACGCGACTAATTATCATAAAGTGCCACTTCCCTATCGTAAAATGCGGTTGCTTCTTGAATTAAACTTTCGGTTTCTAATTCCAATTGTTTTTGATCCTGTTGATCAAAATCTTCAAACCATTCTACCTCATCATTTTCTAGATTAATAATAAATCTAGGAAATTCAGTATGAATGACATAAATGGCATTAGGATAATCTGTATTATCACCAAGAATAAATTTAGGAAGTTCCATGTTTTGAATCTATTAATTTTTTTGTCAGATAATTAAAACGAATATACAATAAAATCGCAGCTGTTGTTAACCCCGCAAGTAAACCTAACCAAATACCAAAACTCCTATACGCATCTTCTTTTCCTAAGTACCAACTTATAGGAAAGCCAACGAGCCAATATGAAATAAAAGTAATTAGCGTTGGTATTTTCACATCTTGCAAACCACGCAAAGCACCAAGTACTACAACTTGAATACTATCACTTATTTGGAAAATAGCCGCAGCAATCATGAGTTTTGACGCTATAGCAACAACCTCTGTATTATCTAGAAGGTTTTTGGCATCATCGTAATCGACGTATAATTTTGGCAACTGATTATGAAATACAAAAAACAATAAGCCAAAACCAACAGCCATAATAGTCCCTAATAAAAATAGAGAAAAAGCTATTCTACGCAATTCTATATAGTTTTTTAAACCCTTTTGATTGCCTACACGAATCATAGACGCAACACCTAAACCCATGGCAACCATAAAGGTCATAGAACTTAAGTTCAGGGCAATTTGATTTGCGGCTTGAGAATTTTTGCCTAATAATCCGCTTAGCCATATGGCTGCCGTAAAAATAGCGACTTCAAAAAACATTTGCATGGCACTCGGTGCTCCTAAATTTATGAGCTTTTTAATCATGAGTTTATCTAATACAAATAGCTTAATATTTGTCACATAATTTTTTGATTTCTCTTTTCCACTTAATAACCACCATAAATAAATAACCATAACAACGCGAGAAGCCAGGGTGCCATAAGCCGCTCCTACAATACCCAATTCCGGAAACCCAAACTTTCCAAAGATGAGTAAATAATTCAAAACCACATTAATAATGTTTGCAAGCAGTGTCGCATACATTGGGTAACGCGTCATGGATAAGCCATCACTAAATTGTTTAATAGCTTGAAAAATGATTAAGGGAATTAATGAAATAGCCACTAAATCTAAATATGGAATGGCTAGCTCAACAACCTCAATGGGTTGTTTCATAAAATACATGAGTGGTTTGGCAAAGAACACTAATAAAAATAAGGCTATTCCTAAAACGGTACATAAAAATAAACCATGCTTAAAGGCCGATTTACCTTGAGCAAAATCATTAGCAGTATCAGCCTCGGCGACTAATGGGGTTATGGCGGTAGAAAACCCTATACCTAAAGACATGGCAATAAACATAAAGCTATTCCCTAAAGAAACAGCTGCTAATTCGGCTGTTCCTAATTGACCCACCATGACATTATCAATAAACTGCACAAATGTATGACCAAGCATCCCCAGCATAACAGGTGCTGCCAATTGCCAATTGTATTTAAATTCTTTAGTGTAATCGCTCAAAACCATTTGGCAAAAGTAAGATTTAGGTTTTAGTTGAGCTCATAAAATTTTAAATTATAATCTAGAAACATTCCTCTTAGCCCCTTCAAATTCTTGCATCATGTCTTTCACGATTTCTGCAGCAGGTTTAATATCATGTATGAGTCCTGCAATTTGACCAATCTCGAGTTCACCATCTTCTAAATCACCCTCGAACATACCGCGCTTTGCTCTTGCCCTTCCTAAAAGTTCTTTAAGTTGTTCCGCATTTGGAGCAGTTTTATATAGTTCTTGTAATTCGTTGAAGAATTTGTTTTTTATAAGACGCACGGGTGCTAACTCTTTAAGTGTAAGTTGGGTATCGCCTTCTTTCGTATCAATAACAACTTGTTTAAAATCTTGATGTGCTGAAATTTTTGCACTGGCTACAAAGAGGCGTCCTACTTGAACAGCATCAGCACCTAACGCCATAGCGGCTAGCATGGCTTGCCCAGTCGCGATTCCACCAGCAGCAATAAGCGGCACTTGTAATTGTTCTTTAACCATTGGAATTAAAGTCAGGGTTGTTGTTTCATCACGTCCATTATGTCCGCCAGCCTCAAAGCCTTCGGC
>Ga0102810_1000826_pt1 | contig 11470 bp, 9 predicted proteins | sample ColrivemetaGS573_FD_84506 | JGI IMG/M metagenome (GOLD analysis project Ga0102810, IMG submission 84506) | Estuarine microbial communities from the Columbia River estuary - Ebb tide ETM metaG S.573 | ecosystem: Environmental > Aquatic > Marine > Intertidal zone > Estuary | place: USA: Columbia...
CAATTTGTAATAGTTGAGATTTCATATTGATATAATTTTATAGAAAAATTAAGGCATCCATTGGATGCCTTAATTGTAAATTATTATTGAATTGTAATTCCCATAGGCTCTCTAAATCCACCTGAAGCGAAAATTGGAGCCATACGATCTTTTTGTCCAATTGTAAACATATTTAAACATGGATCATTAGAATAATCCATAAAATTCATGGTCATATCATTAGAGCCACAATGAACAATTGGATATGTTGGGCATCCAGAGTTATATCTGTCGGAATCAGGAGTGTCTGCAACAAAATCATCTTGCGAGCATCCACCGTCTCCCCAAATGTGACGTAAGTTCATCCAGTGACCAATTTCATGTGTTGCAGTTCTTCCTGTTGAGTAGGAAGTGTTTCCCGTAAATCTGTAATCTAGAACTATCCCGTCAGTAGCCCAGTCACCTCCAGGAAATTGAGCATATCCAAGAATATTTCCACCATTATAAGGCATGTTATTTACTACCCAAATATTTAAATAATATTCAGGACTAATTGCATCACTTCCGCCTTGAGAGCTAAACTTCATTGAATCATCAGGTCTCCAGCTTCTTTTTTTATTGTTTAGTACTCTGACTACTCTATCAAGCACAAAATTTACACCAATATTTGATTCTACTGATTGGAATTCACCTGGGATAGAATTTCTTCCAGGATTCTTTAAATTGAAGTCTTCATTTAGAGCTGCAATTTGACTATTTATTTGGGCGTCTGAAATGTTTTCGCTTTCCGTTCTATAAATAACATGAAAAATAACAGGAATGGTATTTCCAGTATATGTTGGAGGGTCTCCTGGGTCAGTTCCACCTCCACCACCATTATTTCTACAACAAGGTGTACCTGTAGGTTTTTTAGCCTTAATAAGTTTTCTGGTATGTTTTTCAATGTCATACATTTTTTGATACAAGCCAGGATTTTCTTTCAATTTTTGGTTTAACAACTGCATAGAATAACATTTAGTATGTTTTTCTTCGGATGAAGGTTTTGCAAAGACATCATCATCGGTATAAACATAAAAGTCACTCATGTCAATATTTGCAATTTCTTGATTTGGATTAATTTCTTCAGAATTGTTTTGACAAGCAACAACAACTAGAGCTAATAATGTAAAAGAAAGAAGTAATTTTCTCATTGTTAATTGGATTTTTTTAGTTAGTATTTGGCACAAATCTCTAAATAAGAGAAAGCCTAAGTTATTAAAAATAAGTAAATAACAAGATTTTTTTAAAAAAAATTAAAAAAAGTCTTTTCTTAAACCAATCTAGCCGTGTTTTTTACCTTAACAAAGCAGTACATAAAATGTCAACTTCTTAAACGGTATTCTAAAATGAAAATGATACACGCGCTTCCATTTATAAAAACCCATAATAGGTTGTTGGCAGTTATTACGAGCTCTATCAGTAATTCCTAATTTATCAAAAATTAGACCTATATTATACGAATCAATTTCTTCAAGATTAAACAAAATGAAAACAGTTTTATTTTTTGAAGTGCCATAAGTTTTTTGGAGTCTATAATTTTCATATTTTTACCATACGTTTGGTTTTGTAGGGGGAAAGCTATGATAAAGAAAAGTTTTTTTATAATATTTTTAATTTGGGTAAATTCAATTTTTGCTTTTAATGGTATAAAATCAGACACGTTATTTAAGCCCTCTAGAATTATAGATTCTTTAGTTTTTAGTGAAAAACTTGACTGGTCAGTGCGCTTAGTGTCGAATTTTAAACAACAAAGGTTTAGAATTCGTGATGAAGATGATACAATGAAATACATTCCAAACAATCCTTTCGGTGTGGGTTTCGGGATTGCCAATCAAAAATTAGTGATTGATATTGTGTTTAATATCAAAGGCACAGAAAAAAAAGAAGAACAAACCGAAAAATTCGCAGCTGAAGGAGCACTTATAATTAAAAAGAACAATTACTTTAGTTTTATTTTGGAAAATGTTCATGGTCATAATGTTTCAAACAGTTATAACGATCTTGAAGCATTTAGAGAAGATATCTCATTATTATCCGTTGGATTAAACTATCTACGAATATTTAATAAAAATAACATATCGATAAGAGATCTTAAATCTGGTCTAAGGAGTTTCGATAAAACTACTTTTACTTTTGGAATTGGAGGTTTTTTTATTGTACATACTTTGAATTCAGATGGCTCAATTATTCCTAATGATATGTTACCTCTTTTTAATGAAGAAGCTCAAATTACTAAGGTTTCTGCATTGGGTGTTGGTATGTTAACTGGGGTTTCTGCTTATTTTAAATTGCCTGCTAACTTTTTTGCAGCTTTCTATGTAGCCCCTGGAGTAGGTTTAGAGTATAAAAAAATTCATACGGAAACTGATAAGTACATACCTTCAAATCCTTTATTATATAAAACCGACTTTTTTGGTTCAGTTGGTTATAATAAAAAACAGTTTTATATTAATTTTACATTTGCTACAAATATCTACGCCACAAGTTTTGATTTTGATAATAAAGGTGTTTTAAGCATTACAAAATCTAAACTTATATTGGGTTATAATATTGGTAAGATAACTTTACCCAGAAAAATATTTTAATTTAAAAGCATAAAAAAACCCACCAAAAAGCGGGATTTTTTTAAATTTATTGCTCCTTTTTAGGAATGTAATAGCAACCTCCTTCAGATTTATCTGGAGTAAAGGCTCTGTTAAACCAAAGTGGTCTTCGTTCACCATTTAGCCCAGGAGCAGGTCTAGTCATAGCTAACCACTCCTTATATATCTCATGTGATTTATTCGTGTCAACAAAAATATCACCGTATTTTTCACCTTCATTTGGCTTCTCTATTTTTACACGTTGATGCCAAGTATGCATTCCGCTTATTGGATCTGGATGAACGGCATGTGTAATATTTTGATGCACACCACCATCTTTCCAAAAAATACGTTTTGAATCTTTATCGCTAGAATCATATGGTTTTATACCTGAAATTGTGTTCATTCTCCAGCCACCTTTTCCGTCACCTTCAATATTTACGGTGTTTGTAGCCCATCGATTTCCTGTTTGATCCTGTGGTCTGCGCCATCGTCCAATATGATGTGAACAAGCAACAACACCTGGTTTCATACTTTGTGTTACCCAAACTTTGTCGATAAAATAACCGATATCAGTATTTAATTTCACCAAATCACCTGTTTGGAATCCCCATTTTTTAGCATCATCTGGATGCATCCAAATTGGATTTCTATTTGATATTTCAACCAGCCATTTTGCATTTCCAGAACGAGAATGAATTAAAGTTGGCAACCTAAAAGTAGGAACTAATACATATTCTCCTTTTGATTTATCCAACACATCATTATGAATATGACTTTTTATATAGGTTGGTGTAGCATATTCAGGCCATTTCCAATCTACCATGGTTTGTGAATAAAACTCATTTTTGCGAGAAGGTGTTGGGAAACCTACACAAGGTTTTCCGTTTATCATAACACCAATTCCTTTCCCATCTTTTGAAATCACATCATTTATAGGGTCAACTTTTGAACCTTTTAATTGTTCATCGGTTAGTTGATTCTCATTCATTTTATACGATTCGCCTTTTTCAATTTCATAAGCTCCGTATTTTTTCATGTATTCTAATGCTGCAAACTGACCTGTAAAACCATCTGCTTTTGCTGTTTCATTTAATCCTTTTACCCTTTCAAAAATATATTGATAATACTCATCAATGGTAATTTTTTCTCCCGGCCTGTATGGCGATTCAAAAGTTTTTCTGATTCCCATACTGCCATCAGGATCAATTCTCCAAGATAATTCGATGAAAAATTCATCTTCTTCCCAAACCTCACCCGGATTTACTTCATAGGTTAATTTCACAGGTTTACCATTTCTACGTGCCGCTTCTCTTAATACTGGCTGACGAAAAGCAATCCAAGTTCCACCATGTGTTGCGTAACTATTTAAATCATGACGTTCAGATGCCAATCCCATTGGAAGTACAAAATCTGCAAAAAAAGCAGTTTCATTCCAAGTTGGGGTTAATGCAGCGTGCAATCCAAATTTTGTTTCATCAGAAAACATTTCCATCCAAGTAAATCCATCAGGATAGGTCCATACTGGATTAAACACTCTTGAAAAATACACATCCATTTTACCTCTACCTTCTTTTAAGAAATGCGGTAATAATTGACTCATTTCAAAGAATGCTAATGGGTATTCTTTCGGAAAATGCAATTCGTTCCATTTTTTTTGAGGTGCTGGTGGATTTGGTTGTGTTGGCTTGAATTTATTCCAAGAATTTGGAGAGGTTCCGCCTTTAGCTCCAACCGCGCCAGTTAATACTGTTAAGAAGTGTAAACAACGTGCAACTGCCCAACCGCCAAGGTTTGAAGCGCCAGCGGCGCGCCAGTTATGAGAAGCAAACCGTTCACCTGCTTCACCAATTTTATGGGCAATTTCAACAATCATATCAGCTTTTACGCCTGATTCTTTTTCTGCATATTCTGGAGTAAATTCTTTATACTCGTCAATCATTGCAGCGATATAATTTTCAAAAGTTATTTCTTTATCTGAATGTCTTGCCTTTAAGTATTCTTTCCAGTTCGTCCAATTTTCTAAATAATTTCTATTGTACAATCCTTCTTCTAAAATAATTAAAGCCATTGCCAATAAAACAGCCGCTTCAGTACCTGGATAAGAAGGCAACCAATAATCTGACATACTAGCCGTGTTGGATAAACGAGGATCCATTGTTGCTAGCTTGGCCCCTTTCATTTTACCTTCTATAATTCGTTGTGCATGAGGATTGAAATAATGTCCAGACTCTAAATGTGCTGACACTAACAAAATAAATTTAGCTTCGGCGTGATCTGGCGATGGTCTGTCATAACCATACCATAAATTGTATCCAAAACGAGCGCCCGATGAACAAATATTTGTGTGTGAATTATGACCATCAATTCCCCATCCTTGTAAAATCCAGTTCATAAATTTTTCGTTACCAGGTCTTCCAACATGGTAAGCAATTTCATTATGACGATCTTCTAAAATTGCTTTTCTAATACGAGTTGCAATCGTATCTAACACTTCATCCCAGGAAACGCGATCCCACTCTCCATCTCCACGTTTTCCTTTTCTTTTTAAAGGAAATAAAATTCTATCCGGATCTGTAACCTGATTTATAGAAGCGGGCCCTTTTGCGCAGTTTCTACCTCTACTTCCAGGGTGGTATGGATTTCCTTCAAATTTTTTAACCTCTTGTGTTTCTTTATCTATAAATGCTGTTAAACCACAAGCACTTTCACAATTAAAACAAGTTGTTGGTACAATTTGGTATGTCTTTTTCTCTTTTCTGGGCCAAACTTTAGGATTGTACTCTTGCCAATTATCCCATTTTTCTGGGGGAGGAAAATTTTCATACATTTTGGCTACCTCTTCATCAGAAAACTGACACATATCTTTGTCGAATTCTTGATAACCCTCTTTGTGCAGATTTGGAATTACACCTAATTTCTCCGCAATGTTTTCTATAAATGACGGCTTTTTATAACCCATGACTCTTTGTTTTTAAAATTAAGCTAACGGAATTCTTTGAGGTGCTTCCACCCAAATTTTTTCTGTAATTAAAATTCCTATTAAAATGCATATTCCTGAAACAACAGTTAAGATTCCTCCACTTCCAAAGAGCAATAATGCCAATGGAATAATGTTTCCTATTAAGACTGTTACGATCCAAAATAGATTTTTATAGCGTCCTTTTGTAATCATTTCTACTACAGTTTTTGCTGCTGTTGTTGGATGCGTAATTGTTAATTCAGTAACCAAGGTGAATAGATTAACTACTAGAGCAATTATCATAACATTAGTTAAAATGCTCATCCAATCTTCGTTTCCAAATACTAGGGCGGCTATAACAAAAATTGCCGCTCCTGACATAACACTATGTACTAACATATGTAATGGCAGTGTTGGACTTTGCCAAAAATCACGTCCTTTTGCTTGTGCAAATAAAAATGCGGTATAAACGGCTAATAGCACTGCAAAGACCGCTGTTACCCAAATTAAAATAGTTTCACCAGTTTTAATTTCGAAGAAAGTCATTACTCCCCAAATGGTTACTAACAATCCGAAAACTGTAATTGTATAACCTCCTTTTACCAACCAAGAATTCCATTGAGGACGTAATAAAACGTTTAAAAAACGGTCTGGCCTGTCTAAATCCATTACCAAGAATAATCCAGTTAATGCTAAAAACGTTAATGAAATTCCCGCTGACCATAACTTGGCAGTTGAAGAAACTTCATGTCCTAAAATCATTGCTAAAAACGGTATTAGAAATGCTCCGGCTGCAATTGCTTTTGTAAATACATAAGTAGAAACTTCCCATCCCCAAAGAATTCCTTTATCTGGAGTATCATAAACTCTACGCGCTTTTCCAGTTAAAACATCAATATAATTTGGATTTTCAGAATCTTTTCGTTGATACGCAGCTTGAATATCATTATCGATTGTCATTTGTAATAAATCAATATCTCCATTTGTATGCATCATTTTTTCCGCTGCTTTTGCAAAATGACCAACACCACGCGCTTGAGAACTCCATAAACTTGGTCCAGATTTATCTGTTGCTTCAGGTACTAAAGAAGCATCATCTGCATCAATATAAAACAAGTTTGGATTTGTTCCTTTTTCAGGTTTTCTGACCTTTACTGCCTGACGCGCCAGCAATTGAGAAATTTCAGTAGTTGGATTGTGCATATCACCTGCAATAATTGCATGTTCTGGGCAAACCGAAACACAGGCAGGTTCTCTACCGACATCTACTCTATGCGCGCAATAATTACATTTTGCTGCTGTATTGTTGTCTGGATCTATATACAATGCATCATAAGGACATGCTTGCATACACGATTTACAACCAATGCATCTGTTATTATCAAAATCCACAATACCATCTTCACGCGTATACAATGCTTCAACTGGACAAATTTCCACACAAGGTGCATCTGTACAATGGTTGCAACGCATTACCGAAAAAATCCTACGAGTATCTGGAAATTCTCCTTTTTCTACTTGTTTAACATAGGTTCTGTTAACGCCAACTGCAACATCGTGCTCAGATTTACAGGCGGTTGTACAAGCGTGACAACCAATACATTTCCGATTGTCAATTATAAAACCGTACTTCATTTTTACAAAATAGTTTGAATTATTATCAAATTTAGGTATTGAAAAAAGGATTTTTGTAACCAATATCACACAAGTGTGAATTTTAAAAAACATGTACCTAACCATTAAAATTAAATCTTCTATTTTTGTATACATATTTAACAAAATGGAGATTCAATTATTATTTTTTGGGATTACCACCGATCTGGTTGGAAAAAATTCAATTTTATATAGTTTAAGAGATAACACTACAGTAGATCAGTTAAAAAATATATTAATAAGTCAATTTCCGGCCTTAAAGAATTTAAACGAATTTGCCATTGCTGTAAATGAAGATTATGCGGAAGATGTTTTAATTCTTAATGATGGTGATGTCGTTGCAATAATTCCACCAGTTAGTGGTGGATAAGCAAAAATTTTGGCTAATTTTAGACTTTTAAAAACGTGCATATGAGTAAGAAATCACTAAATAGAAAAAAACAAAATCCGACAAATTTTGTTTTTACTGGCGTTCAACACGAAAAAGAAATAGCAATCCAATTATTTGATTATAACAAAGATGGTCATCTTGAACTTTCAAATATTAAACACGGTGAATTCAACAATTTTTCAGATTTAACAAAGCAATATTGGCTAAATATTCACGGTATTCATGATGTTGAAACGGTTAACACCATCTGTAAAAAAGTAGGAATTCATGATTTGGCAATACAAGATATTTTAGATGTTAATCAACGTCCGAAATTTCAAGAATATGATGATTATTGGTTTTTTTCTATTAAATCAATGCTTCCCACAAATACGAATGAAATCTCATCAGAACAATTGAGTTTTGTACTTGGAAAAAACTTCTTGGTTTCTTTTCAAGAAAGAAAAAGCGATTATTTTGAACATGTAAGACATCGATTAAGAGAAAAAATTGGCATTTTACATGAAAGAAGTGTAGATTATTTGCTTTATTTATTGTTAGAATCTATTTTGGATAATTATTTTAAAACCATAGAAAATATTGAAAATCATTCCGATAAGTTTAATCTTATAGAGTTGAATTCAGATCCATCTCCTACAGTCTTAAATGAAATTGAAGAGTTTAAATCACAATTGCAATTGTTAAAAAAAGCGATTATTCCAATCAAAGAATTTGTATTACGAATTGAAAGGGAAAAGTTCAATTTTATAGAACAAAAACACATTAAATATTATTTTGAACTGAAAGATTTGTGTCTTACACTTTTAGATAGTTGCGATAGAATTGAATTGAGACTAGAGAGTTCTATTAATTTATTTTTCTCGATTCAAGGACATAGAATGAATCAGGTAATGAAAACATTAACAGTTATTTCTTTGGTTTTTATTCCTTTAACTTTTATCGCTGGGATATATGGGATGAATTTTGTAAACATGCCCGAATTGAATTATAAATGGGGTTATTATGGTGTTTGGGTTGTAATGTTTATAATTTTTTTAGGAATGTTGTACTATTTCAAAAAGAAGAACTGGTTTTAAAGGATGCGATTAAGTTAATCTCTAAGATATTTTTTATCAATATAGAAAGTCCCAAACGGAATTAAAGATGCAGCTAAAATAGTTATAAACGTTTTTGACTTCCAGTTTATTTCATATTTTAAGATAATTGCCAAGGCAATGTATACTAAAAATAAAAGACCGTGAGGCATTCCTAGCATTTTCACTAAAACATCATTTCCAACTGCATATTTTATAGGTGTTGCTATAAAAAGCAATAATAAATATGAAACTCCTTCTAAAATGCTAACTATTCTAAATATTTTTTTCATTATTTTTTAATATTATTCAGGAACGGGCAAAAGTACATGTTTGATTTGTTAACTTTGCATGAATTTTATTAAAAATGACACAAAATACTTCAGTAAAAATAAGTTCGGCAGCTTTGAACCTTCAGGATTGTTATCATTTTGTTGAAGATGCTACTTGTGGTGGTATTGTAACTTTTATAGGAACTGTTAGAAATGCAACAAAAAACAAAACGGTTACTTTGCTCGATTTTAGTGCATACGAGCCCATGGCTTTGAAAGAAATTCAAAAAATCGCAAACACTGCTTTGGTAAAATTTGATATCCATAAAATAGCCATTCATCATACCGTTGGAGAGTTGAAAATTGGTGAGATTCCTGTAATAATTGCGGTGTCATCAGCACATAGAAAAGCAGCTTTTGAAGCATGTGAATTTGCAATTGACACTTTAAAAGAAACTGTACCTATTTGGAAAAAAGAGCATTTTGAAGATGGAGAAGTTTGGGTAAATTCACATCCTTAAATAAATGCAATAGCTAAACATACCCGTCAATTCCCTCAACTAAACTAAAAACGTTTAGACTTGGAAATTTTGTTTTTATTTTAAGCGTTACATCGTAACTGGTTATTCCTCTGTTACAAATTATAACATAATTTTTATTAAAATCAGGTATAAATTTATTGACATCAAAATCTTTATAAGGTATTTTTTGATTCACATTAAAAGGGATGCTGGCATCCAAATTGTTTAAAACACTAACAATTTCAATGGTTGGGTCATTTAATTTTTTATTCAATTCTGAAGAAGAGATTAACAAAGAACTATCTTGGGTTTTACACGACTCATCTAAATAAATTGAATTTTTAAAAAGAGTTTCAACATTTATGGATTTGTTTTTCTTCAATTTCATTTTCAATTGAGAATTTTCCAAAACATTATAAATCAGCAATTGATTTGTCAGTAATTTACCTGTTTTTGTAATTAATTTAATTACCTCATTTACCTGTAACATGGCTATTATCCCAACAATTGGATTCATAGTTCCGGCAGTTTCGCAATTGGGAATATCCGAAGCAATTGTAGGAAATGCGTCTCTCAAATTACAGGTATAATCTCCATCGCCATTTAACACATTAAAGGTTGCTACATAGCCGTCATACTTGTACAAAGAGCCATAAACCAAAGGCTTTTTTGAAACTACACAGGCATCATTAATTAAATATTTTATTTGTAAATTATCTGTTCCGTCAACAACAATATCATAATGTGAAATTAACGACAAAATTGAATTTTTATCAACGGCTTCATTTGTAACTAAAACCTTTGTAAAAGGTGTTCTTTTTTGAATTTCAGAAGCCAATACACTTACTTTTGAATGCTGAACATCATCTTTTTTAAAAAACACTTGACGGTGTAAGTTTGAAACAGTAACATTGTCAAAATCAACCAAATGTAAAGTTCCAATACCACTTGTGGCCAAATAAATTGCAATTGGACTTCCTAAACCTCCACAACCAATTACCAATACTTTTGCTTTTTGCAAAAGTTCCTGTCCTTTCTCACCAATTTCTGGCAAAGTCGTTTGGCGTTTAAAATATTCCGATTTTGAAATTTCCATTATAGATTTATTTTTGAATATCCATTTTCGTTTAAATAGTAATTCTATTCTTTTATAGAATAGAATATTTCTACCTTATAAGGTACTGAAAATACTGTACATCTCCAAAGCCATAAATAATATTATAATGAGCCTTAACACAATATTTCATTCCAAACAACTATTTCACTACCAATATCCTATTTTTCTAATAATTATGCAATTGCAATGCCATTTACAATATGAAATTATTAGCCATTTATTTCTTTGTGAGCATTTTTAAATTCTTCCGGTGTATTGATATTTCTAATGAAATCATCATTAATTTCAACAATTTCAACATCAGAATTGATCAATACTTTTCGCGGGCAAGAATAACCTTGTGCAAGATAATTTAGTAACAACTGATAACTTTTTGGTTCCCAAATGGTAATCAAAGGCTCTGGAAAATCTTTATTTTTCCCCTTAATTGTCGTTGCTGCTTTAGACGGGTTTCTGTGTTTTAACAACAATTGAATAACTTCATCAGAAACAAAAGGCAGGTCGGTGGCTAAAACCAACCAAGCAACATTAGGATTTTCCTGAAATGCTGAACAAATTGCTCCAAATGGCCCTAATCCAATCAATTTATCTGTAATTTTATTTTCAATTGAAATTTCCTGATTTTCACGAACCGATAAGTAGGTTTTCAAATGGTGTTTTTTTAATAATTCTATAGCAACATCTCGCTGATTTTTTCCAAAGAAATTAAGCGTTCCTTTGTCGGTTCCCATTCTGGTACTTTTTCCTCCAGCCAACACCAAACCTTGAATGGGTGCAATTTTTTCTTTGATTAAATTTTCAATGTGTTTTGAAATTTTATCTATATCGTCAATTTCATAACACAATAAGTTCTTAATTTGTTGATTATAAGCCAGTAAAGA
>Ga0102810_1000828_pt1 | contig 11458 bp, 9 predicted proteins | sample ColrivemetaGS573_FD_84506 | JGI IMG/M metagenome (GOLD analysis project Ga0102810, IMG submission 84506) | Estuarine microbial communities from the Columbia River estuary - Ebb tide ETM metaG S.573 | ecosystem: Environmental > Aquatic > Marine > Intertidal zone > Estuary | place: USA: Columbia...
GACGGTGCTTCTCTTGATGATATTTCAAGCTACGTAACAGAAGCAGGTTTGCCAGAGTTTGGCCACACGCAACTTTACGATGGTGGTACAGGTCAGCCGTTTGATCAAAAAGCAACTGTAGGTATTATCTATATGTTGAAACTGGGACACATGGTTGATGATAAGATGCACGCACGTTCAATCGGTCCGTATTCATTAATTACGCAACAACCATTAGGAGGTAAAGCTCAGTTTGGTGGTCAGCGCTTTGGTGAAATGGAAGTTTGGGCACTTGAAGCATTCGGTGCAGCGAATATTTTACGTGAGATCCTCACAGTGAAGTCAGATGATGTCGTAGGACGTGCGAAGACTTACGAGGCAATCGTAAAAGGTGAGCGTATGCCGCAACCAGGAATTCCAGAATCATTCAACGTGTTATTGCACGAATTGAAAGGTTTAGGATTGAAAGTAACGTTGGACTAATTAATTGAGTAATCTCCGTTGCCCTCAGGTTGCGGACTACAATAAAAATCGCATTATGGCTCTTAGAAAAAGCGATAAACAACAAAACAGCGCCTTCAGCAAGATCACAATCTCGTTGACAGCGCCTGAAACCATCCTTGAGAACAGTCACGGAGAGGTTTTGAAACCAGAAACAATCAACTACCGTACTCACAAGCCTGAGCGCGACGGTTTATTCTGTGAGCGTATTTTCGGTCCTGTAAAGGATTACGAATGTGCTTGTGGAAAGTACAAGCGTATCCGCTACAAGGGAATCGTTTGTGACCGCTGTGGGGTTGAGGTTACCGAGAAGAAAGTGCGTCGCGATCGTGTTGGCCACATTTCCTTGGTAGTTCCTGTAGTTCATATTTGGTATTTCCGCTCGCTTCCGAACAAAATTGGTTACCTCTTAGGTCTTCCATCCAAGAAATTGGATATGATTATATATTACGAGCGTTACGTAGTTATACAGGCGGGTAATGCTTTGGATAATGAAGGTAATCCTTTGACACGTCTACAGTTCTTAACTGAAGATGAGTATCTGGACGCAATGGAGCGTTTGCCTATTGAAAATCAGTACTTAGATGATGCTGACCCTACCAAATTCGTTGCGAAAATGGGAGCGGAGGCTGTTCAAGCACTGTTAGGTACTCTAGATTTAGATTCTTTGTCTTTCGAATTACGTCACAAAGCTAACACGGAAACGTCGCAGCAACGTAAGCAGGAAGCTTTAAAGCGTTTGCAAGTAGTTGAGAGCCTACGTGATGCAAATACGCGTATTGAGAACAATCCAGAGTGGATGGTGATGAGCGTAGTACCGGTTATACCACCAGAACTACGTCCATTAGTACCATTAGACGGTGGTCGTTTTGCAACATCAGATTTGAATGATCTGTACCGTCGTGTAATTATCCGTAATAACCGTTTGAAGCGTCTTCTCGAAATCAAGGCACCTGAGGTGATCTTGAGAAATGAAAAGCGTATGCTTCAGGAGTCTGTGGACAGTCTGTTCGATAATACTCGTAAGTCATCTGCGGTGAAAACTGAGAGCAACCGTCCATTGAAATCACTTTCTGATTCTTTGAAAGGTAAGCAAGGTCGTTTCCGTCAAAACCTATTGGGTAAGCGTGTTGATTACTCTGCACGTTCGGTAATTGTTGTAGGTCCAGAATTGAAACTACACGAATGTGGTCTTCCTAAAAATATGGCTGCAGAACTTTACAAGCCGTTCATCGTACGTAAGTTGATTGAAAGAGGTATTGTGAAGACTGTGAAGTCTGGTAAGAAGATCATCGATCGTCGTGACCCAGTTGTTTGGGACATCCTAGAAAACGTGATGAAAGGTCATCCGGTACTATTGAACCGTGCACCGACGCTTCACCGTTTGGGTATACAAGCATTCCAGCCGAAGCTTATTGAGGGTAAAGCAATCCAATTGCACCCACTAGCATGTACGGCATTTAATGCGGATTTCGATGGTGATCAGATGGCTGTTCACCTTCCTTTAGGTCCAGCAGCGATTTTAGAAGCACAGTTATTGATGCTTGCTTCACACAACATTTTGAACCCTGCAAACGGTTCTCCTATCACAGTTCCTTCACAGGATATGGTTTTGGGTCTATACTACATGACCAAACCTATGAAGAATACAAAGGAGATGCCTGTTCGTGGTGAAGGAATGGTGTTCTATTCTCCTGAAGAAGTTGAAATCGCCCTTAACGAAGGTGCCGTTGATCTTCACGCTTTGATCAAAATCAAGGGTCGTGTAGAGCAAGCAGACGGGACAATGGCTATGGAATTTATCGATACCACTGTCGGTCGTGTACTTTTCAATCAAGCCGTACCAGAACGAGTGGCGTTCATCAATGAAATTTTAACGAAGAAGGCACTTCGCGGTATCATCGCTAATGTTTTGAAAAAGACAGATGTACCTGCTACAGCTAAATTCTTAGACGATATTAAGTCTATGGGTTACGGACGTGCATTCCGTGGAGGACTATCGTTCTCTCTGAATGACATTCGTATTCCTGATGCAAAAGCAACATTGATTTCGGAAGCATCAGAGGAAGTGGAAGGAATTTTCGCTTCATACAACATGGGGCTTATCACGAACAACGAACGTTACAATCAGGTCATTGATGTTTGGACAAACACGAATGCGCGTTTGACTCAAGCTGCAATGAGTACATTGATCAACGACCGTCAAGGTTTTAACCCGATTTACATGATGCTCGATTCTGGAGCACGTGGTTCTAAGGAGCAGATTCGTCAGCTCTCTGGTATGCGTGGTTTGATGGCTAAGCCGCAGAAATCTGGATCAGCAGGTGGTGAAATCATCGAAAATCCGAACATCTCTAACTTTAAGGAAGGTCTATCCATCCTTGAGTACTTTATTTCTACGCATGGTGCACGTAAAGGTCTTGCAGATACGGCATTGAAAACGGCGGATGCTGGTTACTTAACCCGTCGTCTGCACGATGTTGCACAAGATGTAGTGGTTAATGAAGTAGATTGTGGAACATTACGTGGTCTTGAGGTAAGCGCTCTAAAGAAGAGTGATGAAATCGTTGAGACGCTCGCGGAGCGTATCATTGGCCGTGTATCTCTAAATGATGTTATCGACCCGTTAACGGACGAAGTATACATTGTTTCGGGCGAGGAAATCACGGAAGAGATCGCCCTGAAAATTGACGCATCTCCGATTGAAACTGTAGAAGTTCGCTCACCGTTAACGTGTGGAACGAAAAGAGGTATTTGTGAGAAGTGTTACGGGACGAACCTTGCGACGAGTAAAATGGCTCAAGCAGGAGATAGTGTTGGTGTAATTGCTGCACAATCTATTGGTGAGCCTGGTACACAGTTGACCCTACGTACCTTCCACGTTGGGGGTACAGCAGGTAACGTTAGTGAGGAAAACAAAGTTTTAGCGAAGTTTGACGGTAAAGTTGAATTAGAAGATGTTAGAACTGTAGAAGGAGATAATGGTGATACGATTGTTATCGGTCGTACTGGTGAGATGCGTATCGTGGATACTAAAACGGGCCGTACTGTAATGACCAACATGATTCCTTACGGGGGTATTTTGAAGGTGAAAAATGGTGCGAAGGTGAAGCAAGGGGCGGAGATCGTTCAATGGGATCCTTACAATGCCGTAATTATCTCTGAGATGCCAGGTAAGATTGGTTACAAGGATATCATTCAAGGAACCACGTATAAGGTTGAGATTGATGAGCAGACCGATTTCCAAGACAAAGTCATTTCTGAAAACCGTGACCGTAAGTTGGTACCAACTATCCAGGTATTAGATTCGGATGGGAATGAAGTCAAGAACTACACTCTTCCAGTAGGTGCACATTTGATGGTAGAAGAAGGTGAAGATATTCCTGCGGGTAAAATCCTTGTTAAGATTGCTCGTAAGAGCGCTAAGGCGGGTGATATTACCGGTGGTCTCCCACGTGTAACTGAATTATTCGAAGCACGTAATCCATCGAACCCTGCTGTTGTAGCTGCAATTGATGGTATCGTTAGCTACGGAAAAATTAAGCGTGGTAATCGTGAGATTATTATCGAGAGCCGTACTGGTGAAGTGAAGAAATACTTGATCAATTTGAGCAAGCAAATTCTCGTTCAAGAGAATGACTTCGTGAAAGCAGGAACTCCGCTCTCTGATGGTGCAATAACACCTAACGACATTCTTGCGATCAAAGGCCCAACTGCGGTTCAATCGTATTTGGTGAATGAAATTCAAGAGGTATACCGCCTCCAAGGTGTGAAGATTAACGACAAGCACTTTGAAGTAATTGTACGTCAGATGATGCGTAAGGTTAAGATTCAAGATACTGGAGACACGTTGTTCTTAGAGGGTAATTTGGTTCATGCCATTGACTTTATCGAAGAAAACGATCGCATCTTCGGAATGAAGGTAGTGGAGAATGCAGGTGATAGTGCCAACTTGAAAGAAGGTCAAATCATTAGTACTCGTGAGTTGCGCGATGAAAACAGTTTGTTACGTCGTGAAGACAAAGCATTAGTGGAAGCACGCGATGCGAGTCCAGCAACTGCTGCTCCAGTTCTTCAGGGTATTACAAGAGCATCACTACAAACGAAATCATTCATCTCAGCAGCTTCCTTCCAGGAGACGACTAAGGTGTTGAATGAGGCTTCTGTAAATGCGAAAGAAGATACGCTTGAAGGTTTGAAAGAAAACGTTATTGTGGGTCACTTGATTCCGGCGGGTACGGGTCTTAAGAAATACCGCGAAACAGTGGTAGGTTCTAAAGAAGAGTATGAGAAAATGCAGGATACAATGGCTGCAGAAGTTGTAGAATAAACTGAAGTAAGAGACATGGCAGAGCAGAATAAAGACAGTCAAATTAATATTGAGTTAAGTGAAGACATGGCGCAAGGGGTTTATAGTAATCTCGTTGCCATCAATCATAGCCCAACGGAATTTGTCCTTGATTTTATTCAGATGATGCCGGGTGTTCCTAAAGCGAAAGTGCAATCAAGGGTAATATTAACTCCTGAGCATGCAAAGAGACTTTTGCAAGCTCTTGGGGAAAATGTTTCCCGTTACGAACAGAACTTCGGTGATGTTCGAACGCACGAACCGCCGCAGGTACCGTTAAACTTTGGCGGTCCTACAGGTCAAGCTTAAATATTTTTCTTGAAAAATATGAACCCTCGGCATGTGCCGGGGGTTTTCTATTTAATAGAAGCTCAATGCCATGAAAAATAGATATCTATATTTTGCCATGCTCTTGTCATTTATCGGTCAAGCGCAAATTTATTCGGGAACGACCTCCTTAGGTTCTAGTATAACTCTTGATATTACCATGAATACTACTACTGATTCTTTGGAAATGGAGTTTAGTGGACCATCTTCGGGCTACTTTTCCGTGGGTTTTGGTAGCACGGGCATGAATGGCACCTACATTCTTTTAGTCAATTCGAATGGGACTATGGCTGAACGTAAGTTGGGGCAATACAACGGTGGTTCTGTCTTGACTTCGTCCATAGCTTACAGTGCGGTTACTGCCGCAACTAGCCGCACTGCGTACATTGAACGTTCTAGAAGTGGAGCCAGCACGAATCATTATACTTTTCCAGTTAGTGGCTGATCCATTCCATTGATTTGGGCAAAAGGAGGAACATCATTCGGAAATCATGGTAATGCAAATAGAGGTATAGGAACTATTAATCTTGTCAATCAGTGCAACATTCCAACAACGACATTAACACCTCTAAGTATTTGTCTTGGTGATTCCGTGCAAATCTTCGGTGAGTGGATAAGCCAGCCAGGTATCATTTCAGATACACTTGTAACGACCATAGGATGTGATTCGATTGTCGAACAGAGCGTGCAGTATACGGCACCTGTCGTCAATACCTTGCCGTCTTTAAGTATATGTCAAGGAGACAGCGCTCAGGTCTTCGGAACTTGGATAACTACCGCAACAACGCTGTATGATTCTTTATCTACCCCAGCAGGATGTTATGCCGTGGTAGCGCAAGAGGTTATTGTGAATGCTACAGTGACTGATACGATTACTGCTGCAGACCTTTGCGCTGGAGATAGCGTATTCTATTTAGATGCTTGGCGCACAGATACAGGTGCAGTAGTGTACAACGGCGCGACGGCACTGGGCTGTGATTCTGTGGTTATGGGTAGGGTAGAGTACTTACCTACTGTTGATACCGGTTCTATTTGGACAGGATTTTTAGATGCCAGTATGTTCGTTGGGACAGACCTAGGAGCGACTTATTACTGGTTCAATTGTAACACGGGGACTTTTGTAGATACCACCATGGGTGCTGATACCATCAACCCAGGCAATGAGTTTTTACAAGCTCCTGATACAGGGTATTATGCTGCGATCATCGTGAAGCCAGGGTTCTGTTCAGATACCTCTGCGTGTAAGTATTACTACGTAGATGTTCCGGAATACGATTACGGTATTTCTCTTCGCCCTATTCCAGCTACTACAGCCCTCCTTATTTCACTCGATAACTTTGGTGGCCCGCTCACTTATGAGATTATTGGTATTACTGGGAAACGTGCGGCTGAAGGTATTATAAAAGAATCTCAAGAGGTTATCGATCTTTCCAGGTATGCTTCAGGTTTGTACTTTCTTCGGTTAGAAGACGGTCGAACCATGAAATTTTTAAAGGAGTAAAAGAGGAGTGTCCCGTTGTACTTAATGGGATTTGATTTAGGCACTAAATTCCTCGATCACACGAAGAATAAGCTTCAATCCTTTATCGAGTTCTTCCCTAGAAATAGTAAGCGGTGGTGTGATACGAATGGCATTCTCTGCGAACAGGAAACTGTTGGTTATCAATCCTTCTTGTTCTAATCGGTCAATGACGGCAAAACTGTCTATTTCAGGCTTGAGCCACAGGCAGTACATGAGTCCCTTACCACTGATCTTTTCAATACTAGGATGAACGAGCACATCTCGAATGTGCTGCTCCTTGGCCGGGATTCCTGCCATGAGATCAGGGGAAGATTCAAGTGCTTCAAAGACTCCTAGAGAGGCTGCACAACTCACTGGGTTACCGCCAAAGGTGGTGATGTGCCCGAGGAAGGGATCTGCTTGTATTACTTTCATAATATGTTCGGGAGCTACAAAAGCGCCTAGAGGCAAACCGCCGCCGTAGGCTTTCGCCAAACACATGATATCCGGACAGAAGCCATAATCAAGGTGCGCAAACCATGGTCCAGTTCTGCCCATGCCGGTTTGAATCTCATCCAGAATCATCAGTGCACCCACTTCTCTACAACGGGCGCGTACTGCAGTAATCCATGCGAGGTCCGCAGGAATATATCCACTACCTGCCTGAATACATTCAATCACAACGCCTGCCGTCTTTGAAGTGATCTGCTCAAGCACAGCGAAATCGTTAAAATTCGCCTGAAATGTATCTGGTAATAGCGGGTAATAACCGCCTTTATATTTGTCTGATCCTTGGATGCTTAAGGAACCGTGTGTTGAACCGTGGTAGCTGTTTTTAAAACTGATGAACTGGCTTCGACCGGTATATTTCTTAGCAATCTTCATGGAGGCTTCAATGGCCTCAGTACCACTATTCACGAAGTAAACACGGTCCATACAAGGATGGAGCTTCTCTAAAGTTTTCTGGGCCAATTTTGCCTGTGGCCCAATAGCGAATTCACCATAGACCATTACGTGCATGTGCTTTTTCACCTGCTCGAGAACAGATTCCACCACTGAGGGATGACCGTGTCCAAGGTTGGCCACAGATATCCCAGAGATGAAATCGAGATAAGCCTTGCCTTCAGGGTCGTACAAGTAATTGCCCTCAGCACGATCAATAACTAGAGCGCTAGGAGCGCCAACCACTTGGGCGACATGATTTAAAAAAAGTGATCGGATGCTGGCCATGCCACGAAGATACGTTCCACGGCCAAATAACAATCCCCGAGCGCTTAAGTGCTCAAGGTTTTTGCTGTGAAGATTTATATTTCTTCATGTAGGTTGATTCGTAGATATTTACAGTTTAATAATCTTCGAACTTAAGATAATATCATTTGCTATAATTCTTACAGAATATATACCTTTTGTAAAACTCGCAATATTAATAGGGCCATTTGTGTCATGTACCTTCAACATCAATTGACCAGAAGTATTAAAAATTTGTATTTCCTTTATGTCTTGTGTTAGTGCCACACTGAAATAATCACATGTGGGATTTGGATAAAGATTGACAAATAAATTATTTTTTGCTTCACTAATATTAAATGTTTCTGAACAAAAATCTACAAAAAAACTTCCGATTAGTGCGCTTTGATTTATGTCTTGATTAGTCGATCCAAAAGCGGTAATAGGTGTTGATCCGCTCCAGGTGTGTCCTCCGTTTATTACTTTATATAAAGTCACTTCATTACCACTTAATCCTGCACCGTAATAATACTTCTCAACAGTTGAATTATCAGTCGAAACAGAATTAGGAATATTACTAAATATAGGTGTGGTATTGCAATTGTTGTGGTCTACCCACCATTGGATCGTGCTGTCAACTGAAGAAATTACGACTGTTCCTCCATAGGAAACGATGCTATCGCTCGTGCCGTGGAAATGCATAACTGGTATCTGCGGAGCGGAAGAAGATGCATTTTGAAGCGCAAAAGACATACTGCCAGACCCAGTAGCCACAGCAGTGATAGTATGAGGTGTATTGTTCGCAAATTTGTAAGTCATAAAACCTCCTTGTGAAAAACCGGTAACAAACAAACAACTACTACATGAATATTCTGCACGAACGGAATCCACCAAATTTGTTAGAAAGTCCACATCAGTATTACCAATAGTTCTCCAAGAGTTTGAATTACTGTTTGGGTAAACAACTATAAAACCTAACGAATCTGCTACGTCATCAAACTGTGTGTAAGTTTTTTGAAAGGATGCACTTGAACCAAGACCATGTAAATTAAGCACAAGAGGATATTGGCTAGATGGTGAATATCCAGTTGGTTCGTGAACAATGAAAGTTCGGTACTCCCCTTGATTGTAAATACTATCTAGTTGAGCATAGGCTGAATTAGTTAGCATAAAAATAATTAAGAGTGGAAATATTTCTTTCTTCATTTTACTTAATTCCCTGCTTTCAATTTGGTTTGAGGCCGTTTCTTCTTGCCAATACACTCAGAGAACTTCTTATCTTAAGTCGGCGTAACTAATAACGAGCCTCGTAATATCGTTGCTTAGCGTATTGGTCGTTTGCTCTTAGGGTCAGAACGTCTGCCTTTGTCTCTTTGACGATCGTTACCTTTAATACGTTCCATCATTTTACGACCAAATTCTTTTTCAGCCTTTATGAGTTGAAGCGTTTTCTTTGCTCCTAATATTTCAATAAAATCATCTAGGTAAGACTTACGAAGTTCTTCGATGGCAATATGAATATCTGACATTTCATAAATCATCGTTTCTAATTCGTCGTCACTAATTTCTTCATCTTTTTTCAAGCTTATGAAATTTGCCCGTTGCTTTTCGCGCAATTCGTGTTCTTTAGATTGAAGCTCGTTATATACTGGCCAGAAAGTTTGGCTTTCAGCTACAGTGAGTTCAAGTCCTGCGGTGATGTAGGCCACTTTGATCGCCTCAATTTTTTCTTTCTTTTTTTCAAGCTCCGCACGATCGCCCATCTTAGGCTGTGCCGTGACCGCTGCTGCTGAGAGCAAAAGGCCAAAAATCAACGTTTTTTTCATAATTCTAAGTATTTGTAATTTGAATTGTAATAATTGTAATACACATCTGCATCAAGCTCGACTTCAGCGAAGTCAAGCGAATCGGGCTCCACAAAGGAGTACATATCCTCAACCTGCACATAGCCTAGGTTGTACATCTCAGTCATTAAATCTTCGGTTACTTCACTATCATTTTCTAAGGTATTTGGCCAGAAGAAAACAGCAAAGGCAAAAGCGGCTGCGGCGGTCATGGACCAGCGGACAATACGCATGTAGCGCGACTTCGTTGCAACAACAGGGCTCGTGGTCCGGTCCAAGAGATGCTGCTCCGGAATGCGGTGAAGCTTTGCTTTGAGCTCGTTTAACTGAGTATCGCTTGTCTTATATGTTCGTTGTTTATCCATCCGTATGTTAGAGTTCTAGTAATTAAGGAAGGTTTAATTGGCCGATTAATTTTTCTTCCATCTTGTTTTTAGCATGGTGATAATTTGCCTTAAGTGCACCAATAGAAGTACCTGTGAGTTCGGCAATGTCCCTAAAGCTCAAATCTTGGTAGTACCGCAATTCAAAAACCAACTGCTGTTTTTCCGGGAGGCTAATGAGGACTTCCTGCACCTTGGCATTGATCTGCTCACTGTCCCATTTTAGCTCCGAGGTACTCTGTGCAGCATAGGCACTCTCTAAATCGGCACTGAGATATCGCTTTTCCTTTTTCAACTCGTTCAAAGCGGCATTGCGAACAATGGTGTAGCACCAGGTAAATGGATGGCTGTTGCCCTTGAACTTGTGAAGGTTTTTCCAAATATTGATCATTCCTTCTTGCAGAGCGTCCTGGGCCAATGATTCGCTCTTAAGGATGCCCATAGCACAATAGAGGAGACGCTCGCTGTACTGCTCAACGATCTCAAAAAAAGAAGCCTCCCACTGCTCTTGCAATAGGAGGCTCTTGATATTCTTGGTTTCCTCCATTGTTCTTTAGATGAATGGAAGATACTAAAGGTTTAAGTGAGGAATTACTTTCTAGCGATCACCTTTTGTGCTGCAGCCACGATAGCATCAGCGTTCAATCCGTATTTTTCCATGAGCTGTGCTGGAGTGCCGCTCTCACCAAAGCTGTCGTTTACAGCTACGAATTCTTGTGGTGCTGGCTTATTTGTTACCAGAGTTTGAGCAACGCTCTCGCCCAAACCACCAAAGCGGTTGTGCTCTTCAGCAGTCACTACACAACCTGTTTTTGCAACAGATGCTAGTATGGCTTTCTCGTCCAGCGGCTTGATCGTCGCCATGCCTATGACTTCTGCGCTTACGCCTGTAGCTTCGAGTGCTTCAGCAGCTTGCAACGCTTCCCATACAAGGTGTCCAGTGGCAATAATGGTGACGTCTGTACCTTCTGTTAATACATCCGCTTTTCCAATCTCAAATTTAGCATCAGCAGAGGTGAAATTCGCCACTTTTGGACGTCCGAATCTTAAGTATACAGGACCGTCGTAATTCGCGATTGCGATGGTAGCAGCTTTAGTTTGGTTGTAATCACAGGTGTTGATTACGACCATGTGCGGCAACATCTTCATCAGGCCGATATCTTCAAGAATCTGGTGTGTTGCACCGTCTTCACCTATCGTCAAACCTGCGTGAGAAGCACAGATTTTTACATTTTTACCGCTGTAAGCGATACTCTGGCGAATCTGGTCATACACACGTCCCGTAGAGAAGTTTGCAAAGGTTCCTGTGAATGGTATTTTCCCGCCTATTGTAAGACCGGCAGCAATA
>Ga0102810_1000829_pt1 | contig 11453 bp, 9 predicted proteins | sample ColrivemetaGS573_FD_84506 | JGI IMG/M metagenome (GOLD analysis project Ga0102810, IMG submission 84506) | Estuarine microbial communities from the Columbia River estuary - Ebb tide ETM metaG S.573 | ecosystem: Environmental > Aquatic > Marine > Intertidal zone > Estuary | place: USA: Columbia...
AACTCGGATTCCCAGCAGGACATATCTCACATCATGCTCATTCACACACCACACAATCTACTCATTCACACATATAACATTCTGGATCCCCTGCCTCACATACAGGGGGAAGGATTATTACTGGAGGCTCTGGTAATTCATCTACCATGATAGTAGAATAAACCATTCCTGTATTCCCACACCTATCTTTTATAGTAAGATATATTTTCCATTCTCATATGGATGGAAGAGTTATATTATCAAGAAAAGTTCCATAACGAAAAAACTCTTGTCCATTTGTAGTATTATAAAATCTCCAACTATAGCCACTTGGATCTTCAATTCACGACTCGCAATATCATTCTACATTAGGGGTAAAATCATAGGTATCAGTAGGGTCAAGTAAGTCAGAAACAGTACAATTTATATCACCTGGAGAACAAGATTGTTCCCAAATATCTATAGATATCGCAAGAGTGTCCTCTACAACACTGGAACAACTATTTGATTTCAGTGCAATATATGACATACGAAGAAACTCTTCTTTTGTTACTGATTTTTGCGGGTTCACATTTCATTGAGCATCCGTTTGAAGGAGAAAGGAAACTTTATCATTTCCATAAATATCATATTCAGTAATAGTATAATCGAGAGCTTTTCTTAAATATCCATAAAAGGTATATGGGTTTCCATTTACATCAGCAGGATATATATCATTTGCGATTCGTTCTGTAATTATCCCGTCACGGATTTGATTTATTACTATCTGGTTATCATTAATAGTAAAAATTCAAGAATTTCTCAGAAGCACTGCAACCGCTTCTTCAAGATTAATACGATTTAAAGGACAGAAAGGTCTTTCATCAAATTTATTTGTTCCATTTTGACAGCTCTCTCCAATATCATACCCACGAACATAGTTTCGAGCGTCAGCTTCCGCAACACAATAAAAATAAGGATTACTTGAATCAATATCAAAATAAACATCTTTGTTCGCGTACGCCTCTATAAACCGAGATTCTGTATGTGGCTGGATACATCTCTCACAAATAACTTCCATAGAAATACCTACAAATTCATCTCGATTCAGATAGGCTTGTGGCTCAAATTTTCATCAAATATCAGGAATAATCATTCCTCTATCATAAAGTTCTTGTAATTCATCTCGATATACATAATCCTTTGTTATATCAGAAAAGACATTTTCTACGAGTACTTTCTCTGCAAAAACATGTGTAATAGAAGAGTATGAAGTAACAAGAAACAAAAAGAGTAAAAAAAGTATTTTTTTTGGAGACATATAATAATAGTTCAAAATTATGAGTGTACCGTTGCATACATAACAATTCACGCAGCCACAGAAACATTGAGCGATTCTTTCTTTCCTAACATTGGTATCATAACGATTTCATCAGAGACATCAAGTATCTTTCTATTGACTCAAGATTTTTCATTTCCTAATACAAAACATATATTTTCTGGAGTATTTCAAAAAAGAGTTTTATAATCAATACTTCTTTTATCAAGTTCAACACTATATATAAAAAAACTTTGTGCTTTTAATATTTTAATAAGCTCAAATGGGTTTCTATAATATTCCCAATCTATAGTATTTTGCGAAGTAAGAGCTGTTTTTGATATTTCATTTCTTGGTGGAGTTGGAGTATATCCTGTAAGATATATTTTTTCAAAGCCTGAACCATCAGCATTTCGAAAAATAGCACCAACATTTTGCATACTTCGAATATTATCAAGAAGAAGAATTTTCATTTATACAATTTTTTTGTTATTCGTCTAAATATTTTTATAGTTGAACACTGAATTCTTTTATTTTTTCCTCAAAATAGAGTATACTAAAGAAAATAATAAAAAAATATGCAAGACTTAACTATTATAAGCATTATAGTATTTTCTCTTCTCTATGGAAGTATTTTTTTCTTACGAAAAAAAGCAAACTATAAACGCACCCTCAATATGGTATTTTTGATGGTAAGTCTTCCGAAAAAAAACAGTGACCTCGATAGTAAAAAGGAAACTACAAAAGATTTTAAAGAAATGGTTTCTCTTATGGAACAACTCCTTTCTTCTCTCAAAAGTACACATTCTGGAAAACTCTTAAAAAAAATACTTGGGCAAGATACCATGAGTTTTGAATACATTGCTCACGAAAGTGAAATATATTTCTATGTAACTTGTGCAAAAAACTACAAAAAACTCCTCGAAAAACAAATTAATGGATTTTACCCTGATGCAATTATTGAAGAAACTCGAGAAATTAATATTTTTAAAAATAGAAAACATTACTCTACAACATATCTTAATACCGTAAAAAGTTTCGCATACCCAATAAAAACATATCAAAAACTTGAGAGTGATCCTATAAATAATATTACGAATGCATTTTCAAAACTAGATGAAGATCAGTCTGCAGCAGTACAAATACTTCTCAAGCCAATAGATGATGACTGGCAAGGAAAATCGACAAAAATTTCAAGTAAGATGATGCATTCAAAATCATCTCATTTCAGTCTGAATCCACTTAAAATACTCATCGCACTTTTTGAAATGTTTTTTACAAAACAAGAAGAGACTCAAAGTCCTAATGAGAATAATTCAAGTGCTCTGACGCAAGAACGCGCAAAAACAGTAGATGAAAAAGATGATAAAACATGATATCAAGTCATTATTCGTATCATCACTACTGGAAACTCTCAAAACGATACTCAAACAGAACTTACTAATATTATCTCAAGTTTTTCTCAGTTTTCTTATCCTGAACTCAATAAATTCACTTTTACGATTCATCACTCAGAAAAAACTCTCATAAAGAACTATATTTATCGCTATTTTAAAAGACCTCTCTGGCTTAAGAAAATGATTCTCAATACCGAGGAGCTTGCATCTTTATTTCACTTCCCCCATATCAGATACAATGAAACTCCTGAAATCAAATGGCAAAACTTCAAAGTCGTAAAAGCACCTACAAATCTCCCAAAAGAAGGAATTCTTCTTGGACAAAATATACATCGTGGAGTCAAGAAAGATGTGAGATTGAAAACTGAAGACCGTTTTCGACATTTTTATGTTATTGGACAAACAGGTACCGGTAAATCAAGTATTCTCCAAATTATGGCACGACAAGATTTCTTAAATGGTGAGTGACTTGCTATTATGGATCCTCATGGAGATCTTGTAAAAGACCTTCTTCCTTTTATCCCACGAGAACGAGCAGATGACGTAATAGTATTTGACCCTTCTGATGAGTCTCGTCCTATCGGTTTAAATCTCCTAGAAGCACTTCCTGAAGAACGTGATATGGTAGCTCAAGACGCAAATAATATCATGATTAAACTCTTTGGAAATGAAATATTTGGACCTCGACTCCAAGATTATTTTCTCAATGGATGTCTTACGCTTATGGAATATCCTCAAGGATGAGCTCTCACCGATATTATACGACTGTTTACTGATGATGATTTCCAAAAAGACCACGTCAGAAATGTAAAAAATCCTATTGTAAAAGCCTGGTGGGATAAGACCTATGCATCTATGGGGCAAAGAGAAAAACAAGAAATAATACCATACTTTGCTGCGAAATTTTCTGGTTTTATTACGAACCAAACCATGAGAAATATTATTGGACAAACAAAAAGTTCATTTAATATCGCTCAAGCAATGCAAGAAGGAAAGATTATTCTTCTCAATCTCTCAAAAGGGCTTATATGAGATATCAATTCTCAACTTCTTGGTATGATTGTAGTAAGTAAAATACAAACTGCAGCGATGCAACGACAAAGAATGACTAAAGAAGAAAGACGAGATTTTTATCTCTATATCGATGAGTTTCAAAACTATGTGACTCCCTCCATCGAATCAATACTTTCAGAAGCCCGTAAATACCGACTTGGTCTTGTTCTTGCACACCAATATCTTGGACAACTAGAAAAATCAGATGCTCTCACTAAATCTTCCCTCAATCTCAAAAATGCGATTTTTGGGAACGTAGGTTCTGTCATGAGTTATAAAGTTGGGCCAGAAGATGGAGAGTTTATGGCAAAATATTTCCAACCAACTTTTTCTGATGCCGACCTTATCAATATGGATAAATTTAAAGGAGTTATGAAGCTCGCGATAGATAATCAACCTTCTACTCCTTTTTCTATCATACCATCAAACCCATATCTTGAGACAGGAGACCCAAAAATAGCAAAAGCAATGATAGAGCTTTCGCGTCTTAAGTATGGTCGAGACAAAGCATTTGTCAGCAAGGAAATTGAATATCGAATTTGAGTAATGTAATACATATGACCCTCAAAGAAGAAAACGAAATACTCAAAAAACAACTGCAACATGCACAAGAATGGATGAAGCGAGAAATTTGAGAAAAAAAACAAAATCTAGAACACCATATTCAAGAAAAAATATATTCTTTCTTTTCACCAGGGGCTCTCTCCTACTTTCCATCAGATGGAATAGAAAATATCACTTCAAGTGAGATTATATTTGAACATATTCTTGCAGGAGAAGCACTTGATGGTATGGGTGTTATTATTGGCTACCAAAAAGTAATCGATGAAATGGTAGAGCTCTATATTACAAAATGATTTCGAAAATATTGTGAAAAGAACCTTCCTCATATAGCTCCTCAAAATATTCCTCTTGAAAAATCACTTCATAGTGTCATATATCAAAAATATATTCTCTCACTTTGAAGACTCTACAACATATTGCAACTCATTCAAAAACAAGAAGTAGATTCTTTTTATACTCAAGGCTTTGTATCTTATATAGAGTCAAGGCAATATCTTAAAAATTCCTTGCTTGATACTCATTTTTTCCTACTATTAGAAAGATTAATACGACTACACGCGATAACAGATAAACGACATTCGTGAACGCTCTCAAAACGCGATACCATAGAAGCAAGGAATATCATTATAGGAGACTTTCATGATACCAATTGTATACTTTCTCTCCTTGCAGACTCTCAAAACATTTCTCTTTAGATATATCTACTATTAATTCCCTTATGCGAATCCTTCTCTTTCTTCCAGCTTTTCTCTATCTTGCTCTTCTGGTGCTGAATCTTTGAATATTTAAGGCTACTAGCGAAATAAATTTTTTCTGGATAGCTCAGTTTCAAATCCCTGTTGTAATATTTATATCAATATTTTTCATTCTCTACATACTACTTCTTTGGATTGGATTTAATTTTTCCAATGTTTTCACGAATATAAAGACTCATAAGCTCGAAAAAGAAGTATTTGATCTTAAATCAAAGCTTTTAGGAAAACAATGAGAACTCCTTGAAAAAATAGAATCTCATTTTGATACTATACTTGAAAAATATAAAACAGATTCAGATAAAAAACTTGAACTCTATAAGAAAGAAAACGAAAAAATCGTAACAAATATAGAGTATGAAATGAAAAGTATGAAAGAAAAAATATGAAAAATAGGTCAAAAATAATATCTCGTTTTTATTAAAAAATATGAACCTTCAAAAAAAAACCGCTTTTACGCTGGTGGAACTCATAGTCGTAATAACGATTCTCGCTATTCTTGCAACTATAGCTTTTGTAAGTTTTCAATGATATACTGTAACCGCTCGAGATAGTACAAGAGTTACAGAGATACGAAGTATCAATAAACTTCTTGATTTCTATAAATTAGAAAATAATTTTTATCCTCTTCCAGATACTTCAATACAACTCACAGCAAGTGGAAAACTTATTGGATATCAATGATATGCAGGAACTGGTGTTTTTTCAAAAATATGATATTCAAATAGTGGAATGGACCCTCTTGATGAAACATTTTATACATATTACACGCTTCCAAGTGGCTCAAATATGCAACTTCTCACTTTTATAGAACAGGATAGTCTCACGCAAGATACAATTCCTGCTATTTCATCTACTTTTGCAGATAACCTCTCGAGAACACCTATAGTGTATGGAAATAAACTTTGAATTATTACTGACACTCAAGCTATACCTGTTCAAAGTCTTTCATGAGCTACAGATATTGATATTACAAAAACTACCACTACCTATAGAGCTATTCTTGATACAGATACTGTTTTTGAAGGAACATGAGATGAATTGCGATATGCAGTACCCCTTTCAAGTTGTCAAAGACTTGCAGATGCAAATATGTGAGGTTCAAGTTGATATTATACGATATATCCTATCAACAGCGACCCTGTAGAAGTATACTGTAACTTTGAAACTGCAGGAGTATGACTGACTCTCATTGCTCGAAGTGTGGATGATGTCAGTTTTAATGGAGATCCTTTTGGTTGGTTCGTATCAAGCTGAAGTCCTCAAATTGATGGTTCTCCCTATTCACTTGGAACTGATGTACGAGAAATCCCTTTTCAGAATGTATACCTTACCACCTATGATAGTGGAAAAAATATAACTGGAACAACGACGCTTGATGTAAATGATGTTGAACTTTTTAATGGAGCATATTCTAATGCAGCTCTTGCTGTTGAGTGATGTGTATGACAACCTATGACGGTATATATCCCTACCCCAACCCTTATTCCAGATAGTTGTCTGCTCTTTACATATTGGGGAAACTTTGCAAGTACCTCTAGTTATTGGTTTAGTCTTGATACTACTCCAGATGGAGATGGGCTCAATCCAAGAAGATATGGTGCTCAAGCTCCATATCCAGGGATGATATTTGTAAAATAAGTCTTTCTTCTCCAAAAATAATTATTACAATAGCAAGAGATTTATCTCTCGCTATTTTTTATGCTCTACATCGTCCCTACTCCTATTGGAAATCTCGAAGATATTACCTATCGTGCTGTAAGAATTTTATCTGAAGTAGATTATATCGCCTGTGAAGATACTCGAACCTCTGGAGTGCTTTTAAAACATTATCATATATCAACTCCTACCCTTTCTTATCATTCACATTCTGGACAAGCGAAAGTAGATAAAATCCTCGATATGCTCAAAAATGAAAAGGATATAGCCCTTATTTCTGATGCTGGAACCCCTGGTATTTCTGATCCTGGATATGCACTCGTGCAAGCTGCACTAGAAAATGGTATAGAAATCATCGCACTTCCAGGTCCATCTGCTGTGATCACTGCCCTCTCTGCTTCTGGAATGAGCTCACATCATTTTCTCTACCTTGGGTTCCTTCCTATCAAAAAAGGTCGTCAAACAATTCTGAAACGTATTTCAGAAAACAAAACCGAAATGATAGTTATATATGAAAGTGTTCATCGTATAGAAAAGACATTAAAAGATCTAGAACAATATTTTTGATGAGAACACAATATAGTAATAGGGAGAGAACTTACAAAAAAATTTGAAGAATACATTAGAGGAACTCTCATTGAGGCGCAAAAATATTTCAAAGAAAACCCTGGAAAAATAAAATGAGAATTTGTAATTTTATTCTAAAATATGGACATAGGAAATGCACTACGGAAAAAAGGAAGAGAAGATATCACTATACGTGCAACGATCGCAAATACGGTGAAAGAGTCTTATCCTTATAGCTTCAATATTGAATCTGTAAAAATACATGGAAATACAGTAAGTATAAAAACAGGAAAAGCACTTCTCAATTCAGAGCTTCAACTACTCCAAGAAGATATAAAAAAAGCTTCCTTACAGAAGCTAAAAAAGATGTGAATAATACTTTCTGATGATATACGACTCCGCTTTAATTAAGCTCCTCAAAATATACTTTATATTCAACTCCATGTATCACAACAATGTTTTCCTCAGAAGACGTATGTGGAATATCTAAGATACTTCCTTTCAAGAAATTACTCTGAGCATGAGCTTGAGGAACAATAATTCAAATCATAAAAATCAGAGTACTAATCATTAAAACGATAAAAGTACTACTTTGAATAGTCTCATCAAAGAATTTGTAATAATTGAAAATAGCTCTCTCTACCATTATATATGATTTTAAACCTATAATGGATATATTTTGACATATTTTTATTTTTAAGTCAAAAAAATGAAGCTTTTTACTGCTTCATTTTTTTATTGAGATAAATCGTATAATAAAAGGATGGAACAATAAAGAGAGTCATAAATGATCCTGCAGCAAGTCCAAAAATAATGGTAAATCCAAGACCGGCCCAAAATGGATCTTGAAGTGCAAGAGGAAGAACTCAAAATACAGTTGTAATAGTCGTAACAATAATTGGTTGAAGTCTTGATTTTCCTGCTGCAACGAGTGATTCTATATAATCCTCTTTTGTGAGAGTACTTTTATCAAAATTTCTATTCAGTCTATCTAAGTTTCGATTAATCCTATCAACAAGAATAATAGCATCATTTACCACAACTCAAGTAAGCGCAATAAATCCAATACCAAAAGTCATACTATATGGATTTCCTGTAACAAAAAGCCCAATATTTACTCAGAGAAGAGCAAGCACTACACTATAAAGTATAATAATAGGCTGTGAATAAGAATTAAACTGAAATACCAGTATGGTAAAGATAAGAAAAATTGCGATAAAAAATGATTGTATTGTAGCAAATATAAGTTCAGAATTTTCAGAATTTTCTCCTCAAGAGCTATATGATATTCCTTCTGGAAAATTATATTGCTCTGCGAAATCTATGAGTTGAGGTTGAATATCTGTTGGGAGTACTCCATTTTCCAGTTCAGACTCTACAGAAATATTTATTTTTCCATCAAGACGTCCTATAGAAGAAAGTGCTGGTTCAAAACTGAAAGATGCATAATCTCATACCCGTATCTTTCCAATACGTGTAGTCACTAAAAGATCTTCTATATCCTCAGGACTCACTGAATCTTCAAACTCTGCAATAGAAAGAACGATATCATTTTCCTCATAGTTTGATTTTATAGATCCAGCTGTTATTCCAGAAAAATAAATGCGAAGTTCTCCAAGAATATCATCAGGAGTAATACCAGAAAATGAAAGTTTATTAGTATCAAAACGAAATACAAACTGACCAGGATTATCAGTAGAACTCGTAGAAACATTCTTTGTCCCAGGAATATCTTGAAGAAAAGATTTAAAGTCATCTGCTACCTTTTTAAGGGTAGAAATATCTTTTGCTTGAGCAACATTGAGTTTAATTCAAACTGGAGCACCAGTAGGAGGACCATTTGCTTGAGTAGCTATTTCTACTTTTAGTCACTCTGATTGAAGTGGTTCAAGTTTTGTAAGAATTTGGTCTTCCACTTCAAAGACATCAAGCATTCCAGCATCTTTTCGTATAATTGCATCTGTAAGTTCAATATACACACTAATACTATTTCATGAAAGACTCACATAATATACTTTCATTTCTTCATAGGTTGAAACAATAGCTTCAATCTGTGGAATATATTTTCTCAGTCTTTCTTGCTCTACTCAAGTTTGAGCCTCTATATTTATATTAATCACCCCTTCATCACTTGCAGGAAAGAGTGTAAAACCAATCTTTGGAGAGAGAAAAACAAATGAAAGCACTAGAAGAATAAATGGAATAGTAAGTGAAAGAATTCTTGATTTTTTACTATGAATAAACTTTGAAAGAATTCTATAATATTTTTCAGAGAGTTTTTCAAGTTGTTTCTCTCGAAAGCTCAATACTTCAGATTTTATTTCTCTTTTTCCTTCTCGTTCTTTCGCTAAAAAATCTCTTTCTTCAGTAGAAAGTGCTTTTTCATGAGTCACATCTTTATGATAGGTCTTTTTTTGTGCTGCAAGCTTATAAAACAAAGCTGAAGCTAAAGTAAGAGAAAGTATGAGAGCCGCAAGAAGGGTTGAAAAAACAGTGATAGGAATATATGCCAGAAACTTTCCTATAACTCCAGGAAGAAATATCATAGGAAGAAATGCTACAAGAGTAGTAGCAGTACCACTTATGAGAGGAGCTTTCAAATCCTGAACAGCAAGAATAACGGCATTTTTTCGAGAAAATCAAAGCTTTTGTCGCTCAGAAGCTCATTCAATAATTACGATGATAGTATCGATAGCGATTCAAAGAGTCAGAACAAGAGAGAAATTAGTAAGAAAGTTTAGGGAAAATCCCATTACATTAAGTGCAATAAATGTGATGAAAAATGCAAGTGGAAGTAATATACTCGCTATAAGTGATTCACGTAAACCAACAAAAATAAAGATAGTAAGAAATACGAGTATAAAAGTCTGGATAGCTGTACTCCCAAGATTTTTATAATCTTCTACTATAGCAGCACCTAAGTCTTGAGAATATTTTATCCCTAAGTCTTCAAATCATGGAGTATCAGCAATATAGGATTCAAGTGTTTCTTTGGCACTTTTTGAAATGGAAAAAATACTATCCCCTGCTTTTTTATTTACAGAGAGAGTGACATAGTTATATCACGAAGCATTATAAAATCAGAGACTTTTAATATTTTTCTCTTTATATTTTTTTTCTATCTGTGCTACATCTTTGAGTTTAATACTTGATGTCCCATTTCACTTGATAATAATATTTTCAAGTTCTGTAATACTATTAAGCTCACCATCAAAACGAAAATCATAATTAAGATCACCTATAGTATAATTCCCTATTGGAGTATTTTTATTAAAAGCTCTCAGCGTTTGAGCAACAGAAGTAAGAGAAAGATTTAAGTTTTCAAGCTTTGCTTTTGAAATAAGGATTTTAATTTCATACTCTGAAACAGATGACTGACCAGAAAAAGGGTCTGAACCAGCTCCTCAAATATCGATAGATTCTATTCATCCTTTGCCTTCAAGATCATTTTCCATCTGACGAGCAAGCGTCATAAGACGAAAATTATTATAGTCATCCTGAGGTCCGTATACGAGTGCTTCAAACAATAACTCATTCTTCGTTGAAATTTCTTGTACAATAGGATCATTCACATCGACAGGAAAAGATAATCTATCTATCTTATCTTTTATATCTGTAAGAGCATCTCTTGTATTCACTCCATTTTTTAGTTCTACTACTGTTGAACTAAAACCTACTCATGAAGTAGAAGTTATTTTATTAATTCCTTCTATATCTTGGATTTCTTTTTCTACTTTTTCAGTCACAATACTATCCATATCTTCAGGATTTACTCCAGGATAACTTATAGATATAGAGATTATACCGAATTTAATATCAGGACTTGATTCTTTTGGAATCGAAATCATAGATAATATCCCCGTTACAATTATGAGAAAAATGAACAAAAAAGATACTTTGTAGTTTTTTACCCAAAAAGAAAAAAATGATGGTTTGAGTTTTTTCATAGATTATTCTTCAATTATTACAAATTTATTTTCATCAAAATTTGAAATATCATTGAGAACGATTTTCAAATCACTACAGTTTTCAGCACAAGAAACTACTTCAATATACTCACCATACACTTCACCAAGTCTAATCCTGACATTTTCAAATAAAGATCAAGATAAAGTTTTTACATATCCTATATCTCCTCATTCTGTAGAGATAACATTTAAAGGAAGGAGCATCTTTTCTGTTGGG
>Ga0102810_1000831_pt1 | contig 11439 bp, 3 predicted proteins | sample ColrivemetaGS573_FD_84506 | JGI IMG/M metagenome (GOLD analysis project Ga0102810, IMG submission 84506) | Estuarine microbial communities from the Columbia River estuary - Ebb tide ETM metaG S.573 | ecosystem: Environmental > Aquatic > Marine > Intertidal zone > Estuary | place: USA: Columbia...
GTGAAATATAAGGTCATGGCAACAAATGGACGGTTAATTATTTTTCATAAAAATGACCCTACTAATAAGTTTAAAGTTGGTGATGAAATTGTTTCGGTTGATGGCACCATCGTTTCTAAAGCGAATTTATGTGAATTACAGGATCTACTTAACGCAAATAATAATTGGGACAAATTTAAAATTGAAACAATGACGAAATAATAAAGACAGAACTATGGCGTTAATTATAGAGAAGCCCAAAACAGAATAGAAGAAAAAGTTTAAATTATCTGCTAATAAACTACCGACTCTTCAATTGAAACGGATATATCTTTGTTTTGGAAGTCATATTTAAATTGAAAATATATTCAATATCGAGATAGAGGATTTTACTATCACTTACTAAATTAACCAAAGGGAGTTATGCTTTTAGTATAACTAGAGTAACCATTACTATCATCTTAAAAATAGAATAATATGACACCTTTTGTAAATCGCAGTATCGTTTTCCTAATATTTTTTTGTACCAGTTTTTGTTTTTCAAAATCAAACAACAAAACTATTAAAAGTATATTACAAGAATTACAGTCCGAAACCCATTTAATACAAGAACACTATAATATTACTAATCAAAAACTATATGAAAAGTTAGAAAATGTTACTAGAGAACTTCGTATAACCAGAATCATAGAACGACAAGTGGCATTATTAATTCAAAAGGATGAACTACAAGAACAGTTGAGAAACAATAAGATTTTTGAAGAAACAGATATTAGTAAAATACGTTATTTAAAAGGTTTGCAAATCATTAAAATATTATATGAAAAGACTTTGAGTTTAGATCATCATTTTGCCTCTGTTAGCACATTTAATGAAATCAATAATTTAAGTAACCCAAATCAATATCCAGAGTTTGCAAAAATGAAAGATGCTATTAAAAGTAAACAAGACAAAAAAGCCGGATTTAATCTTTCTAGTATTTTAGGTGATAATATTTATACTTCTGTTGTGCATTCTTTGGTCTCATTATTTGCTGACACAAGTACAAGTAAAGCAGAAAAAGAAAAGAGCTTAAAAGATGTCGAATGCATTTTAGATTTTACCTTAAGAATGCATAACGATCTAAATACTATTTATTTTGAAACTGCTTTTTTACAAAAAAGCAATGAGAATATAATAAAAGAGCTAGAACAACTATTTGTAGATTTCACCAAACCAATAAAATATAAGACATCACTTAAACAGTGCAGAAATGCTGATGACTGGGATGCAGTCCGTGAAAATTTAAATAGATATCTACAAGAACTCAATAAAATTATTTATGACGACTCACAGCACAATAAAGCTCACAAAATGCAAATTAATCTCGAGTTTCCTATAGATAGATTATTGCAATTTGTAACACAATATAATATGCATATTAATCAAGGTGCAAAGTTCTATGAAAAGTTTGGAATTATGTTAAATAGTTATGAAAATGAAAAGCAATGTGAAACAAAGATCCCCCCAGAATATATAAAACTCAAAGCAAATATCGAGACAAGTATTGAAAGCTTTAATACGGCGTATAAACCTGTTGAAATAAACGGAAGTAAAATGAAACAGGTCCTTTATGGTATTAATGAGTACGATTAAAAAAAAGTCAAGATTATTATCGTTATCAATTAGCTAAAAAGTTAGGCTGTAAGTCTCAGTATCGCTACATTTGTTAGTCATTTAATTAATAGCAGAATGAGCAAACAAAGTAAACGAAAAGAGGCCTTATTATATCACGCAAAACCAACACCTGGTAAGATTGAAGTTGTTCCAACTAAAAAGTATGCAAGTCAGAGAGACTTGTCGTTAGCCTATTCTCCGGGTGTTGCCGAGCCTTGTTTAGAAATTGAAAAGAACAAAAATAACGCATATAAATATACTGCTAAAGGGAATCTAGTCGCCGTAATTTCTAATGGAACGGCAGTTTTAGGACTTGGTAATATTGGGCCAGAAGCTTCAAAGCCGGTCATGGAAGGAAAAGGACTCTTATTTAAAATATTTGCAGGGATTGATGTTTTTGATATAGAAGTGGATACTGAAAATGTAGAAGAATTTATTCAAACGGTTAAAAATATCGCGCCAACGTTTGGCGGTATAAACCTAGAAGATATTAAAGCCCCTGAAGCCTTTGAGATTGAAAGACGCTTAAAGGAAGAATTAGACATCCCAGTGATGCATGATGACCAACATGGAACTGCCATTATTTCATCGGCAGCATTATTGAACGCACTAGAACTTTCAGAAAAAAAGATTGATGATGTTAAGATTGTAGTTAGTGGGGCAGGGGCAGCTGCGATTTCCTGTACACGCTTATATCAAGCTTTTGGTGCAAATCCAAAAAACATTGTAATGCTGGATAGTAAGGGGGTTATCAGACAAGACAGAGATAATTTAACTACTGAGAAAAAAGAATTTGCCACGGATAGAAAAATAGATACCCTTGATGAAGCCATGATTGATGCAGATGTGTTCATAGGCTTATCAACTTCCGATATTGTTACGCCTGCAATGCTAAAAGTCATGGCTAAAAATCCAATTGTTTTCGCAATGGCAAATCCAGATCCGGAAATAAAATATCAGTTGGCGATAGATACTAGAGACGATATTATTATGGCTACTGGCCGAAGTGACCACCCTAATCAGGTTAATAATGTGCTTGGGTTTCCCTTCATTTTTAGAGGTGCATTAGATGTACGGGCAACAAAAATTAATGAGGCTATGAAAATGGCAGCTGTAAAAGCACTTGCTAATCTGGCAAAAGAACCGGTTCCAGAGCAAGTTAATATTGCTTATGATGAAACGAGATTAACATTTAGTAAAGACTATATCATTCCAAAACCTTTTGACCCTAGACTTATTGCAACAGTACCTCCAGCAGTAGCAAAAGCAGCTATGGAAAGTGGTGTGGCGAAAGAGCCTATTGAGGATTGGCAGAAATATGAGGACGCCTTATTAGAACGCTTAGGTAATGATAATAAGATAGTGAAACTGCTACTTAATAGAGCAAAAACTAATCCGAAACGTGTCGTATTTGCTGAAGCAGACCACCTAGATGTTTTAAAGGCAGCACAAATTGTGCATGAAGAAGGTATTGCAATTCCTATTTTGTTAGGACGACAAGACGTCATTGAAAAATTGAAAGCCGAAATTGAATTTGAAGCTGATGTAATCATTATCGATCCGAAGTCAGATCAACAAATTGAGCAAAAAAATAAATATGCTAAAGTGTTTTGGGAACAGAGAAAACGTCGAGGCGTAACCTATTTTTCTTCACAAAAACTAATGCGTGAGCGTAACTATTATGCGGCCATGATGGTTAATGAAGGTGACGCAGATGCACTAATTACTGGGTATTCACGAAGCTACCCATCTGTTGTAAAACCAATGCTAGAGCTTATAGGCTTAGCTCCTGGATCTACGCGAGTAGCAACGACTAATGTTATGATGACAAAAAGAGGACCAATGTTCTTGAGCGATACTTCCATTAACATCAACCCCTCAGCAGAAGATTTAATTAAAATTTCACAAATGACTGCTGGGGTAGTAAAAATGTTTGGAATGGAACCTGTTATGGCAATGATTTCCTATTCTAATTTTGGATCATCTAAAAACCAGACTGCAACTAAAGTGAGAGAGGCAGTAGCCTATTTACATAAAAGACATCCAAATTTAATTGTCGATGGTGAGTTACAGTCAGATTTTGCATTGAATAGCGAAATGCTTCAGGATATTTTTCCGTTTTCTAAACTCGCAGGAAAAAAAGTAAATACACTTATTTTTCCGAATTTAGAGTCGGGTAATATTACCTATAAATTATTAAAAGAATTAAATAATGCAGATTCTATTGGACCAATTATGATGGGAATGAGAAAGCCAGCTCATATCCTACAATTAGATGCAAGTGTTGATGAAATTGTAAACATGACTGCAATTGCAGTTATAGATGCGCAGAAGAAGGAAAAAGAGCAAGCAGAAATGTCCATAAAGACTAAAAAAAGATAAACCATTTGACGATTAAATTGACTATTCAATACGATTTAACATATCCTAATGGGAATGCCCAATAATTTTATTACATTTGGGAGTTTAATGAGGGATAATACATGATTACACACATTCAAGGTAAGCTAGTTGAAAAAAACCCAACAGATGTAGTTATTGACTGCAATGGCGTGGGCTATTTACTAAACATTTCCTTACATACATTTTCTCAAATTCCAGATCAAGAAAACCTCAAATTGTACACACATCTTCAGGTAAAAGAAGATTCGCACACGTTGTTTGGCTTTTCATCTTTGTCTGAGCGGGAAATGTTTAAATTATTAATTTCTGTAAGTGGCATTGGTGCAAATATAGCACGAACAATGTTATCCTCATTAGCACCTAAACAAATAAGAGAAGGAATTGCGACCAATGATGTGGCATTAATTCAATCAATTAAAGGCATTGGTGCAAAAACAGCACAACGCGTTATATTAGACTTAAAAGATAAAGTTTTAAAGATCTATGATATCGATGAAGAATTTGTTTCACAAAACAATACAAGTAAAGATGAAGCGTTATCTGCTTTAGATGTTTTAGGTTTTAATAAGAAACAAGCAGAGCGTGTGGTTGATAAAATTATTTTAGCGCAACCTGAAGCTGACGTAGAAGTCATTATTAAACAAGCCTTAAAAAATTTATAATTAGATTTGAATATAACTAACAACAAACCCTACCATAATATTAAAAAGCAACTTCTTTCAATAATTGCTATATTACTATCTCTAGTATCATGGGCTCAAGTAACAACACCTCAGGATTCTACTAGTACTGGGTACAGTTTGGGTAATTTGCAAATGCCTAATCCAACAAGTATCGTTTCTCTTTATACATACGACCCCTTCACAGATAGATATATTTATACTGAATCGGTTGGTGACTTTAATATTAATTACCCCATTATTTTAACACCTCAGGAGTATCAAGAACTTATTGTAAAAGAAAATGCAAGAGACTACTACAAAGATAAAATTGATGCTTTTGATGGTAAAAAGGAAGGTTCTGAAGAAGAACAAAAAAATCTGTTACCTGAATTTTATGTAAACTCTGGCCTTTTTGAAACCATATTTGGAGGGAATACTATAGAAGTTGTGCCTCAGGGTTCTGTTGAAATGGATTTGGGGATTTTATTTTCTAAACAGGATAACCCTGCATTTTCACCTCAAAACCGAAGTAATTTCACTTTTGATTTTGACCAACGAATCAGTTTAAGTTTACTTGGTAAAGTAGGAACACGTTTGCAAGTCACTGCAAATTATGATACGGAGTCTACTTTTGATTTTCAAAATTTAGTCAAATTAGAATACACGCCAACAGAAGATGATATCATTCAGAAAATTGAGGTTGGTAATGTAAGTATGCCTCTTAATAGTTCATTAATAACAGGCGCTCAAAGTTTATTTGGTGTAAAAACAGAATTGCAATTTGGTAAAACTACGGTAACAGCTGTTTTTTCTGAACAAAAATCGGACACTAAAAACGTTGTAGCTCAAGGTGGAGGAACACTGCAAGAATTCGAATTCTTTGCGCGTGATTATGATGAAAATAGACACTTCTTTTTAGCACAATATTTTAGAGACACTTATGATGCGGCGTTAAATAATTATCCATTTATAAATACTCAGGTGCAAATTAGTAGAATTGAAGTTTGGGTTACTAATAGAAATAATAGAACAGATAATGTTAGAAACATTGTTGGTTTGCAGGATTTAGGTGAACCAAACCCTGAGAAAACAGGTATTGCTTTTGATGATATGGGGAATCCACAGCCTGGATTTGACCCCGTTACTTTTTTTAATGTTGGTCCGGGTGCTTATCCAGATAATGCAAATAATGACTTTGACCCTTTAGCCATTGGAACAACTTCTGTGCTTACCGAATTAATTAGAGATGTAGCTACTGTACAATCTGGTTTTGGAACAACACAAAGCTTTGTTAGTGAAGGAAAAGATTATGGGAAACTAGAAAATGCAAGAAAATTAACTCAAGGGCAAGAATATACGGTCGACAATCAATTAGGATTTATTTCATTAAATCAACGGCTTAATAATGATGAAGTTTTAGCTGTAGCTTTTCAATTTACAGTGGCTGGTGAAGTTTACCAAGTGGGTGAATTTGCTAATGACGGAGTAGATGCTACAGGTGTTGAAACAGATGCTATGGGCGATGTCATTGGTGTAACAAACAATAATCTTATTTTAAAATTATTAAAGAGCCCAATTACAACAACATCAGAGCCTATTTGGGATTTAATGATGAAAAATATTTACAATACAGGGGCATATCAATTAAGTCAGGAGGATTTTAGACTGAATATCTTTTATAATGAAGCTACTGCTGTAAATTATATAAAACCTGTTGACGGTACACCATTTCCAATTTTTGATGCCAATACTACAGATACGGCCGATGATAGTGAAATTGTTGAAACACCGTTAATACGTCTATTCCATTTGGATAAATTAAACTTTAATAATGATGGTCAAGTCGGCGGTGATGGTTTCTTTGACTTTGTTCCAGGTATGACCGTTATTCCGCAATATGGAAAAATAATGTTTACCAAAGTTGAACCGTTTGGAGAGTATCTTTTTGATGTGTTAGCACTCGGTGGCGAAGATTATGAAACAAATTCATCATATAATGGCAATCAAGAAAAGTATGTTTATGATATTTTGTATAAAGAAACTAAAACGGCTGCATTAGAAGAGGTTGAGAAAAATAAATTTCAACTTAAGGGAAGGTATAAGTCTGAAGGCGGTAATGGTATCCCAATTGGAGCATTTAATGTACCAAGGGGTTCTGTAAGAGTAACTGCTGGTGGACGCGTATTAGTTGAAGGCATCGATTATACAGTAAATTATCAACTGGGTACTGTGCAAATATTAGATCCAGCCCTTCAAGCATCTAATACGCCTATTAATGTATCAGTTGAAAATAATTCTATTTTCGGTCAACAGTCTAAGCGTTTCTTTGGTGTTAATATAGAGCATAAGTTTAATGAAAATTTTGTTATTGGTGGAACTTATATCAGCTTAAAAGAAAGGCCAATAACTCAAAAAGCAAATTATAATAATGAACCCATAAGTAATAAGATCTATGGACTTAATGTAAACTATTCAACAGAGGTTCCGTTCTTAACACGGTTAGTCAATAAATTACCTAATATAGATACAGATGTACCATCTAATTTATCTGTTAGAGGTGAAATAGCAGCACTGCGTCCTGGTTCACCAAAAGGAACCGATTTTCAAGGGGTAGCAACATCTTACGTAGATGATTTTGAAGGGTCTCAAAGTTCAATCGATTTAAAATCGGCATTATCTTGGCACTTATCAAGTCGGCCAGATGTATTACCGGTAAATATTCTTGGAGATAATACGCAAGGTATCCAAAACGGTTTCGGTAGAGGTTTGCTTAACTGGTATCATATTGATCCTATATTTTATAGTAATCAGCGCCCAGGAGGAATTAGTGATGATGATATGTCAGGATTATATACATCGCGTGTTTTTATTAACGAGTTATTTCCGCAACAAGATATTGCACAAGGACAAACCGCTGTATTGAATACTTTAGACTTAGCGTATTACCCTGATGAAAGAGGGCCTTATAATTTTCAAGATACACAAGTAGATCCATCAACAAATACCTTAACACAACCACAAAATTCGTGGGCTGGTATTACACGACAATTAACATCTACAGATTTTGAGCAAGCAAATGTTGAGTATATTGAATTTTGGTTACAAGATCCTTTTCAAGAAAACCCAACCAACCCTGGAGGAAAAATTGTATTTAATCTTGGTAATATTTCTGAAGATGTCATTAAAGATGGTCGTAAGTTATACGAGAATGGCTTACCTCAAGATGGAGATATATCAGGTTTAACACCAACAACATTTGGTACTGTTGTACCACAAAATCAATCTTTAATTTATGCCTTTGACACTACAGGAGGAGAACGAACGAATCAAGATGTTGGTTATGATGGGTATGATGATATTGAAGAACAAGGCCTTGAAGCTTTGTATGGTAGTTTGCCAGATCCAGCGAATGATAACTATACTTATTTCTTAAATACAGATGGTGATTTATTTGAACGATATAAGCGCTATAACGGAACACAAGGTAATTCGCCAGATACATTTACAGATACAAATAGAGGAAATACGACACAACCAGATGTTGAGGATATTAATAGAGATAACACGATGAATACCATTGATAGTTATTTTGAATATGAACTTGATATTAGTCCTACAGATTTAAATATTGATAACCCGTATATTGTAGATATAAAGGACAGTGAAGCCAGGTTGCTAGCTAACGGAGGAACAGTTGTTCCTGTTTGGTATCAATTTAGAGTACCAGTTGAAGAATTTACTAGCAACGTTGGAGGAATTGCAGATTTAAGGTCTATTCGATTTGCGCGTATGTATGTCAAAGATTTTACCGAACCAACTATTTTTAGATTTGGAAGTTTAGATTTAGTGCGCAGTGAATGGCGTAGATATGGTCAAACTTTAGACGATGATGGAGGAGATCCCTCTTTAGATCCAACCATTTTTACTGTTGGAGTTATTAGTACTTTAGAAAATGATGGTAGTTATCAATCACCTCCCGGAGTCGATCCAGAAGAACTTTATAATAATAATACTGTAATTAGACAAAATGAACAGTCGTTAGTTTTAAATGTTTGTGATTTAGAATCGAAGGATGCTAGGGCAGTTTATAAAAACATCAGCGTTGATATGAGGCAGTACAAGCGTTTACAGATGTTTATGCATGCCGAGGAAGGCGAAATCCCGGGATTAGGTGATAAAGATTTGGTAGGTTTTATTAGAATGGGTAATGACCTTACTCAAAATTATTACCAAATTGAGGTGCCTTTAACCGTTTCTACAGGAACTTCAAGATCGGCATTATGGCCCGAGGAAAATCAGATTGATATTCAATTAGAAATATTACAACAAATTAAAGCTGCAGCTATAAGCGATGGTTTAGATGCTTTAAGCCCAACGTTCTATGATGTTGTTGGAAATGACTTGACCTTAGTGCCACCTGGCGGTGAGTTTGATGGTTATGAGGATATTGAACAAAGAGTAGGTATACTCGGTAACCCTAATTTTGGTGATATTAGAACTTTAATGGTAGGTGTGAAAAATGCATCTTCAGGAAATAGGTGTGGTGAGATTTGGTTTAATGAATTGCGTCTTGCAGATATGGATAACAACGGTGGCTGGGCAGCAGTTTTAAGTCTTGATTCAAATATTGCTGATTTTGCAGATGTTAGTGCAACTGGAGCTCGAAGTACTGCTGGGTTTGGTGGTATTGAGGAAGGACCGCAACAACGTAGTATAGAAGATGTCGTTCAATATGGTGTAGTCACTAATGTAAATGTTGGACAGTTATTACCTGAGGAATGGGGTATTCAAATTCCGTTTAATTATGGTCAAGGTGAAGAAATAATTACACCAAAGTATGATCAATTATATAAAGATATTGAGCTAGACACAAGATTGGATGCAGCGGAAAATAGTGAAGAGCGCAATACCATACAAGAACAATCAGAAGATTACACGAAACGTAAAAGTATTAATTTTATTGGGGTAAGAAAAAATAGAACTACTGATAAAACACCACGTTTTTACGATGTTGAAAACTTAACATTAAATTATTCATATAATAAAGTAGATCATCGTGATTTTGAAATTGAAAGCTCAGTTGATAAACAAGTAGCTGCTGGAGTAAATTATGCGTTTAATTTCAACCCTTTAATTATTGAGCCCTTTAAAGAGAATGATTCTATATTTACAGGGAAATATTGGAAACTTTTTAAAGACTTTAACGTTAACCCTTTGCCGACTAGCTTTACCATAAACACTAATTATAATAGACAATTTAATAAGCAAAAGTTTAGAGAGGTCGAGTTAGGTGGTGCAAACATTGGTTTGGAAGAATTATATAGAAGGAATTATATTTTTGATTTTCAATATACCTTAAACTATAACTTAACGAAGTCATTAAGCTTTGACTTTACTGCTAATAACAATAATATTGTTAGAAATTATTTTATAGATGATCAGTTAAATGGTAGACAAGACCCAGATCTCGATGTTTGGGATAGTTTCTTTGATGTTGGTGATCCAAATATGCAATACCAAAGGTTAGGAGTCAATTACGATATCCCAATAAATAAAATCCCAACGTTTAGCTTTGTTAACGCTACTTATACATATAGTGGAGAATTTCAATGGCAAAAAGGTTCAGATTTGTTTGGAAATATTGAGCTTAATGGTCAAACCTATGATTTAGGAAATTCTATATCTAATGCGAATTCCCATAATATTAATACAAGTTTAGATATGAATAGACTGTATAAATATATAGGCATTGAAACAAAAAGAAATACGGGTCGAGGGCGACCAAGTAGAGAAAGTAAGGGAACACCTCCTGGTGAAGATGATAAAGCAAAGAAACCAAAAACAAAAAAACCAAGTAAGCTCGGTAACTTTGGATTAGGGTTATTAACTATGGTTAAGCGTATTCAGGGGAATTATAATGAAATCAATGGTACATACCTTCCTGGTTATTTGCAATCACCTGGGTTTATAGGAACACTTAAACCAACACTGGGATATACTTTTGGAAGTCAGCGCGATATTAGAGGTTTAGCTGCACGAAATGGATGGCTTACTAGATTTCCTGAATTTAATCAGCAATACACAGAAATAAAATCAAAACAATTAGATTATTCTGTAAACATAGAACCGTTTAATGATTTTAAAATTGATTTGGTTGGAAATAGAATTATTTCTGAAAATTTCGCAGAAAATTATAACATTAATAATGTTGGTGGCGAATTAGAATATGAATCGCTAACACCAAATAGTTTTGGAAACTTTACAATATCGACATTACTTATAAAAACAGCGTTTAGTAAAAGTGATGAATTTGAATCACAACCATTTGATGATTTTTCAAATAATAGATTGACAGTAGCTAATAGATTAGCAGTAGAGAGAGGTATCGATATAAATAATCCAGCAAATATTGATGCTGAAGGCTTCCCTTTAGGCTATGGTAAAACAAGTCAAGCTGTATTATTACCTTCATTTTTATCCGGATATGCCGGACAAGACGCTGGTAAAGTGAAGTTAACGGCATTTAGAGATATGCCTATACCCAACTGGGATATTAAGTATACTGGTCTCATGAAGTTAGCGTGGTTTAAGCAACGATTTAAACGATTTTCTTTATCTCATGGCTATCGTTCTAACTATACAATAAATCAGTTTAGGTCTAACTTAGATTATGATGCAGATAATCCAGATGACTTAGATCAAAATGGAAACTTTAAAAACGAAACATTATATAGTAATA
>Ga0102810_1000832_pt1 | contig 11434 bp, 18 predicted proteins | sample ColrivemetaGS573_FD_84506 | JGI IMG/M metagenome (GOLD analysis project Ga0102810, IMG submission 84506) | Estuarine microbial communities from the Columbia River estuary - Ebb tide ETM metaG S.573 | ecosystem: Environmental > Aquatic > Marine > Intertidal zone > Estuary | place: USA: Columbia...
AACCTAAACGAAACTAATATCACAAGGAAGACTAAAAATGTTAACACATACAAATCATCGTTCTTTTGCAGAGGTAGTGGCTCACTACGATAGCATCGTCCCACTGCGTGGCGCGCAGAACAAAGGCAGGGACATCCGCCCTATTGGTGATCGCCGCCGCAAGCACGAACGTATCGTGAAGATCAGCAGCAGCTGCTACGCTTTGTCCGATGGGTATCACTTCGGTGACGGGCATTTCGGGTATTGGCCTTTTGCAGGGAGCTTCACGCCGACAAGCACAAACATGGAGAAGCATGCACCTATCGTGTGGCGCAGGAAGCGTAATGGCACCGAAGAAGTCACCGTGCGTAATGGCTTCGGTCCGGGTGCGCACAACAGCAGGTACGACTTCCTATGGCGGCATACACCAATGAATATGTGGTTCCGCATTCGCAACGGAAAACACTTCCTCGAGATAGGCGACACTAACTATTATATGGCCAAGTCAAGAACGGTGCCGAAATATATGTACGAAAAGTTCGTCTTGGGGGGCCAGTATAATAAGTGGGCCACAACGCAGGACGACAACTCCTCAGTTAAGTTCATACGCACCGAAGATGGGTGGCAACATGTCGAGGGTACAGGATGCAGCTTGCCGGAAGCGGCAAAAGTCAACAAAGACCTCAAGGCCAAGTTCAAGGACGACATCAAGAAGTTCTTCGAATGGGGCATGGCTATGTCGCCGCTATTGCCTCTGGTGGACAACGATTACCACAATACACAAATGAACAACCTATACGCGCACTACAAGCAGAGGCTGCGTTACTCCGCGCTACAACCTGAGCCGCTTGTGGCTCGCAGTATCGTGCGCGACGAACAACACGATGCGCGGCTTTCGTTGTGGGTATTCTTCGCCAAGAACTGCACCGATGGGTGGCATTGGAACATGGAGTATCTAACCCAAACGGTAAAAACCAAGGAGGATTTAGCCAAAGTACGCTCGCGCTACAACTCGTTCATCAATAAACAACTAGGCTTTATGCAGAAGTAAGGAGAACAACTATGCCTCAACTATCACTCAAACTCGTAAAAGAAATTGTCGGGCAGGAAGACACCATTTATCCGAATTTCGGAACTCAGGATATGGCGCACGAATTCACGCAGAAAGTTCGCGGTATTTCAGTCGCGCCGAGAACTGTGGATTCTATGTGGGTGTATCGCCCACAAGATACCTACGCCATGGGATATATCGGCTACTGCCAAGTGCACGAGAACTATAGGCCCAATCGCGATTCGCAGCGTTACGCGGTGTTCTCGCCCAACATACACAACGGCAAGTTCAATTATGGGGCGAAACAACACATGGCTAGTGCCCTGCATAGAGCCAAGGGTGTTGCCAACGCAGCAAAACATCTACGTCCGTTAACTACCAAGCAAGTGCTAGAGTTTACGCAAAGCGATTTTGTCAGTGCCTTGTACGATGCAAAGTCCGCAGCACGGAGCCAAGTGGCTAAGGCTACGCAGCAGATCGACTGCAAACTGTTTCCCTTGGAAAGATACCGTAAGGCGGACGTAACCCCGTTGCAGGATGAACTCGAACGCATACTGCACTCGGGCTACGTGTTCGTTGATAAGGAACTCGAAGCGCAGCTTCACGCGGGGTTTGCCGCGATTTCGGAGTATGAAGAGAACAAGAAACTACACGAAGCGAAGCATACATTCATCGAGGTTATAGAGGCTCACGGCAGAAATACTTTCCGTGGCTACGCTGAAGTGGATGATGACCGAAGCCTATATCGCATGGCGGATACGAAAGAGAACTTGTTCTACTTCTCGCAGGAAGAACTACCAGAGCGTCTAATGGGTGCGATGTCTGTGCTGTCGATGGTGGAGGTAGGGATATACGTTTCTGGTGTTGGGTATCGAGCCGCTAACAATATGTTCTATGTGAGGTGTGAGTAAGACAACGTGGTAGCTTCAAACATAGTAACATATCGCATAACGATACATTCTACTACGGAAGAGGTAGATATAATGTGTTTTGACATAGGATGTATTGACACGTCAGTTTTGGGTCATTACGTTAGCATAAACGAGACCCCCCAATGGGTCCAAGAGCGTATCGCAGTTTTAATGATGACTGACCCTACCCCACCGACTGAAGAGGTTGACGCGGTAGGGCGTAGGATAGATCGCTCAACCTATTGGGTCTACCATGAATAGGTAGTGAGTCACTACCATGGGGGGCGGTTCGCTGCCCCTCACAAACTAACCGAAGCCAGTTATCACGCGCGACCCGTTTCAAAGGTTGCACCATAGCTATAAAAGGAGAACCCAATGGCCATGACACCAGAAGCTAAAGTTAAAAAGATCGTCGTGAAGTACCTAAAGGAATTGGGTGCCTACTACTTCTACCCTGTAACGGGGGGTTTCGGACGGAGCGGCGTACCTGACATCGTCGCATGCTACAAAGGATTGTTTTTCGGCATCGAGTGCAAGGCAGGGAAAGGTAAGACCACCGCACTACAGCAGAAGAACTTAGAGGATATCAAAGCTGCAGGAGGCTTTGATTGGGTCGTGAATGAAGAGAACATGCACGACACGAAAGAGACGCTCAAAACATGGGCGAACATAAACCAACCTAGACCATAAGGAATGATTAACATGACTGCACTTAAAGCACAGGAAGTATACATCACAACCCGCCTAGACTCAGATACCTCTTTTGGGGTGCGTGTCGATACCGGCGAACAAGTGTTCATCAACGCAAAGCTCGTGCGAGAAAAGAAATTGGACCAAGGGGAAACACGCATACTAATCCTAACCCCTAATCCTACTGGGAAGTCGGACACACCTTGGCAAGCCATTGGCATATCTATAGAGGACATAGCCCCCGAAGCGCCGACACCCCGTGTGGAAGAAGCCAAGCTGGAAGACCGTATCATGCAGATGTTTGAGATAGCGGAAAACCAATTTGCGCACACCTCCGCAATGCTCGCCACAGAAATGGGTGTCCCCGACACCGAGATGCAGTTGACCCTCAGTCGTATGCACAACGCCGGAGAGATAGCCAAGGCACAGGTTCACTGCAAAGGAGGCCAAGACAAAGCCTCGTTTGTTCTCTGGGCAGCTGAAACTGCGTGGTTCTCGATGTAATGGAAGACAAGAAATTAACCCCCACATTGGAAGCTGAATACAGGTTCCTAAAGCAGCAGTTGGATTTTTGTATGGAGGCGCAAAACACAACGGATGCGTCTCCGTCAGCCTCACAGCGTTACTACTACGCCAAGGGCGACTTGACCACGTTTGTGCGTAATCGACGAGAAGAAGGGTATAAGATATGACTGAGCAAGAAGAACGTGTGTGGAAGTACTTAGTAAAAAATCGGGAGGCCAGCCCGTATAAAATAGCCAAGGAAACCGATGTACCCCTAATGTTTGTTGACCAGCTGATCGCTCGTATCTCGTCAACCAACTGGAGAGAAGAAGTACCTGACAGTTTTGTGAAAGCTGATGACGACAAGCCTCGGTATGATCTGTTACCCCCCGAGATGCTCGAAGAAACTGCGCAGGTGCTTACGTTCGGTGCGCGGAAATACAGCGCGCACAACTGGGCCAAAGGCGCTTCGTGGAGCCGATACTTTAGTGCCATGATGCGGCATATGTGGGCGTGGTGGCGTGGTGAGGACGACGACCCTGAGACGGGTTACTCACATCTTGCGCATGCTGCATGCTGTCTCGGTTTTCTTATGGCCTACCAACGACGCGATCTTGGCACGGATGATCGAGCATGACTGAACTCGAGCGTCACTTAGAGGAGATGGGCGTCATGCCTGTCTCCAAACCTAAAGAGAAGCCGGAATCTGTAGTGTACGACTACTCTTTTAAAGACCCAAGAGATAAAAATGGGGAGGTACCTTTCTGATGCCGGGAATGAAAAGAACTAAAGTGTCCCTGCGAATTATAAAGCTAAAGAGTGAGGGTATGTCCAACGCTGAGATAGTAAGGCTCACGTTCAAGACCAAATCACAGGTTGCATCTGTTATACGCCGGGCAAGGCAAGATGGTTTACTACCCCCCGCCGTTGTGCAGGTTAAGTACGTGAAAGATTTACACCGGGTATACGGTGTGAAGACTGGGGCTATGGGTTCAACACTGGAACAAACAACTACTCCCGAGGTTTGGAAGTTTGCTGCCGTGCAGGTGCAAGATGGTGGGTACGCTACTATATCCGAGTACCTAGTCGATTTGCTTACCGAGGCTTACTACGCACACTTCGTGGCTGAAGAAGGCAGAAGCTGATGGATGTATATACGCTCGACTTCGAGACCTACTACGATCAAGATTATTCGTTGTCCAAGCTGACAACAGAGGATTATGTGCGCGACTCACGCTTCGAAGTAATCGGCCTCGCGATTAAGAAGAACGACAAAGTGACAAAGTACCTAAACGACCCGGATATGATCGAGCGTTTGTTGTCACACATAGACTTCTCTGACGCTGCTATACTTGCGCAGAACACGATGTTTGACGGTGCGATCCTGAGTTGGCGCTACGGCGTGAAGCCGAAGGTGTGGTTCGATACTATGAATATGGGTAGAGCCTTGCATGGAGTGGAGACAGGTGCATCTTTGCGCGCCTTGTCGGAACGCTACGGTATCGGCCAGAAGGGGTTCGAGGTACTTGCTGCCAAGGGTAAACGCCGCGCCGATTTCACCGCAGAAGAAGCTGAGAAGTATGGGGAGTACTGCATCCAAGATGTAGAGCTGACCTACAAGCTGTTCAAAATCATGGGGGCTAATTTCCCCCGAAAGGAACTCAAGTTAATAGACGTTACTTTGCGTATGTTTATTGACCCTGTACTCGACCTCGACATTGGGTTGTTAGAGCAACACCTCGAAGACACCCGTGACCGCAAGGACAAACTGTTGGTGGACGCAGGGGTAGAGGATAAGAAAGACCTGATGTCCAACCCTAAGTTTGCCGACATGCTCCGAGGCCTCGGTGTAGAGCCGCCGATGAAGATCAGCCTGACGACAGGTAAAGAGACCTACGCCTTTGCTAAGAGCGATGAAGACTTCAAAGCGTTGCAGGAACACGAAGATGATCGAGTGCAGTCTCTAGTAGCGGCACGTCTGGGCAACAAGTCTACCCTAGAAGAGACACGCACAGAGAGGTTTATAGGTATAGCCAAACGTGGACTACTTCCGGTACCCGTACGGTATTACGCGGCGCACACTGGTAGGTGGGGCGGGGCAGATAAGATTAACCTGCAAAATCTTCCGAGCCGTGGGCCAAATGGTAAGAAGCTAAAGAAGGCGATCATTGCTCCCGAAGGATACACAGTTGTCGAAGCCGATTCCTCTCAAATTGAAGCGCGAGTGCTGGCATGGTTCGCGGGGCAGGATGATCTTGTAGATCAGTTCGCTAGAGGTGAGGACGTGTATAAGTATATGGCGTCTAGTATATACAACGTGGCTGTAGCAGACGTGACCAAGGATCAGAGGTTCGTTGGCAAGACTACAATTCTAGGTGCTGGCTACGGCATGGGGGCCGAGAAGTTCGGCGTGCAGCTAAAGACGTTTGGGTTTGAAGTATCCGAGGCAGAAGCGCAGAGGATTATCTCTATCTACCGCGAGGCTAACTTTAAGATCAGCCAAGTCTGGCGGGACGCCAACAACATGGTGAAGAACCTCGCCAACAATCGTGCCATGGCGTTTGGTAAGAAGGGCGTAATCACCGTTGACGCCGCAGACCAAGCTCTGATTGTGCCAAGCGGACTAAAAATATTTTACCCCGAGTTGTACGGCGAGAAGTCAGACATGGGATTCGAATACTCGTACAAGGTGCGCCGAGGACGTTCGAGGTTGTACGGCGGTAAGGTAATTGAGAACGTGTGCCAAGCGATAGCTCGTTGCATAATAGGTGAACAAATGCTACGAATTAACAAGAAATACAAAGTGGTGTTGACAGTTCACGACTCGATTGTATGCTGTGTACCTGACGAAGAAGTAGCCGAGGCTCAACAGTTCGTAGAAACTTGTATGCGGTGGACACCTGATTGGGCCGCAGGTCTACCCGTCGATTGTGAGAGCGGCACGGGCAAATCATATGGAGATTGTGAATGAAAAAAGTTATATATTCTGACAAGCCGCTTACAAAAAAGCAGACTTGCGCAAAGTTTGATCTTACCGAGGAGCAGCGGGAAGCCCGTCAAAGTTTGGGGCCGATCCAAGAGATTTGGACTGTAAAATCTCATGAAAAAACCGAAGTTGTTAAAGCGTTTAACACGATATCAGATTGTAGGGTTTGTGATAAGTTTACGGAGACGACGAGTCATCCCCCGAGCAAGACACAAGTGCCTCGTGTCGAGAGCCAATGCTCCCACTGTGGGCATGAGGATGCTTACTTGTTAGAGACTGACTACACTAAAGACGGGATTACATTCACAGTTACGTTTGACGACATGCGGCCATACAAACATTTGCACGTAGTGCATTAATATGAGTAAAGCAGCGCCATGGTCCTTCAGCCGGATCAAAGCCTTCGAGACCTGCCCCAAACAGTTCTATCACGAGAAGGTACTTAAACAGTATCCGTTCAAAGAGACTGAGGCCATGCGCTACGGTACTGATTTTCACAAGGCGTGTGAGGATTATATCGGCGAGGGCACTCCTATCCCTGCCAAGTTCGACTTCATCAAGCCGACACTGGATTCGTTGAGCCGCAAGAAGGGCGAGAAGATTGTCGAACAGAAGTTAGGCCTGACCGCTGACCTCGAACCCTGCAGCTTCTTTGCTAAAGATGTATGGTTCCGTGGTATCGTTGACCTTGCGATCATCGACGAGGACACTGGCACGGGTTGGATCATCGACTACAAGACTGGCAAGTCTTCCAAGTATGCCGACAAGGGTCAGCTTGAGTTGATGGCACTGACGATCTTCAAGCACTACCCGAAGGTCACAAAGCTAAATGCAGGGTTGCTGTTTGTGATAGCCAAGAGCCTCATCAAAGCCGAATATGAAATCGACTTAGAGCAACTTCTTTGGAGCAAATGGCTGGCAAACTATGCTAAGATGGAGAAAGCGTTTGAGGTGGATGTTTGGAATCCTAAACCGTCTGGCCTGTGCAAACGCTACTGCCAAGTAGTCGAGTGTCCTCATAACGGAGCAAACTGATGCCATATGTGAATAAACCCCGCCCGTACAAGAAAGAGTACCAGCAGCAGAAGGCGCGGGGGGAACATGAAGCTCGCATGGAGCGGCAACGTGCACGGCGCACGATGGACAAGACCGGCGAGGATGCCAACAAGAATGGGAAAGCCGATAAGCGTGAAGGCAAGGATATCGCCCACAAGAAGGCGTTGAGTAAAGGCGGCAAGAACAAGCACGGAGTATCCGTACAGAGCCGTAAAAAGAACCGAGCAGCGGGTGGTGCCATGAGCAGCCCCAAGAAAAAAGGGTAGTGACTCACTACCACGGAGAACAACATGAAAATTTTGCGGGATAAAGCAATAATGCTGCGGGTACGCAACCCAAAGCAAATCACAACAGCTATCCCCAATAGCAAGGAGCTACCTATGAATAAGGTTGTCGTAAAGTGGGGGTTGGACGAAGTTCTATCTCTGCGTTCGTTAAACATAAACGCACCGTCGCCGATTACAAAGCGATACAGCTGGCCGGGCCAGTACAAGCCGTTCGATCACCAGAAAGATACCGCGTCTTTTATGACGCTGAACAAGAAGTCCTTCTGCTTTAACGAGCAGGGCACAGGGAAAACTGCATCGGCCATATGGGCGGCAGACTACCTTATGACCCAAGGCAAGGTTAAACGCGTGTTGGTTATCTGCCCCCTGTCGATCATGGACAGCGCGTGGCGCAATGACCTGTTCTCTTTTGCTATGCATCGCACAGTAGACGTGGCCCACGGTAGCAAATAGAAGCGCAAGAAGATCATTAATAGCGGGGCTGAGTTCGTTATAATTAACTACGATGGCGTCGAGGTGGTCAAAGACGAGATCGCTGCAGGGGGGTTTGATCTTTTTATCGTTGACGAAGCTACGCATTACAAGAACGCGCAGACAAAGCGGTGGAAGACCCTCAACAAGATAGTCAAACAAGACGACTGGCTCTGGATGATGACGGGTACTCCCGCCGCGCAAAGTCCTGTCGATGCTTACGGCCTAGCCAAGCTGGTCAATCCTCTATCGGTGCCGAGGTTCTTCGGTGCGTGGAGAGATATGGTGATGTGGAAGGTCACGCAGTTCTCTTACAAACCTAAAGAGACTGCCAAGGATACAGTGTTCAGAGCGTTGCAACCTGCGATCCGGTTTACCAAAGACGAGTGCCTTGACCTGCCAGATATGATATATACTAAACGCTTCGTCGAAATGACTACACAGCAGAAGAAGTATTACGAAACGCTGAAGAAGCAGATGCTCATGCAGGTGGCTGGCGAATCCGTGAGTTCGGCAAACGCCGCGATCAACATGAACAAGCTACTGCAGATCAGTGCGGGTGCCGTATACACCGACGAGGGGGACTCGATAGAGTTCGACATCAAGAGCCGTTATCAAGCGCTACGAGAAACTATCGACGAGAGCAGCCAAAAGGTTCTCGTGTTTGTGCCGTTCCGACATACGATTGATATGCTGGTCAGTAAGCTCCGAGCTGACGGCATCACGTCTGAGGTGATACGAGGAGATGTTTCTGCAACTAACCGCACAGAGATATTTGAAGCCTTCCAAAACAAACCTGATCCGAGAGTGTTGGTGATCCAACCGCAGTCCGCCGCACATGGCGTGACCTTGACCGCAGCGAACACAATAGTGTGGTGGGGGCCAACTTCTTCGTTGGAGACTTATCTACAAGCTAACGCTCGTATACACCGAGCGGGGCAGAAGCATAAATGTACTGTAATTCAACTGGCTGGCTCCGCTGCGGAGAAGCGTATATACAAAATGCTAGACGAGCGCATCAACATACATTCAGCTATGATAGATTTGTACAAGGAAATACTTGACTAATCACGATACTTCACCATATAAGGTATATACAACGATAATATGGAGAACGACATGACATTGTCAGTGGAGAAGCTGGTTAAAACGTACGCAAAGATACGTGACAAGCGTTCGGAGTTAACCGCCAAGTATAAAGAAGAGGAAGGCAAACTCCGCGAACAGCAAGACAAGGTGAAGCTCGCTTTACTTTCGTACTGCAAAGAACACGAAGTCGATAGTGTCCGCACTGCGTCGGGCCTATTTTACCGTACAGTTAAGCAGCGGTATTGGACGAGCGATTGGGAATCTATGCACGCGTTTATCTTAGCGCATAACGTCCCAGAGTTCTTCGAGAAGCGGCTTAATCAAACCCATGTACGCCAGTTTATAGAGGAAAACCCTGACCTACTACCGGCAGGGCTCAACGTAGACTCGGAGTACACTATTTCTGTGAGGAAAAAATGACAGAAGCAAAGACGCCGTACGTTGATATACACAAGGTAGCAGAGTACTTCATAGTATCTGTAGCCACCATTAGAAAATGGGTACGTTCAGGACATATCCCTGCAAGTACCTACCTTAAAGTTGGGGAAGTCTATAGGTTCCGCATTCCCGATATAGAAGCAGCCTTGACTGCCGCAACAAAAAAAGCTCAACTGGGAACCTTAGCAAGAAAGAACGGAGAATAATATGTCAGATATGGCACTATTTGAGGGTACAAATTCCCTCGTGAGCAGTGACTTGTTCAAGTCCCTACAAGAAGCAGATGACAATCTTGCTGGTGGTGGCGGTGGTAGCGGTGCAAAACGCATTAGCCTTCGGGGTGGACGTTTCCGCCAAATGGTCAGCGGTGAGCAGGTCAATGTTAAAAGCGATGGTATCTTAAACGTGGTCGTCATTAACGCTGCGAAGCTGTCCCGCACATTCTATCAAGGTGCGTACGATCCTGAGAACCCTGCTCCACCCGCATGCTGGTCGCCTGATACACAAAAGCCGGCGTCTGAAGTACCTGCTGCAACACGTCAAGCGTCCCGCTGCATGGACTGCCCACAGAACATCAAAGGTTCGGGCCAAGGCGAAAGCCGTGCATGCCGGTACAACCAGCGCATCGCTGTAATGCTCGAAGGTGAGTACGACACCGTGTATCAATTACAGCTGCCAGCTACATCCATTTTCGGCGAAGCCAAAGATGGTAAGATGGGGATGCAAGCGTACGCTAAGTACCTCAAGGCGCACAAGACGCCCTCCATCGCTGTGCTCACACAGATGTATTTTGACGAAAACAGTGACACGCCGAAACTGTTCTTCAAACCGGTCCGTCCGCTGACTGAAGAAGAACTGCAGCAAGCAGTGTCTATGAAAGATAGCGAAGACGCTATCAAAGCAATTACGTTGACTGTGTCCCAAACCGACAAGGTACAGACCCAGCGTGATGGTGCAGTGGCAGAAGATGAAATTGACATCGACGCTGCCCCTGAGCCGGTAAAGGTCGCCAAGAAGAAAGAGGTAGCTGCTCCCTCTGCTAACGAGGCCGATCTTGCTTCTATTGTGGGCGACGGGGACGATTGAGGGGTCATTCGCCTAGTTTAAAACGATAGGTAGTCGTGGCGGGTTTGTTACCCTTTTTAGAACCCGCCACGACATATTTTTGGAGCAGCAACAATGAACACATTAGATTTTTTGGGGGGCGTACTTAGTGACAACGGGCACTACTGCGTGTTCGTCGCCAAGAGCAAAGAAGACGCCCGTATACAGAAGTTCTACGATACTCTAGAGGAAGTAGAGCGCGCCGCACATAAGTTCGACGCCGATGGGTTTGACGTATACTTCGCCCTGAGTACATACAAAGAGCCAACAAGCCGTAAAGGTATAAATGCTCACGAGTTGAAGTCCCTGTTCCTTGATCTGGATTGTGGACCCTCGAAAGAGTACCCTTCACAGGCGCTGGCCGTGGATGCGTTACGCGCTTTCTGTAAACAACTCTCCCTGCCTAAACCACTCATGGTCAACAGTGGCCGTGGGGTGCATGTATACTGGCCCCTTACCGAAGCAGTTTCGGCGGAGCAGTGGATAGACGCAGCTGAGAGATTGAAGCAGGCCTGCGCCGATAACGGTCTACTCGCTGACCCTGCGGTTACTGCAGACGTGGCTCGTATCCTCCGCGTACCATCCACACACAACTATAAGGGCGACCCACCTTTACCTGTGGACTTCTTTGGTGTGTCTATGCCTGACCCTGTTGTGCTTGACGAGTTCACGTCCAAGCTGGGCGTCCTGTCGAAGCCAGTTATCAAGATTGATCTGGGTGCCGATGCGCTGTACGAAGCCTACGCCGAAAACTCCGAGAATGTTTTCAAGACGATCATCAAGAAGACCGTCGAGGGGCGCGGATGTGCGCAGTTGAAGTTTATCGCCACACAGCAGACGGAAGTGAGTGAGCCTCTGTGGAGAGCGG
>Ga0102810_1000840_pt1 | contig 11377 bp, 7 predicted proteins | sample ColrivemetaGS573_FD_84506 | JGI IMG/M metagenome (GOLD analysis project Ga0102810, IMG submission 84506) | Estuarine microbial communities from the Columbia River estuary - Ebb tide ETM metaG S.573 | ecosystem: Environmental > Aquatic > Marine > Intertidal zone > Estuary | place: USA: Columbia...
AATAGAAAAGTCCTTAAACGAATCTGGAAACTGTAATCATGATGTAGATTGCCCTATTGGGGGCGATTTTGAAATGCAAAAGAACTTATTGAAAAAATCAGTTGGGTTTTTATATATGCCAGACCTAGTATCTCAAACAGCATCTATTTGCTCTGGGGCTTTGGTAAATAATACTGCCGAAGATAAAACCCCTTATTTTTTAACAGCCAATCATTGTTTTGGCACCGCCCTTCCTGAAAATTACACTGTGCGATTTAACTGGATAAGTCCTAACCCTGTTTGTGCAGCAATTAATTCCAGTTCAGATTCTCCGGATAACTTTACTATCAGTGGAACCACCTTAAGAGCGAAAAATGCAGCCTCAGACGTGATGTTACTTGAAATTAATAATCCTATCCCTGCCAGTTGGGATGTTACCTATGCTGGTTGGGACAGGACAGATACAGACCCTGAATTTAATATAAGTATTCATCACCCTGCTGGGGATATAATGAAAATTAGCAGAGATGATGATGGAGCTACTAAAACAACTAGCTCAGGAGCTGAGGTTTGGTTGATTGATGAAGGATCTTTAGGTGGATGGGAAATTGGCGTTACAGAAGGAGGCTCTTCAGGAGGGCCTTTATTTGACCAGAATGGAAGAGTAATTGGACAATTGTATGGTGGTAATGCAGCCTGTAATGGACTTACAGATAATAATCAATTTGATGTTTTTGGAAGGTTTGCAACCTCTTGGGACACCGGTACAACGAATGGCACTCAATTAAAGCATTGGTTAGCTCCGAATACTGTTGGTACGAATCCTTTTACCATTGAGAGCTTTCCTAGATTGGAAGTTTTTGCACTAGATGGTTCCGTATCGGCGAGCATACCCACAATTGTATGTGGCAATAAAAGTGTAACACCAACAATTATTGTTAGAAATGCAGGTACTACCACTTTGACAAGTTTGACTATAGAATGGGATATTGATGGTGGTACTGCAACCACTTTTAACTGGACTGGTTCTTTGGCTCAAAATGAAACAGAAAATATTGCATTATCTCCAATTTCCGTTTCAACAGGAGATCATATTTTTAATGTTACAAGCGCAAGCCCTAATGGCACCGCAGATGAAAATTTAACGAATGATACTTCGGCGAAAAGCTTTTCAATTGCAAATGAGTATACTACAACAAAGGTGCATTTAGAATTAACAACAGATGATTGGGCTGAAGAAACTTCCTGGACGTTTAAAGACAGCAATGATAATTTAATTGATTCATGGAGCTATAAAGATGTTGATGATAATACAACGTTTAATTATTCTTTTGATGTTACAACTGACGAATGTTACACTTTTCAAATTTCTGATACAGAAGGAGATGGTATTTGTTGTGATTTTGGTCTAGGTTCTTATTCTCTTAAAACAGACGACAATACAGTGATTATTTCCGGCGGTGCATTTGGGGCCTCGGAAACTACTGAAATGAGTATCGTTGCTACCTTAGCCGTCAATGATGCGTATTTAGAGAAGAATATTTCTATTTTCCCTAATCCAACTAGTGGTTTTGTCCAAATAAAAATCAGAGAGTGGGTAAGTGATCTAAAATATGAAGTTTATAATGTTTTAGGACAAACCTTAAAACATAATGTATTACAGAATAATGAGATTTTAGATCTTATGGATTTGCCAAGTGATATATACTTTATCAAGATTACCGAAATTGAAACTAACAAAAGTATGGTTAGGAAAATAGTATTGAATAAATAATTTATAGAAAAGTCAAGACATACCAGTGTAATCTAAATAAAGATCTGGCTAAATACACCTTTATAAAATTAGGGGGTGTTAAGACTTTTAGATATACAAATTACAACCAAAAGTTTACTACCTTTACATTATCTCAAAACATTTTTTCTTGAAGAGAAATTTTATGAAAAATTTGTTACTATTTTTCTTTTTAACTTTTTACATAAATTGTTTGGCTCAGGTTACTAATAAAGGAGAGCCGATAAGTTGGACACTTTCCACAAAAACGAGTATAGAAGCAATTAACTTACCCCAAATAGATATCAAAAAAATTAGGGCAGAAGATATCAGTCATAAAAAATTGATCACAAAGCCTTTTAGAATTGGTATTCCACAAAAAGCTAATTACGGATTTGAAAACGCGGGTGTTTGGACACAATTACCCAATGGAGACCGAATCTGGCGGATTTTATTTAGTTCAAAAGACGCAATACATTTAAGCGTTAATTTCAATCAATTTTATTTACCAAAAGGGTCCAATATTTATTTGTATAATGATGATAGAACTGATTTGTTGGGTGCGTATACAGAAGTTCAAAATAATGCGAAACAGGTGCTAGGAACCTGGCTGGTGAATGGAGACAAACTATGGATTGAATATTATGAGCCAAAAGAAGTTACCGGGCAAGGAAAATTGAATATAGCAACCGTTATACACGGGTATAGATTAGGTCATTCCTATCAAAAAGGATATAAAGATGGCGTATTGCAACCCATGAATAATTCTGGAGATTGTAACCATGATGTAGATTGCCCTATAGGAGCTGATTTTGAGTCTCACAGAGACTTGCTAAAAAAATCTGTAGGCTTTTTAAATATGGCAAATGGTATGGTTTGCTCCGGAGCATTAGTTAATAATACTGCTCAAGATAGAAAGCCGTATTTTTTAACTTCAGAACATTGTTATTTCGATGCTAGTGATATTCCTTCGGATCCATCCTTATATTCTGTTCGATTTAATTGGATAAGCCCTAACCCAATATGCGGTTCCTCCACTAATAGTACGGATGCTGTGAATAATGAAGTAATGAATGGCGCTTACCTAAAGGCAAGAAATGCTTCTTCTGATTTTATGTTGATTGAATTATTTAATGACATTCCATCTAGCTGGGATGTTACTTATGCTGGCTGGGATAAAACAGACGCTTACCCTACTTTTGAGGTAAGTATACATCACCCAAGTGGTGACATTATGAAAATTAGCAGAGATGATGACGGCGCAACAAGGTTGGTAAATAGTGGAGTTTACATGTGGGCTATAGGAGGAATAGGCTATGGAACTGGTAATGGTTGGGAATTGGGAGTTACTGAAGGAGGCTCCTCAGGAGGTCCTTTATTTGACCAAAATGGTAGAATAATTGGTCAATTAAGAGGTGGTAATGCAGCTTGTGATGAAACAGACCCGACTGTAGATAATAATAGATATGATCTTTATGGCAGGTTTGCTACTGCCTGGGATTTAGGAACGAGTCAAACTACAAGATTAAAAGAATGGCTTGATCCGGGTTCTACCAATGAAGACAACATTGATGTTTTAGATAATGTTTTGGCAATAAATGATGCATTTTTAGAAGAGAATATTTCTATCTTTCCGAACCCAACATCTGGTGTTATTCAAATAAAGGTTTCCCCTTTGATCAGTAATCTAAAATATGAAATTTACAATGTTTTGGGGCAAGTAGTGATATATGACCAATTACAAAATAATGAGATCATTAATCTGGTTAATTTACCTAATGATATTTATTTTATTAAGTTCACAGAAGCTGCTACTAATAATAGCTTTGTGAAGAAAATAGTTTTAAATAAATAGCAGGTTGCAAGTAAATTGATATTTTTGCCATTCTGAAATTCCAGAACGTTTTTAAATAAAAATGACAAAGAAGAAAGACATACGTGCTTTAACCAAAGAACAATTAAGAGATTTTTTTGTTGAAAATAACGATAAAGCTTTTAGGGGCAATCAGGTCTATGAATGGTTATGGGGTAAAGCAACCCACTCTTTTGATGATATGACAAACTTATCAAAGGAAACTAGGACTATGCTTGAAGAGCATTTTGTTATTAATCATATTGAGGTGGATGAGATGCAACGTTCAAAAGACGGCACTATTAAGAACGCTATTAGGTTGCATGATAATTTGATAGTTGAATCGGTATTGATCCCTACAGAAACGAGAACTACGGCATGTGTTTCTAGTCAGGTTGGTTGCAGTTTAGATTGTAGTTTCTGTGCAACAGCCCGTTTAAAAAAGATGCGAAATTTGAATCCTGATGAAATATATGATCAGGTAGTAGCGATTGATCAACAAAGTAGATTTTACCATAATCACAAGTTGTCTAACATCGTTTTTATGGGAATGGGTGAGCCTTTGCTGAATTACAAGAATGTAATTGATGCGATAGATAAGATTACTTCTGATGAAGGATTAGGGATGTCTCCCAAGCGAATTACCCTGTCTACTGTCGGCATTCCAAAAATGATCAAAAGAATGGCTGATGATGAGGTCAGCTTCAATTTAGCTGTTTCATTACATTCAGCTATTGACGAGGTTAGATCAAAAATGATGCCTATCAATGAAAAAAGTAATTTGGCGGACTTGTTAGATTCATTGCAATATTGGTATGCCAAAACCAAGCGTATGATTACTTTCGAATATGTAATTTGGAAAGATATTAACGACTCTCAGAAAGACGCAAATGCCTTAGTAGATTATTGTAAAAAGGTACCATCTAAAGTTAATTTAATAGAATATAATGCTATTGATGATGGTGAATTTCAGCAAGCATCTCCAGAAGCTACGAGCATGTATGTAAAAACCTTAGAATCTAATCGTATTGTGGTTAATGTTCGTCGCAGCAGGGGGCAAGACATTGATGCCGCTTGTGGACAATTGGCCAATAAAACATCTTAATTACTCCTCTAATAGATTATTTATAGCATCTAAATTAGGGGCCAAAATAATTTCTATACGCCTATTCTTAGCTTTACCAGCAACACTAGAATTACTTGCAACAGGTATATATTTACTGCGTCCGGCAGCTGTAATTTGTTCAGGATTTACATTGTTACTCATTAAAATTCTTACAATGGCAGTAGCTCGTTTGGTTGAAAGGTCCCAGTTGTCTAAAACTGCACCTTTGCTTGGATAAGGTACATTATCCGTATGCCCTTCAATGAGCACATTAATATCAGGGTTCTTTGCAAGAACACTTGCTAGATTAACTACAGCATTTCTTCCTTGATCACCAACTGACCAACTTCCAGAACTTAATAACAATTTATTCTCCATAGAGACATAAACCTTCCCGTTTTTACGCTCTACAGTTAATCCTTTGCCTTCAAAACCTTGTAATGCCGATGAAACCGCATCTTTTAAACGTTGCATGGCAGCTTCTTTCGCAGCAATTAAATTTTCTAGTTGATCAACACGTTCAGAACGTTGACCCAATTCACGTTGTAGTTTTTCTAAGCGCTGACTTTCAAGAGCAAGGCTGGCCTCTTTTTCTTGAAGTTGCATCAATAACTCGCGATTTTGTTTTTCTTTTTCAGAAAGCTGTTCTGCACTCATTTCAGCAAGGGCGTTATATTCTTGCTCCAGTTTTCTTTTTCTTTCATCTAACTGATCTACGGCATCCTTTAGTTTATTTTTGTCAGAATCCAGTTTGTCGATTTCAGATTGAAGTTTTAATTTACCTGCCTCTAGTTCTTTTTTTCTTGTGATCAGGTCCTGATTTTCGTCAAATAATGATGAATTATTTTCTCGAAGCCTATTGTATTTTTCCTCCAGTTCTGTATATACTTTTTTGGAAACGCATGACGTTACTAAGCTCATGGTAATGATGATTAAAAGAAATTTCTTCATTATAACTATATTTAAATTATTATCTCTACACCTATTGGACAGTGATCCGAATGTTTTGCTTCTGGCAAAATGTAAGCTCTTTTTAATTTCTCTTTAAGAGGTTCTGATGCCATACAGTAATCAATGCGCCATCCTTTGTTATTATTTCTAGCATTTGCTCTATAGCTCCACCAGCTATAATTATGGGGCTCAGAATTAAAATGCCTGAAAGTATCTATGAAACCACTATCAATAAACCTGCCAATCCATTCGCGTTCAACAGGTAAAAAACCTGAAACCCCTTTCATCTTTGGGTTATGGATATCAATAGCCTCATGACAAATATTATAATCTCCACATACTAGTAAATTCGGAATTTCATTTTTTAATTCGTTGAGGTACTCTTGAAATTCTGCCATGTAATTAAGTTTGAAATCCAAGCGAGCATCACTAGTTCCAGACGGAAGGTATAAACTCATTACTGAAATGTCGTCGAAATCTAGTCGTAAATTCCGACCCTCGAAATCCATGGATTCTATTCCTGTTCCATATTCTACATGATTTGGTTTTATTTTAGAAAGTACGGCAACACTACTATAACCTTTTTTTTGTGCAGAAAACCAATAGTGATGTGGGTAGCCTGCTTTTTCAAAAATTTCCAGTTCTAATTGTTCTTTATGTGCCTTGGTTTCTTGGATGCAAATAACGTCAGGATTTGCTGCTTGAAGCCAATCAATAAATCCTTTTTTTATTGCGGCTCTAATGCCGTTTACATTGTAAGATATTATATTCATTAATTTTTATTTATCCTTATTTCATACATTTCGCGTAATTTTCTACGCATTACTTTATTTGAAGCTGTTCTGGGTAGGGAAGGGGTTTCCACAATTTGAGTAACTTTAAAAAGCGGGTTTAATTTTTCTTTGATAATTTGATTGGTCATACTTAAACGTTGGTCGTAAGAAATACTAGTAGATTTTTCAACATAATAAACTACAAGTAAACTTGGCCCGCCATCTTTGGGTGAAACGGCAATTGCAGCACATTCTTTTATAAAACCTAATTCATTAACAACCGCTTCTATTTGAACGGAACTTATTTTGATACCACCTAAATTCATAGTATCATCCACTCTTCCTTGGGCCTTATAATAACCGTTTTCTAATTTTTCGAGCTGGTCACCATGCCTTCGTAATATTTGATTTTTATAAGTTGGCGTTCCTTTAAAATATTCATCATAATGATTTCTGTTTATCAGAGAATTTGATAAACCCATGATAGGGGGGATTAAAAATAATTCTCCTTTTGAAGAGGGATTATGATGCTCATCTAATAATACAAATTCGCCTCCTAAAGCTTGGGTAGAAAAGGTACTGGGAATATTAGGTTGTACCATGGTGCTGGTAACATATCCGCCACCAATTTCGGTACCGCCGCAGTATTCAATAACTGGTTTGATGTTGGCCAGTTGCATTAAATATTCCATTTCCTGAGGGTTAGAAACCTCTCCTGTAGAGCTAAAGCATTTTATTGAATCCCAATCTAAATTTTCATTACATCTTGTTTTAATCCAATTTTTAACAATACTTGGAACAACTCCTAACATGGTTACCCTGGCATTTTGTACGAACTCTCCAAAATCTTTACTTAAAGGAGCGCCATAATACAAAGCAATGGCGGCTTTATTAATTAAGGATGCAAAGATAAGCCACGGGCCCATCATCCAACCTAAATTAGTAGGCCAGCAAACCACATCATTTTTTTGAATGTTATGATGATAATAGCCATCTGATGCTCCTTTAATGGGTGTAGTGTGATTCCACGGAATCGCTTTAGGCTCTCCGGTAGTACCAGATGAAAAAAGTATTGTTATGATATCATCAGGGTTCTGAATTACACTTTTAAAAGTTTCCTTATTTGATAAAAAATCATTCCAATAAATATCCTCAACTCTCAAATTAATTTCTTCAAAAGAGTCTTTTATGACAATGGCCTTAGGCGCCTCAGCTTCTACTACTTTTTGATATAATGGAAGTAGCTTACCTGCCCTTTGCAAAACATCTTGTGTAAAAATAATTTTGGGTTTTGTAATTTTTAAACGAACAGAAATCTCGTTTGGAGTAAAGCTGTCAGCAATAGTTGCAACCGGATTGCCAGCTTTAATTGCGGCTAAATATATGGCAACCGCTTCTAAAGTCATAGGCATATCTATGGCAATTCTGTCTCCTTTATTTATACCTAGTTTGCGTAAACCGTTGGCAACTTTATTTACCAAAATTTCTAACTCATTTTGAGACACTCTTTGAAGGCTCCCACCTTCTTTTTGATAAATTACAGCAGTAGCATCGTTATCATTCTGAAAACAGCTATCAACAATGTTTAGTTTAGATCCTAACAGCCATTGAGGTTGTTCAATACCTTTTGTAATATCAAAGACGGAATGGTATTGCTGATTTAGTTTTATATCTAAATTATTAATTGTTTCTCCCCAAAATTCTTCCCTATTATTAGCAGACCATTTCCACAATTCATCATAAGATGAAAAGTGATGTTTTTGCATCATTTTGTATATGTTGCTATCATGAATTGTTTTTTGGGAAGGCTTCCAAAAAGGTTTCATTGCTAATGATTTATTTAAAATTCAGGGTCTTCTGTTATACGTATAATCTCACCATTCTCATCTTCCCCTTTTTTAAATTTCTCACAATCAAATTCAACAGTTAAATTTTCGGGTTTCTCAAAGGGTTGATCGCTAATTTCCAGAAGTATATCTGCGTAACACTTTTTCATATACAATGCCCATATAGGTAACGCCATAGTTGCTCCCTGGCCTCTTGCTATGTCTTCGAAATGAGCCGCTCTATCTTCGGCACCAACCCAAACACCTGTAGTTAAATTAGGAACGACTCCCATAAACCAACCATCTGACTGATTTTGAGTAGTACCGGTTTTACCTGCTATTGGGTTTGTAAATTTATAAGGATAACCAGAAACAACACTATCAGGATAAACTCCTGTTGAACTTCGCAATCGTTGTCCCGAACCACCGGTAGTAACCCCTTCTAATAAATTAATAATTGTATAAGCAGATTCTTCGCTTAGAACTTCTTTTGTTTTTGGTGTGAAATCTTCTAAAACGGTGCCATTTTTATCTTCAATTTGCAAGATCATCATAGGTTCTACATACATTCCCTTATTGGCAAAAGTATTATAAGCTCCAACCATTTCATATAAAGTTAAATCTACACTGCCGAGAGCAATGGAAGGCACTTCAGGGATTCGGCTTTTTACACCTAAATTTTGGGCCAGGCGCACCACGTTTTTTGGGGTAGCTTTATCTATAAGTTGTGCAGTGATTACATTAATAGAGTTTGCTAAAGCATTTTTAAGGGTTCTAACACCGCCATATTTGTCGCTCGAATTTTTAGGTGTCCAATCCTCGGGAAGACCATATTTACCTTTAGGGATTGTGTAGGGTGTGTTTGTAAGTTCATCGCAAGGCGATAACTGTAATTGATTAATAGCCGTAGCGTAAACAAAAGGTTTAAAAGTTGAACCAACCTGACGAGATCCCTGTTTTACGTGGTCATATTGAAAATGTTTGTAATTAATACCACCAACCCAGGCTTTAACATGGCCAGTTTGTGGTTCGACAGAAAGCAGACCAGATTGTAGAAAATGTTTGTAATACCTTATAGAATCAATAGGAGACATAATGGTATCAATTTCACCTTTCCAGGAAAAAACAGTCATCTCCGTTTTTGTTTTGAAAGATGACAGTATGTCCTCTTCAGATTTCCCTGATTTTATCATTCTTTTCCAGCGATTAGAACGTTTCATGGCTAATTCCATGGTTCTTTCTATTTCCTGTTTAGTCAAATCATAAAAAGGTGCGGTTTTATTAAACTCTTTTTGTTGTTTGAAAAAAACTCTTTGAAGATTGGACATATGTTCCTGCATAGCTTCTTCAGCATATTTCTGCATGCGGGAATCTAGGGTTACATAAACTCTTAATCCATCTCTAAAAATATCATACTCTGTACCATCTGGTTTGGGATTCTTTTTAACCCAGCCCCTTAAAAATCCACGGAGATACTCTCTGAAATAAGTAGCAACACCAAAGCTTGTATCTTCTTTGTGAACATCTAAATTAAGTGATAATTTCTGTAGTGAATCTTTAGTCTTCTCGACGATAAAATCATACTTGTACATTTGACTTAACACCACGTTTCTTCGTTCTCTTACTAATTCCTCTCTCCTTAAAGGATTGTAAAGAGATGAGTTTTTCAACATTCCAACTAACGTCGCAGCTTGATCTTGACTAAGAAATTTTGGTTCCACACCAAAATAAATTCGCGAAGCAGAACGAATTCCTACACCTTGATTTAAGAAATCATATTTATTCAAATACATGGTAATGATTTCTTTTTTAGTATAATGGCGTTCTAAACTAACAGCAATAACCAGTTCTTTTATTTTTTGTAAACCACGTTGTAATTTATTCTTAGAGCCTTCACCATGAAACAACAATTTTGCCAATTGTTGGGTAATGGTACTTGCTCCTCCCTTTGAACCCAAAAAAGCGAATGCTCTAATTGTTCCCCGAACATCAATGCCGGAATGCTCATAGAATCTGATGTCTTCTGTTGCAATGAGGGCATCAATCAGGTTTTGAGGCAAATCGTTATATTTAATTGGAGATCTATTTTCTTTAAAATAACTACCAATTGTTTGACCATCAATAGAAATTACTTCTGTAGCTAAATTATTTTCAGGATTTTCTAACTCTTCAAAGGTTGGTAACTCTCCAAAAACACCAAAAGAAGCTAATAAAAACAAAAGAGCTATAAATGCTAATCCTCCAAAAAACAGGCCCCAAACCCATTTGGTAAATTTTTTAAAAACTAAATTTTCAGATTTTTTCTTAGTCATTTATTTTATTCTTTTCAATTCTTAATCCTATATCAGTAACCCCTTGAAGCAATTGCATTCCTTCTACATCGCCTCCTTTGCGCATCGCATGTTGTACAGAAACGGTATAAGTTCCAGTAGTTGGAAAAACAACATTGCTTTTATATTCCAATTTATTTTCTTTTAAATCAGTAAAACCAGAACCCAAAAATTTACCTTCTGCATCTGCCATTTCATATTCTAACGTGTCAATTACATTATAATTATTTGGAAAATCAATATCTACTATTAAAAATAAATTACTGTATTGATAATCATTATTGTTCCTTAGATTAATGTAAATGTTATTTGTCGAAATAGTATCGATCGGGTTAAATGCAAAACTAACAATAGAATCTTTATGCCATTCTGCTTTTGATATAGGTTTATAAATATCATAAAAGGCAGTATCATTACATGAAAAAATTACCATTGAAACAATAATTATAACAAATAGATTACGCATTTTTACGAGTGTTTTTTCTTCTATTATTCCTTTTTTTACCTTTATTTTTTTTGGCTTTATCAAATCTTGTCAGACTATCTTGGCCAACAACATCAGTAAATGAAATATTCTCTTCTTTTTCGAATTTTAATTCAGAAGCGTACATTTCTAAACTTTCAACTTTTTTATTTTGCTTGTTGATTTCAATAATTTCGTTTACTTGGTCTACTTTTAAAGTAACCCAATGTATTGGATTGTCTTTATAGGCATACCAAAATAGTCCTTTAAAAATATCCATTTTTTGAAAAATAGCAACACCTTTAGTTGTTTGCAACCATGTATCTG
>Ga0102810_1000842_pt1 | contig 11372 bp, 9 predicted proteins | sample ColrivemetaGS573_FD_84506 | JGI IMG/M metagenome (GOLD analysis project Ga0102810, IMG submission 84506) | Estuarine microbial communities from the Columbia River estuary - Ebb tide ETM metaG S.573 | ecosystem: Environmental > Aquatic > Marine > Intertidal zone > Estuary | place: USA: Columbia...
GGTCTCTTCACCGCGCATGACGTCGGCCGGATCGGCCTGCATGATGCCTGGAATGACATAGACGGTCAGATCGGGATGGGTTGTTGGGGCCTGAACCAGTCCTTGCGGCAAAGTCGGGCACGGAACAGCGGCATAAGGTGCTTCGACCCAGCCTTGACGTGACCCGACCATGCCGCAGGCGATCACAGTTGTAGGGCCGTTGATCCAGTCGCTGATTAGCGCGAGTAAGGCAGGTTCAAACCCGTCACGCGCCAGTTTTCCCATACCTTGATCAGAGCAAGCCTCGGCCAAGACAGTGCCAGATGCAGACATTGCCCATGCCCGCATGTTGCTGGTCCCCCAGTCAACCGCGATCCATTCGGCTTTGATCTGTTCTGTTGTCATAGTCGCTGGCCTTCAAGAACCCACATCCGGTCTGGAAACGACCACGGCAATGTCACACCATGACGCATCAGATATGCGCCTGATACCTCAAGGGCGCCGGATTTCAATGCGGTCGTTCCGCGCGACAGGCGGTGAAGTGTGTTGCGATTGATCAAATCAATCCGGTACATCGCTGCCGGGTCAAGCCCTGTCAGGCGCAATGGACGCGGCGCAATCTGGGAACTGGTTGCGGCTTTGCCAGCGAAGACGACAAAGCGGTCTTTCTCACGCGACAGTTGCTGTTCCGCGATCACGGCAGGATCAGCGCTATCGAGGCGAAGAATATCCGCTTTCTGCATCCAGTTGCGGTTGTGTTTCCACCAGCTTGTGACCTCGGTCAGCACCGCCGTTTCGGTTTCATCCAATTCGCGCGGGTCCATCTCGAAACCCATGTGGCGCTGGGCTGCGACCCATGCACGGAATGAGATATCAAGATGTCGGCCAGAGGTATGGCAATGGCGCGGACCGACGTGGCTACCTGTGACGGAAAGTGGGAGGAAAAGCGCGGCATCATGTTGAATGCGCAGACGCTCTAGCGCGTCGTTGCTGTCGGATAGCCAGACGCGTTGTGTGCGCTGCAAAATGCCAAAATCGATACGCCCGCCGCCAGAAGCACAGCTTTCGATTTCGACGTGGGGGAAGTCAGCGCGTAGGTGATCAATCAACGCGTAAGAACCGCGTGTTTGGGATGCATCGGGCATCGGCAGAACACGGTTATGGTCCCATTTGATATAGTCGATCTGATGGTCGCGCAGGATCGCTGACATGCGGTCATAAAGGTAGTCGCGCACGGCTGGTAACGCCATGTTAAGCGCCTTTTGCTGGCGGCCTAACGTCTGGTCTTCGCTGCCCAGAACCCAATCAGGGTGGGCGCGGTGGATGTCGCTGTCTTCGTTGATCATCTCGGGCTCGAACCAGATGCCAAAGGTCATGCCAAGGCTGTGGACGTGTTCAATCAGCGGATGAAGTCCGTCGGGGTATTTGCGTGGGTCGACAGTCCAGTCAGACAGGCTCCGTGTGTCATCATCGCGGTTTCCGAACCAGCCATCATCAAGCACGAAACGCTCTGCGCCAAGTTTTGCGGCGCGGTCGGCGATGTCTTGCAGGACGGGTAGTTTGTGATCGAAGTAGACCGCTTCCCAGCAGTTATAGTGCACGGGGCGCGGTGCATCAGGCTTGGGCCATGTAACGATGCGGTCGCGCAGGTGCCGCTGGAATGCGACGGCACAACCGTTCAGGCCAGTGTTGGAATAAGAAATGTAAAGCGGCGCGGTCTTGAACTGTGTCGCTGCTTCGGTTTCCATACGAGCGGCGTGGCCCCATTGGATTTGGCGACGCCCGTCTTGCAGTTCTTCGGCGATCATTTTGTGACCACCTGACCAGCCATAATGGAAAGCGTATGCTTCGCCTTCGGTGTTGGTCGCACCGCGGCAGGGCACGATCAAACCGGGGAAGTGTTCGTGCCCCGTGCGTCCTGTGCGGTTTTCGCGGTAACGCATCCCGGGGGCCCAAGCGGTGCGGGACAGTTGGAATTCACCACACCAGCGGCCCGATACATCGATCATTTCATCAGATTGCTGTGGACCGGGCAAAACCGGAGCCGCCAGCCAGTGCAAATGCACAGGACGACTTGCGTCCAATGTAGTTTGGCATGTGATCACATGGGTTTCAGGATCGCTGGCAAAGCTAACACTTAGGGTCAGCCCGTTTGCCGCATCTTTGTAAGTGAGTTCAAGTGTGCCGTTCTGGGTCACGCTTTCAAAACAGAACTTGGGCAGCAGCGGCGTACCGTCGCTGTCGCGCACAATCAGACCGGGTTGACCGGGAAAGCTACGGGTTGCCTCTGGGCAGATCGAAAGGTCGGGATTTTCGTCGAGCATGCCGCCTGTAACGTCGATCACATGGGCGGCGTGCAAGGTGTCCAAGTTTTCAGTCAAGGGCAGTGCGGTGCCCCAGTAAACGACCTCTGGCAAACGGTCGTTGCGGGCCGCCAAAACAAGCGTCTGGCGGCCGTCGTCAATACGGTAAGTTCTATTCATTTAGGTTTACTTTACAGCTCCGAGGGTGAGACCCGCGATAAAGTGTTTCTGCATCAAGAAGAACATCACGACAGGCGGCAAAGCGGCCACAATCGATCCTGCACTCATCAGGTGGTAGGCCGCACGGAACTGCGAGTTGAACTCGGTAATACCTGCAGTGACGGGTTGGGCGCTTGGCCCTTGGGTCAGCACGACAGCCCAGAAATAATCGTTCCAGATGAAGGTAAAAATCAGCACGGCCAATGCTGCCAACGCGGGCTTCATCAGTGGTAGAACCACATAAAGGAAGATACGCCATTCAGCGATACCTTCGACGCGCGCCGCTTCAATTAGCGGGAACGGCAAAGCGCGTATAAAGTTTCGCATGAATAGGGTGCAGAACCCCGTTTGAAACGCGATATGAAATAGCACCAATCCGGTCTTTGTGTCGTAAAGGTTCATGCTAATCGTCATGTCACGCACCGGTACCATCAGGATTTGGAACGGGACGAAGTTGCCTGCAATGAAGATAAAGAAGATCGGCAAGTTGCTTTTGAACTTGTAGATACCCAACGCAAATCCCGCCATGCAGGACAGGGCTACTGCGCCAATGACCGTCGGAATTGTTATGAACAGCGAGTTCAGCAGATACTTCGGCATATTGGATTCAAAGAACACCTTGCCGTAGTTCGAAAACGCTTCAAAGCTGCTGGGGAGGCCCCAGTAGTTGCCGTTCACAAAATCCGCTTCTGGCTTGATCGAGAAGTTAGCAACAGCCAGCAGCGGCAGGAGCCAGACTATCAATGCAAACGGCAGCAGGGCTTGGTAAGAAATCTGCCACGTGCGGGACGATTTTTCGATTGGTTTAGGAAACATCAGCGCGCCCCTTTTTCGTCACGGTACATGGAATAGAGGAAGTAACCGATGAACCCGAGCATCAAGAAGAACAGCACAACCGCGATAGCGGCACCGTATCCCATACGGAAGCCGAATTCAGATAGTGATTCCTCGAACATAAAGAACGACAGTACGCGGGTTGATCCGAACGGCCCGCCGTTGGTCATGACGCTGATCAGATCGAAAGACCGCAATGCGCCGATAATCGTCACAACGAATGCGATGAATGTCGCAGGCTTGAGTTGGGGTAAAATCACATACCACAACATCTTGTGACCCTTGGCACCGTCCAAACGTGCGGCTTCAACTTGTTCAGGGTCAACTGCGTTCAGACCCGTCAAATAAAGGATCATGCAATAGGCCGTCTGCGGCCAAAGGCCAGCGGCGATAATGCCATAGGTGGCTGTGTTCGGGTTGCCCAATACACCCCCTTTAACATCAATCCCGAACCAGCCGGTGATGATGTCGAATAGGCCGTCGTTTGGTAAATAGAACCAGCTAAAAACCAGACCAACAACGACTTGGCTGATAACGAACGGGAAAAAGAATAACGACTTGTAAACACGGATGCCGCGTACAGTTTGGTTCAAGAACAACGCAATGAACAAACCCGCAGGTATCGCGAGCAAGTATAGCACCAACCATCTGAGGTTGTTCCAAAAGGATGTTTCGAACTTGCGATCCATGTTCTGATCGCCCCAGCCCAGCAAACGTTCATAGTTGGCCGTACCGATCCATGTCTTTTCGCCGAGACCGTCCCATTGGTGGAATGAAATCCAGAACGACTGCCCGATGGGTATGATCACGTAGACTGTGAAGAAGATGATTGCAGGTAGCAGGAAAAGCCACGGCGTAATCGCAATCTCGTTGCGTTTATACCAGCCCTTTTGAGGCGTCGAGGCGTGGTGGCTGGAAGCAGCCGGCGATACCGACATGGCGTCTCTCCTGATGGTTCAACACATGTGAAAGACCACTAAAGGTCTTGCAGATGGGTTGTCTGAGGGGGGTGCCCCCCGCCAAGCAACAGGCGGGGGTCCGTAGGGCAGGGGTTATCCCCGCCAAACGTGATTAGTTATAGATACGTGCGCGTGTCTCTTCGAGACGCACAAGGATGTCGTCCAGATTGTCCGGGAACACCATGAACTCTTGCAGGCCTTCCATGCCGACAGATGCCATTTCGGCGTCGAAGTCACGGTCGAAGAACTGCATGATACCGCCACCAGCATTGTTCGACAGCATGTCGAAGCCTTGCTCGAGGAACTTGTCAGCATCGATGGAAGAGTTCGCGTTCACAGGCAATTGCCCCAAAGCGTCGCCGCCGTTGATCTTTGTCTGAACGTCTGCAGATGTGACATAGCGCAAGAATTCTTTTGCTGCGTCCATGTTCTGCGCGCCAGATGCGATGTGGAACGTATCTGTTGGCGCATCTTCTGCAAAATCAACGTCTGGGTTGATGACGGGGAACTGGTAGAAGTCCAGTTTGCTGTCATCCAAGCCACCGTCGCGCATCGCTGCAACCGCGAAGTTACCCATCAGGTATGATGCAGCTTCGCCGTTGACCATGAATGGCAGGGCTTCCTGCCAGCTATAGGTCTGGTGATCATCGATGAAGGCACCCATGTCGATCAGCTGACGCCAGTTGGCGAAAGTTTCACGTACGCGGTCGTCTGTCCATTCAACTTCGCCACGGGCCAAAGCGACGTGGAAATCATAGCCGTTTGTACGGGAGTTGATGTAGTCAAACCAGCCGCCAGCAGTCCAAAGGAACTTCGTACCGATTGTGTAGCACTTTACGCCGTTGTCGAGCAGGACCTGGCAGTTTGCCAGCTCTTCTTCCCAGTTTGAAGGCTCGCTTAGGCCATACTGGTCAAAGATGTCTTTACGGTAGTAAACGCCCCACTGGTAGTATGTGTAAGGCACGCCCCACTGGGCACCGTCCAATGTCATCGCACCTTTGGTGGATGCCAATGCTTCGAACTCTGGCTCTGCCCAAAGGTCAGAGATGTCCGCGAACAGACCAGCGTCAACATAAGGACGCATGCGGTTTGCAGCGTACCAGTTGACGACGTCAGGTGGGTTTGCGCCCAATGCGTTGCGGATCTGTGTCTTCCATGCTTCGCGGTCAACAATGGTCAGGTTGATCTCGAGGTTCGGGTGCAGCGCACCAAAGTCCGCGGCCAGACCTTCCATGACTGCGCGTGGTGCAGGGTTTGACATGTCAGATGTGATGTTCAGCTCGCCCGACAGTTCATGGCCAGCTGCAATAGCAGATGACGCAGTAACGCCAGCCGCAATCAACGCCGCAAGCGACGTCTTCAAAATGGAATGCATGGTGTCCTCCCAGTATGCTTCCGTGTGTAAAACTGGTTTCATTATTTGAAACCTAGTTTTGGATGTTGATACTAAACCGCGAACAGGCTAGCGTTGTCAACAGTCGAAGGCTGCACCGGTGAGGAGATCGGTGTCAAATGCCTCAAATCGACTAAAGGGAGGACGTATGGCACGGGTGACCGGAGACGGCACAGTCGGCAAGGCACTTGAGGTGCTTGATCAGGTTGCAGCCTTTGGGCGACCAGTGCGGTTTTCAGAGCTGCTTGCCCAATCGGCGTTCCCCAAACCGACGCTTTACCGATTCGTTCAAACGTTAACCAACCAGCAGATGTTGGCCTATGATCCTGACCGTCAGACCTATAGCCCCGGTGTGCGGCTGGTCCGACTGGCGCATGCGGCATGGGACCAGACCACACTCGCGCCGGTCGCGCGTCGGCACATCGACGCTCTTAGTAAGATCGTAGGCGAAACAGTGCATCTGGCACAGCTTGACCACGCGCAGGTTCTTTACATCGACAAACGCAATGCTGGACAGCCAGTCGAGATGTACAGCCAAGCGGGCAAAGTTGGTCCTGCTTATTGCACGGGTGTAGGCAAGGTCATGCTGGCGTTTCTTGATGCCGAAGCCGCAGATTCGGTGATTGAACAGCAATCGTTTCATGTCTTCACCGAAAACACGCTGGATAGTGCGGACGCGTTGCGTGCCGAACTCGCGGATATCCGCGACAACGGTTACGGCTTTGACCGCGAAGAACACGAACCCGGGATTATCTGTGTCGCGATGCCAATTCTAAGCGATACAGGCCGTGTCTTGGGGGCGCTTTCGGTGACCAGTACAACCAGTCGCACGAACCTTGCAGGGCTCGAAGGCTTTGTACCCGTGCTGCAGGACACTGCCGATAAAATCAAACGGGATGCCCAAAACTGGAGCTTCCCCGACCACACATCAAAAGAAACAACAAGGATTTAGACCATGTCAGGTGTTACGCTGAACAATGTCATCAAGCGCTACGGCGACGTGCAGGTCATCCACGGCGTTGACTTGGAAATCGCAGACGGGGAATTCTGCGTCTTCGTAGGGCCATCTGGTTGTGGCAAGTCCACTCTGTTGCGGATGGTTGCGGGCCTAGAAGAAACCACCGAAGGGTCGATGCATATCGGCGACCGCGATGTGACGAGCATGGACCCGTCTCAACGTGGCGTGGCAATGGTGTTCCAGACCTATGCGCTTTACCCGCACATGACGGTCAAAGATAACATGGGTTTTGGCCTCAAGATGAACGGCCACCCCAAAGCAGAGATTGAAGCAAAGGTTGCTGAAGCCACCCGTATTCTGAAGCTCGAACCTTATCTTGACCGCAAACCTGCTGCATTGTCGGGCGGTCAGCGCCAGCGTGTGTCGATTGGCCGTGCGATCGTACGCGGCCCCGAGGTGTTCTTGTTCGACGAGCCACTGTCCAACCTGGATGCCGAACTGCGCGTCGAGATGCGTGTCGAGATCGCACGCTTGCACAAGGAAATCGGGGCCACGATGATTTACGTGACCCACGATCAAGTCGAAGCCATGACTTTGGCTGACAAGATCGTTGTGCTGCGTCTTGGTATTATTGAACAGGTCGGTGCTCCGATGGATTTGTACCGAGATCCCGATAACAAGTTTGTTGCTGGCTTTATCGGATCGCCTGCGATGAATTTTGTGAATGGCACGGCCAAAGGCGGCGGTGTTGATGCCCCCGGTCTGGGTTTGCATTTTGACGGTATCATCAGCACAGCACATGAAGGCAAAGCGGTCAGCGTTGGTGCGCGGCCAGAACATATCACACTGGACCCCGCAGGCGACACGCACACCGTTGAGATGACAGAAAGCCTTGGCGGCGTTTCGTTTGCGTATCTATCTGGTCCAACAGGCGAGCGGATTGTTGTGGAAGAGCGCGGCGACGAACGGACAGCCGCAGGTGTGACAGTCGGCATCAATATCGAAACAAGCCGCATTTTGCTGTTCGATGCCGAGACAGAAATGCGCATCCGCAGCTAAGGTGTGCGATATCTAGAATGCAAAAAGGCCCGCGATTGGCGCGGGCCTTTTTGTTTCTTTGGGGTCGGTGTGGTTAGCGTTTGCCGTAGTAAAGGCCAACGACATGTTCAGCTTGCGCAAAGAAAAGCCAGCGCAGCGTCAGTACGCCCGCGACATGGCTGAGCACTGCCAACGCCGGAAAGATATGCCCGCCTGCTGGCAAGAGCATAAAAATCACGGGAAGCACGAATGCTAGACCGATCGTGATGATCCGCAATTGCTGGGCGTGTTTGCGGCCAACCTGATGAATAAACTCGCGCATCAGGTAGTTGGTGCCAGTATGTGGAGGCTCAAAAGCGCGAACTTTGCCGATGTGGCCAAGTCCTGTTGCGGATTCCATCGTGGTGCCCGAGGCGCTGAAACGACCGTCACCTGAGACCCAAGCGAAGATCTGCAATGCACCGCCGATAATGAAAAGCACGGATGCAATCCCAACCTGCCCCGACAACAGCGCGCCACCACCGATAGAAAGCGTCAGATACATTGCAGGCGTTGTCCAATGCCGCCAACGGGGGACGGTTTTCATCTGCGCGTAGATCATGGACGTCGTGAACACGACACCCAAGGAAGCAAGCCCACCGACGATGCCGATCAGTGTGAGTTGGGTTCCCGCAAAGACAAGTCCTGCGCCGTAGATCGCCGTTGCGATCAAGGCGAAAACGGCACAGACGCCTTCGCGGCTAAGCCAACTGGTTTTCCATTGACTGAACGCTTTGATTGCCCGCTCTGGATGGCCAAGGTGGAAGGTCGAGGCGATCAATCCACCGACGGCAAATAGATATGCGATGGCAAACCAGATGAAGGCGGACATGCCTGTGGGGACCAAAGCACCCATGCCAAGCCAGAACAAAAGGCCAAAGCCCAGACCCGAGAAGGTGTTAAAAAGGATAACGGACGTTGCGGGATGCATTATTTCGCTCCTCCGGGAAGTGATGACAGGGCCTTGTCCAGCCAACCTACAAAGCCCTTGCCGTCGCTAGCGATAGGCTCAAGGTAGGGGGCCAGAATGTCGAATTCTGGCATTTCGTCCTTTGGACGTGGCGGCAGGTACTTATTAACTGGCTTGGTGCCTTGCTCTGGCATCAGATCAAATCCGCCGCGTTCGGCGACCAGCTTGGACACATCGCTGTCCTCATCCCCTAGATCGCCAAAGTGACGCGCACCTGACGGGCAGGTCCGCACACAGGCAGGCTGGCGGTCTTCTTCGGGCAGGTTTTCGTTATAGATGCGGTCCACACAAAGGGTGCATTTTTTCATCACCCCTTCTTTGGCGTCGAGTTCGCGGGCACCGTAAGGGCAGGCCCATGCGCACAGGCCACAGCCGATACAGTCACTTTCATTTACAAGAACGATTCCGTCTTCGGACCGTTTATAGCTGGCCCCGGTTGGGCAAACCGTGACGCAGGGCGCGTCTTCGCAGTGCAGACAGGATTTGGGGAAGTGGATTAACTGGGCGGCACCCTGTTCTGGTTGCACTTCGAACGAATGCACACGGTTCAGGAATGTGCCAGAAGGATCAGCCCCGTAAGCCTGTTGGTCCGACAATGGCGCGCCGTAGTTTTCGGTGTTCCAACCTTTGCAAGACACCACACAGGCATGGCAGCCCACACAGGTATCAAGATCGATCACAAGGCCAAGTTTCTTGGCTGAAGGTGGGGGGAGTTGGGTCATAGTGTCATTCCTTTGGCAAGGGTCGGAGCCTCCGGCGGGAGTATTTCGAACAAAGCGAGGTGATGTGTGTTTTCGATGCGCAGATCGGTGCGTTCGTTGGAATCCCATGTGGCGATATACCAGATGAAACTGCCTAGCGTGAGCGTTACAAAGGCGCCGATCAGTAAGAGGACTTGCCGGTTGGTCATTTGCCCACCTTCCATGCCAAGTTACTTGGCCCCTTCGGGACAGGTGATTTAATGGAAGGCATCACAGGCTGCGCCTCGTTTGGAATGGCGGACTTTTCGATTTTGACACGTAGGTCAAACCACGCGGCTTGACCTGTGATCGGATCAGAGTTCGCCCAACGTAGTCCGTCACCCTTAGGTGGCAGCAGTTCGTGGATAAGGTGATTGAGAAGGAAACCCTTTGTGGCCTCGGGCGCCTTTTCGTCAAGTGCCCACGCGCCTTTGCGTTTGCCGATTGCGTTCCAAGTCCAGACTGTGTTGGCGTTGAGCGAAGCCTGATGTGCCACCGGCACAACGATTGACCCATGGGTCGAGCTAACCTTGGCCCAGTCGCCTTCTTCAAAGCCGTTAGCTTCCCAAATCTTGGTCGGAACATAGAGCGGGTTATGCCCGTGGATTTGGCGCAACCAAGCGTTCTGCGTGCCCCAAGAGTGGTACATCGCCATTGGTCGCTGTGTCAGCGCGTGGATCGGGTATTCGTCCAGATCGATCTGGTCGTCTTCGAGTGGCCCGTACCAGATTGGCAGCGGGTCCATTGTGAGTTTCAGCCGTTCACGTAGGTGTTCTGGTGGCTGGCGTGTCCCGATACCTTCGGCCGCAGCTTGGAATTTGCGTAAAGGTTCAACGTAAAGCTGGAAGATGTAGGGCTGAACCGCATCGTAGAAGCCCATTTTCACCGCCCAATCTTGGTAATCCATGCTGAACGGTTTGTAGTAGGCTGCATTTTCCGGGACGTGTTCGACCCAGAAGCCGCCATTGTCGATGTAGTCTTGGATTTGGTTGGGGTTCACGTCGCCGCGACCGCCCTGTGGCCCATCTTTGCCTTTGCGGAAACCAGCCAGCGGCCCGACGCCCGGACGACGCATGTGGTTCGTGATGTAGTCGGCGTAGTCTTTGTATTTCTGGCCGCCGTCTTCGTTGACAAAGCCCGGCAAGTTCAGCCTTGCGCCCAATTCGCACAGAACAGACTGAAAGCCGCGCACATCGCGGTCGGGCTCTACAACTGGCCAGCGGATCGCGTCCGCTACCCCGTCTGCTTCGCAGATCGGGCGATCCAGCAGGGAGATGCAGTCATGCCGTTCCAGATAGGTTGTGTCTGGCAAAATCAGATCGGCATAAGCCACCATTTCGGATGAATAAGCGTCCGAATAAATGATGTTCGGGATCACATAGGTCCCATCCTCGTTCTTGTCGGTCAGCATCTGCATAACGCCGCCCGTATTCATCGAAGAGTTCCACGACATGTTCGCCATATACATAAACAGCGTGTCGATTTTATAGGGGTCGCCCGCATGTGCGTTCGAGATCACCATATGCATCAGACCATGCGCCGACATCGGGTTTTCCCATGTATAGGCCTTGTCGATGCGCGTGGCAGAGCCGTCCTCTTGCAGCAGCAAATCTTCGGGACCTTGCACATAGCCCAAGTGCGGGCCGTTGAGCGCGGCGCCGGGTGTGACCTTGCCGTGCGGCTTTGGGTGGGCCGTTGCGGGCTTGGGGTAGGGCGGCTTAAACCGCATGCCACCGGGCGTCTCAACAGACCCCAAAATGATCTGCAACATGTGCAGCGCACGGCAGGTCTGGAAGCCATTGGAGTGCGCCGAAATCCCGCGCATCGCGTGAAATGACACGGGGCGGCCAATCATTTTGTCGTGCTTCACACCACGGAAATCGGTCCATTCGCGGTCCAGTTCAATCGCTTCGTCAAACGCCACACGCGCCAGATCTGCA
>Ga0102810_1000843_pt1 | contig 11359 bp, 11 predicted proteins | sample ColrivemetaGS573_FD_84506 | JGI IMG/M metagenome (GOLD analysis project Ga0102810, IMG submission 84506) | Estuarine microbial communities from the Columbia River estuary - Ebb tide ETM metaG S.573 | ecosystem: Environmental > Aquatic > Marine > Intertidal zone > Estuary | place: USA: Columbia...
AAAGAAACGATCCGACTAATGAATAGTTGGATTGTTTGGTGGGGTTGGCAGGATTTCAACCTGGGACGTCCTCGTCGTATAAGTGGCGCGATAACCTGGCTACGATACTCCCCGAGTGTAGCTGCGTTTACAGCGGTGCAAATATAGTATAAAGCTTTACAAAAAACGACATCTTTTTAAAAAGATGTGGCCTTAATTTTGAAAAGGGAATCTTTAGTATATTTACGGGAATTAAAAATAGACCTCATGACTTTTAAAAATGCTATTGCTGCTGTTGCTTTATTGATCACGGCATCGGCCTGCGGCCAAAACAAACCCAACGAAGTGAACCTTCCTAAGGAGGAATTATTCACGATAGAAACCGTAGTTGAGGGAATTAACAATCCATGGGGGATGGTTTTCTTACCAGATGGGAGTATGCTTGTGTCTGATAAAGAAGGTGCACTTATCAAAGTAACCCAAGGCGTGAAAACTGACATTTCAAACGCCCCAAAGGTATATGTGAGAGGGCAAGGGGGTCTTTTAGATCTTGAGTTGCACCCCAATTACGCTAAAAATGGATGGATTTATATATCCTACGCCTCTGAAGAGGGCAATGAAAAAGGAGGACATACGGCTATTATGAGGGCTAAACTCAAAGGAAATAGCTTGGTAGAAAATGAAGTGCTTTATAAAGCAGGACCCAATACCACCAAGGGACAACACTTTGGATCTAGACTAGAATTTGACCAAAATGGCTATTTATATTTTACCATTGGAGAACGCGGAGATAGAGATGTTAACCCACAGGATATTAAAAGGGATGGTGGAAAAATCTATAGAATAAACGCAGACGGAAGTATTCCTTCTGACAATCCATTTGTAGGGGTAGAAGGCGCTAAAACAGCTATTTATACCTATGGAAACAGAAACCCTCAGGGACTTATTTACCATCCTATAAGAAAAGAAATGTGGGCACATGAGCATGGCCCTAGGGGTGGAGATGAGCTTAATATTATTAAAAAAGGAGCCAATTATGGGTGGCCAGTGATCACTTATGGTATTAATTATAGTGGCACGCCTATTACAGATAAGACCAGTATGCCTGATATGGAGCAGCCTATTCATTTCTGGGTTCCCTCTATTGCGCCTAGTGGAATGGCTTATGTAACTAGTGATAAATACCCTTCTTGGAAAGGCAACCTTTTGGTGGGTTCACTTTCATTTCAATACCTTGAAAGATTGGAATTAGACGGAACTAAAGTGATTTACAGAGAAAAATTATTGGCAGACATTGGAAGGGTTAGGTGTGTGAGACAAGCACCTGATGGATTCATCTATGCTGCAGTAGAAGGTAAAGGAATTGTGAAATTGGTGCCTAAAAAATAACACTTTCCTAAATAAAATAGGCGGTTCAGGATTTTTCTGCTGCTATAGCTGCATGTACTGAACCGTATTTTTTTAGCATGGTTTTTCCTATTTCCTCCGAAACACCCAATGCTTGAGCTACATAAGAGGCACCTCTGTGAACCAACTTATCATTGCTGAGCTGCATATGCACCATTTTATTGCCCTTCACCCTACCCACTCTAATCATATAAGCGGTGGAGAGCATATTGAGGGCGAGCTTTTGAGCTGTCCCACTTTTCATTCGGGTACTTCCCGTAACGTACTCTGGGCCTACTGGAATTTCTATGGGGTAATCTACCGCAAGGGCCAGAGGAGATCCCGAATTATTAGTAATACAAGCGGTAGTAATACCTGCAGCTTTAGCTGCCTTTACACCACCAATAACATAGGGAGTGGTTCCTGAAGCAGCAATACCAACCAAAACATCTAAATTATTTATGTCATGTGGTTTTAAATCTATCCAAGCTTGAGTCCAGTGATCTTCTGCGTTTTCAACCGCTTTTCTAATGGCGGTATCTCCTCCAGCAATAAGCCCTATCACACGTCCATGAGGCATTCCATAGGTGGGGGGAATCTCTGAAGCATCTAATATACCCAAACGACCAGAAGTCCCTGCACCAATGTAAAATAGGCGTCCGCCCTTTTTAAAATTAGACACCAAAATTTCTATAACTGGAGTCATCTGATCAATAGACTGAGCTACAGCTAGGGCAATGGTTTGGTCTTCTTTATTAATATCCTGAAGGATCTCCAGAGTAGATTTTTCTTCTAAATGATCGTAATGAGAAGCAGACTCTGTTAGTTTATTAAATGACATGAAAAAGAATTAAATAGCGTTGAAAATGCAAATAGGTTATTAAAGGAAATATTAAAAGTCTTATTACAGATATTAAACCGTTTACGACAAGCCTACTAAAGTAATTTAATGTCGTAATTTCTAAATGAATTGAGCTTTGAATTGGTAGGCTCTAACTCAGTGACCATAGTATTTATAGCGCTAATATCTGCTGTTTTGTAACGGTGTTGAGAATTTAGTTTTTCTGATATTGAAAGTAACACGGTCTTTTTTGAGGCATCTATTACGGCTTTTTTTAATTTTACAATATCTCAGTCAAACTCTGTAAGTCCATACACGGGATCTACATATCCAGTTCCAATAAAACTGTAATCTACTCGAATATTTGACAAATTATTTACCGCATTTGCCCCTATAGATAGTTGGGCATCTTTGGAGAGTTTTCCCCCTATAAAAATAACCTCAACATTCGGTTTGGTGAGCATTTCTAAGGCTACAGGTAAGCTTAAAGTAAAACAAGTTAAATGCAGTTTATGTGGTATGAGTCTGGCCAGTTCCAAACAGGTGGTTCCCCCATCGATCAGTATTACACTACCATCCTTAATTAGAGTAATAGCCTTTTGGGCTATAGTGGTTTTTTCAGCGAGAGCGTAAATATTGGTGTTTTTTGGGCTAAAACTCACAAACCCTAATGCAATAGCACCTCCGTGTACCTTTTTTAGTTTATTCAGTACGTCCAACTCCTTTACATCCCTTCTAACCGTATCAATAGAAACATTGAGACTTTCTGCTATATCTGTGAGTAATACCCTATTGTGCAGGGCCACTTCGTTTAGAATTTTTAAATGACGTTCCTCTTTGAGCATATTCTTTAATTAAAGTACGTATAAAGTAACACAAATATATTAAAAAATATTGCCGTTTTTTTCAGTATAAATGCGACCCGCTCTCATAATTTTCTATAAACAGCAAAATAAAAAGCATAAAACAGCAGGTTTTGCATTTTTTTTCTATATTTGATACGTCTATAATAACCAACCAAACTAAGAATGGTAGCCGAAGAACAAAAAAAGTTTGAAAGAATAAATACTATTATTCACGAAAATTCTCAGGAGGCCTCCTATTATGTGGCTCAAGAGATTGTTTCATTAGTCACCCAAAGACAACAAGAAGGAAAAAAAATGGTGCTTGGACTTGCTACAGGCTCTACCCCTATTAAAGTCTATGAATACCTGGTTCAGGCACACAAAGAAGAAGGAATTAGTTTTTCAAATGTGATCAGCTTTAACCTAGATGAGTACTTCCCTATGGATAGGGAATCTGTACATTCCTACGTTCGTTTCATGCGGGAACATTTATTTGACCACCTAGACATTCCAAATACCCAAATTCACATTCCTGATGGACAGCAAACAAAAGAGGACGTTAGAACATATTGCCAGAATTACGAGCAAAAAATCATAGAAGCTGGTGGTATAGATATTCAAATTCTAGGCATTGGAAGAACAGGACATATTGGTTTTAACGAACCTGGCTCCTCTTTAAAAAGTAAAACCCGCCTGGTTTGCCTAGACAGGATTACCCGTTTAGACGCAGCCAGTGATTTTTTTGGAAAAGAAAACGTTCCATCAAAAGCAATCACCATGGGCGTGGGTACCATCATGGATGCCAAAAGAATTGTCCTAATGGCATGGGGAGAAGGCAAAGCAAATATCATTAAACAAGCCGTAGAAGGCCCCATCCAAGAATCTGTACCTGCTACCTTTCTTCAAACACACCCCAATTGTGACTTCATCATTGACAGGGCAGCAACGACAAGTCTTACTAGAGAAGCAACTCCTTGGCTTGTAGGGGATTGTGACTGGACAGAAGGACTCTTCAAAAAAGCAACCATTTGGTTGTCTGAAACAAGAAGTAAAGCGGTGATGAAATTGACCAATGAAGACTACAATGAATATGGAATGGGAAGCCTCATTGCAGAAATTGGTAGTGCAGAGGAACTGAATGTGAAAATTTTCAACCAATTACAGCAAACTATTACAGGTTGGCCTGGAGGTAAACCTCAGGCCGATGACACAAAGAGACCGGAACGAGCAAATCCATTTCCTAAAAAATCCATTGTGTTTAGCCCACATCCAGATGACGACGTTATCTCCATGGGAGGTACCCTTTTAAGGTTAGTAGACCAAGGACATGAAGTTCATGTAGCGTATCAGACTTCTGGTAATATTGCGGTTTTTGACGACGAGGTAATCCGTTTCTTAGATTTTGCCAAAGACATACAGGAAAACAATACTGCATTGGAAAAACAGTTTCAAGAAGTAAAGACCTTTTTGAGTCATAAATCTCCAGGAGAGGTAGACCAACCCATGATTCAAAAATTTAAAGGCCTCATTAGAAAAGGAGAAGCCATGGCGGCCTGTCGTTATTGTGGGGTCAAAGAAGAAAACGCCCATTTTCAAAACCTGCCTTTTTATGAAACCGGAACTGTCAAGAAAAATCCTTATTCAGAAAAAGATATTGCCCTTACCTACGATCTTTTAAATCGTGTAAAACCACAACAAATTTTTGCTGCAGGAGACCTATCTGACCCACACGGAACGCATAGGGTATGCTTAGATATTATTTTTGCAGCCATTGATAAATTGGTTGCAGATAAAGCAACCTGGATCAAAGACTGTTATGTGTGGCTCTATAGAGGTGCATGGCAAGAATGGGATATTGCAGACATGGAAATGGCTGTTCCTATTGGGCCAAAAGACATGATAAGAAAGAGAAATGCCATCTTTAAACACCAATCTCAGAAAGACGCAGCAATGTTTCCTGGAAGTGATGAAAGAGAGTTTTGGCAAAGAGCAGAAGACCGAAATAGGGAAACCGCAAAAAAATACAATGCCTTAGGGCTTGCAGAATATGAGGCCATGGAGGGCTTTGTGAGATATAAATTTTAGTTAATCCAACCATAACCACCCCAAAAGGTCTATTTTAGTTTTAAAATAGGCCTTTTGTATTTAATCGTTTTGCTACTTTAACTTCATGAAACTACCCAAATTACTTTTCTTTTATAGTTGCATTTTAAGCTTAATTGTCACCTCTTGTAGCGCGCAAAGAACAACAGGACTTGGACCGCAAAGCAAGAGTATTCCCAAGACTGAAACAGCCATTAAAAAAGAATCTAATCTTGTTTTTAATGACCCTGAAAGGTCATTTAGAGGTGTTTGGATAGCTACAGTCGCTAATATTGATTGGCCAAAAAATTCAAGTGATACTTATGAAAAAATGCAAAAGGACTATATAGACCTCTTGGTATTTTATAAAAAAATTAAATTTAATGCGGTCATAGTACAAATAAGAGCATCAGGAGACGCCTTTTACCCTACTAGCATGGCCCCCTGGTCCAAATACCTCACAGGAAAACAGGGAGAAAACACCAAGTTCAAAACAGATCCGTTAGAATGGCTCATTGAAACTACCCACCAATACGGTATGGATTTTCATGCTTGGATTAATCCCTACAGGGCCACCATGACAATGGATACTTCATTATTGAATGAGACACATGATTTTAATAAACACCCTAATTGGATGGTCCCCTATGGATCTAAATATTACTACAATCCGGGACTTCCAGAAGTACAGTCCCATCTAATTGCTGTGGCTAAAGACATTGTAGAACGCTATAATATAGATGGCATTCACTTAGATGACTATTTTTACCCTTATAAAACAGAGGGGGCCATATTTGAAGACCACGAAGCTTTTACCAAGTATGGCAATGGACAGCAAATTAATGATTGGCGTAGGGAGAATATTAACCGATTAATTGAAGGAATTCATACTGCTGTGAAAAGTAAAAAACCTTGGGTTTCTTTTGGTGTGAGTCCTTTTGGTGTCTGGAAAAACAACCATACGGATCCTAGAGGATCTAATACCCGCGCAGGGCAAACTACTTATGATGATCTGTATGCAGACCCATTGGTATGGATGGAAAAAGGTTGGATTGATTATTTGGTACCTCAATTGTATTGGAGTATGAACTTTGCCCCTGCAGCACACAAAACACTAGTAGATTGGTGGTCCAAAGAAAAGAAAAAATCGAATATCTATATTGGTTATGGCGCCTACAAGATTTTCAATAATGCAGACCCTGCTTGGAAAAATCCCAACGAAATCTTAGACCAATTGACCTATGGAAGTAAGCAGTCAGAAATCACAGGTCAGGTCATTTTTAGCGCAAAATAGTTAATGCAAGCAGGACTTGAAGATGTGGTACACACATTAAAGAATGGGCCATTTAGTGAATGGGTGCTCCCCCCTCTTTCTCCTTTGAGAGAGGCAAACGAAGCGTACACATTAAATGCTACTACAAATAAAATTTCAGAAGAATACTTTACCGTTAAAGTGGCTAATCCCAACATAACTAAGCTGGTACTATACGCCACTAATGAAGCCAACACGGCAGCTGAGGCTGTAGCCATTTTAGCCATTTACAATGGTTTAGCACATGTAAAAAATACAAAAGTCACTTTTATAAAAGGCTTAAATCGCCATAATGAATTGAGTAAAGCATTTTCAATGAATAAAGAAGATTTTCAATAAAGCAATTGATTATGAACAAAGAAAAAGACCTGGTTTTTTTAGGACTCATGTCTGGCACCTCTCTAGATGGTTTAGATATGGCCCTTTGCTCTTTTAGAGAAAATGCGAAAGGCAATGGGTATCAGTACAAAATAATCAAGACAGAAACCTTAGCTTATAGCCCTGAAATGAAGGCTTTATTGCTAGCGGCTTTCAGGGATCCAAGCACTATCTTATTGGAAAAACACCAACAATATGGCCACTGGTTGGGCCAACAGATTAAATTGTTTTTAACGCCCAAAGGGCTTGAGTGCAACTATATTGCCAGCCATGGACATACTGTATTTCACAGGCCAGAACTGGGATACTCTTTTCAACTAGGGGCTGGGCAAGCTATAGCTAATGAAACTCAAATTCCAGTCATTGCAGACTTTAGAAACACAGATATTGCTTTAGGTGGTCAGGGAGCGCCATTGGTGCCTATTGGAGACGCCCTTTTATTTAATGAATACAAATACTGCATAAACATTGGGGGCATTAGCAATATCTCTATAAAAGCATCCTTTAAAAAAAGAAATAAGTTTGAACCTAATATCATAGCCTATGATATTGGGGTAGCCAATATGCTGCTCAATGAATTGGCGGGTAAAAAAGGCCTCGAGTACGACCACAATGGCGCTTTGGCTGCCCAGGGAAAGCTTGATCAGGCTTTATACGATCAGTTAAACGCTCTAGGGCATTATGCTGCACCCTTTCCCAAATCTTTAGGAGTAGAATGGTATGAAGCAAATGTGAAACCGCTATTTGAAAACAATACCGCTTCCATTGAAGATCAGCTTCATACAGCGGTTATTCATATAGCCTATCAAATGTTTAGATCTATAACGCCTAGTCTAGAAAAAGGAGATAAAATATTATTGAGTGGTGGTGGTGCTTTTAACCAATTTTTAGTACAAAGTCTTTCGGAAAAGCTACAGTCATTGGCTAGCATTGACATTGGCAATAAAGAAATTGTGGCATTTAAAGAAGCCCTCATATTTGCGTTTATGGGATATCTAAAAATACAGTCCAAAATAAATTGCTATAAAAGTGTTACTGGTGCAATTAAAGACAGTTCATGTGGGCTCATTTTTTATCCGCTATAAAATATAGTCCTAAAAAACAATAGCAATAATTTATTCAAAGTATACTGGCCTAATGCTCAGCGCATAAAAAAGCACTCAAGGGCTTTTTAATTCAAAGGTAGTAGTCTTTGTAATATTTCACTTAAATTTAGTTTGTTATTGTTATTTTTGAAAAAAATATAAATTATGCTCATCATTGGAATTACGGGAGGTACTGGCTGCGGAAAAACAACTGTAGTAAACCAAATCATCAATGAGCTTCCTGAAAATGAAGTGGGGGTAATTTCACAAGATTCTTACTACAATAATTTGAGCCATTTAAGCATGGAAGAGAGGGTTAAAGTAAATTTTGACCACCCAAACTCCATTGATTTTAACCTGTTAGCAGCTCATTTAGAAGCCTTGAAAAAAGGAAATAGTATTGAACAACCCGAATATTCTTTTGTTGCTCACAACAGAACTAAAAATACGGTTAAAACGCAGCCTAGAAAAGTGATGATCGTAGAGGGCATTTTAATCATGAGCCACCCTGAATTAAGGGATCTTTTTGATATTAAAATATTTGTACATGCAGATTCAGACGAACGTCTTATGAGGCGACTAAAAAGAGACTTACAAGAACGCGGCCGTAACTTAGAAGAAGTTTTAAATAGATACCAAACTACTTTAAAGCCCATGCACGACCAATTTATAGAACCTGCAAAAGAATTTGCAGACATTATTATACCAAACAACCATTACAATACTGTAGCTGTTGATATTGTGAGAACAATTATCAATGACAAATTAAACTAGCTGCAAATATTAAAATGACCCCATGCTTAAAAAATTAAAACAATTCAGACAGAAAAAATGGGTCTCTTTTGTGACCAATATTTATGTGCTTATTTTGAGTGCTTTTTTAGTTTGGATGTTTTTTTTTGACACCAATTCTTTCCGTATTCAAAAAGAACTACGCGTTCAAATTGAAAATTTAGAAGCTGAAAAGGCGTACCTTGAAGGGGAAATAGATAAAGATAGGAAAGCCCTCAAGAATTTATCTTCAGATGAAGCCATGGAAAAATTCGCAAGAGAACGTTACTTTCTGAAGAAGAAAAATGAAGCTGTATTTATTATAGAATACCAAGACAGTATTTTAAATGAATAAACAGGGCGCCAATACAGCTATTTTTTCTCCTGTTTCCGGAAAAGCTTGGAAACAGAGAATTCAATATGAATTAGATGGAGCAGATTACAATGAACACATGATTCGTGAAAGTTCAGATGCTATCAAAACATAACCGTTTTACACACGAGAAGACCACCCTGAAAATTTCAGTCCTAATACCCAAGAAAATCAGCCGTTTCATATTGGTATTGAAGTGTTTTGTAACAACAGTAAAATGTCTTTTGAAAAAGCGTTATGGAGCTTTGAGAAGGGATGTGACCAGGTGAAATTTCTCGTTCAAGAAAATATAGAGCACCCACTAGATTTAGCAAATCATATACCTGAAAACAAGTCCCTTATTTTTGAATTACAAAAAGCAAATTCTAAACAACTTAACAATTTTATAGGGCATTTAAATACTGATTTAAAAAAATTCTGTCGCATTCAATTAGATCCGATCAGTCAGTTTTTTACGACTGGAAATTGGTGGTCCAATCAACAAGAAGATTTGGACTTAGTCTGCCAAATGGCAGTACTTAATCAAAACCCTAGGATCGTTATAGACAGCAGGGGTTTTGAAAGTGCAGGAGCCAGTATTTCACAACAATTGGCTTATGCATTAGCCCATGCTCACGAATATATATTACTGTTATCTGAAAAAAAATTATTAGATCGGATACAAACTTTTGAGTTTATTTTTAATACGAGATCCTCGGATTTCTTTATGGAGATCAGCAAACTTAGAGCCTTTGAAATACTCTGGAATAATTTAAAGAAACTTTACCAATTTAACACCCCTTTTGAGCTGAGTACCCAACCATCAAAAATTGACCAAACGCTCTTTCAAAACAACCATAACCTGATTAGAAACACCAGTAGTTTAATGGCTGGGATTTTAGGAAACTGCCATCATTTATATGGACTAGCCTTTGACCACATTCACAAAAAAAATCATCCTTACAGTGATCGTTTGTCTATTAATCAGATGCTTATTTTAAAACATGAATGTGGATTGTCTGGAACAAAAGACCCTGTAATAGGAAGTTTTGCCATAGCGCATATTGTTTTTGAAATTGCTGAAAAAGCTTTATCAATTTTTAAGAGTACTGAGGCTAACGGGGGTTTAATTGCTGGACTTAAAAACAATAGTATTCAAAAAGCCATACACCTTCAATTTGAGAAGCAAATGGAATTATACCGCTCAGGTAAACGGTCACTTTTGGGTGCAAACCTATTGTTTGAGTTGGAAGAACTGACTTTTGAAAAGTATCCCTTTTTAAGAATAGATAAAAGAAAAACCCTCATTACACCTTTAATTCCAAAGAGATACGCCACTTACTTTGAACAAAAAGCCTTAAAAGACCTAGATGAAAATCAGTAGAGATGCCATTGCATATTTAAATATAGACAAGAATCTGTCTCCAGAAATTCCGTTAAAGGAATTCAAGGAAATAGATACGCTTGTTAATATTAAAGGAAATGCGGCAGGTTTTCCTCCTTTTACCAGAGGCCTCCACAGCAGAATGTATTTGCACAAGCCATGGACTATTAGGCAGTACGCGGGCTTTTCTACTGCAGAAGAAAGCAATGATTTTTATAAAAAAAATCTTAAAGGAGGACAAAAAGGACTGTCAGTTGCTTTTGACCTTCCCACCCACCGAGGTTATGATTCAGACCACATATTAGCTAGAGCAGACGTAGGTAAAGCAGGGGTAGCTATTGACTCTGTAGAAGACATGAAGCGACTTTTTAAAGACATTCCTTTAGATCAGATGTCTGTTTCTATGACCATGAATGGTGCAGTACTTCCCATAATGGCTTTTTATATTGTGGCAGCAGAGGAACAAGGAACTCCATTAAAATCTTTGAGTGGCACCATACAAAATGACATTTTAAAAGAATTCTTGGTGCGCAACACCTACATATACCCCCCGGAACCGTCTTTGGAAATTATTTCACATATATTTCAATACACTGCAGCACAAATGCCTAAATTCAATTGCATTAGTATCTCCGGCTACCACATGCAAGAGGCAGGAGCAACAACAGCGCAGGAATTGGCTTATACCATAGCCAATGGACTCGCCTATGTTAAATTAGGAATAGATTCAGGTTTGGAAATAGATCAATTCGCTCCCAGATTATCTTTCTTCTGGGGAATTGGCATGGATCCTGTAGCAGAAATTGCAAAACTGAGGGCGTCCAGAACCATTTGGGCTAGTAAAATGCAACAGTGGAATCCAAAGAACTCCAAGTCATTAATGCTAAGAGCACATTGCCAAACAAGTGGTTGGAGCTTGGCTGCACAAGATCCTTTTAATAATG
>Ga0102810_1000845_pt1 | contig 11351 bp, 9 predicted proteins | sample ColrivemetaGS573_FD_84506 | JGI IMG/M metagenome (GOLD analysis project Ga0102810, IMG submission 84506) | Estuarine microbial communities from the Columbia River estuary - Ebb tide ETM metaG S.573 | ecosystem: Environmental > Aquatic > Marine > Intertidal zone > Estuary | place: USA: Columbia...
ACTTGTAGATGTTCCAGGTTTCTTACCAGGTACTGGTCAAGAATACGGAGGAATTATTTTACACGGAGCAAAATTATTATTTGCTTATGGTGAAGCTACCGTTCCAAAAGTAACCATAACACTTCGTAAATCGTATGGTGGAGCTCATGATGTAATGAGTTGTAAACAATTACGTGGTGATTTAAATTATGCTTGGCCAACAGCTGAAATTGCTGTAATGGGTGCCAAAGGAGCTGTTGAAGTATTAGAAGGTTCTAACATTAGCAAAATTGAAGATGCTGATGAAAAACAAGATTACATTGAAAAGAAAGAAGATGAATACAATACCAAATTTGCAAATCCTTATGTAGCTGCAAAATATGGATTTATTGATGATGTAATTGAGCCAAGAAATACTCGTTTCAGAATTATTAGAGGATTGGAATTATTAGCAAATAAAAAAGTAGTAAATCCTCCAAAAAAACATTCAAATATCCCGTTATAATGGTAAATACGTTTTTATACATAGATCAAATAAGTGAAGGATATGTTATCTTAATCACAGGACTAGTAATTGTTTTTAGCGCTTTATTACTTCTTTCATTGTTCTTTAAGTTTGGCTTACCAATTTTATTGTACACTTATAAAATAATTACCAAAGGGAGAGATAAAAAAATAAAAGACATTTCTATTGAAGCCGATGAAAAATTTACAGGAGAAGTTGCAGCCGCTATAGCAACTGCAATTCACTTATACCTAAGAGAGCAGCACGACAATGAAAATGCCGTATTAACAATTAAACAAGCTAGAAAATTGTATTCTCCTTGGAGTTCAAAAATTTATGGCACTCAAAACAGATTATAATTATTTGTAACTGGACTATACCACTAGTAACAACAAACTTTAAGAATTATGAAAAATTTTAAATTTAGAATATACGAGAATAATTATAATGTTAGAATTCTTTCGCACGAAGAAAATATTATAGATTTAGAGGTGAATGGAACTTCTTATTCTGTAAAATTAAAAGAAGAAATTAAAGCAACTAAAACACCTACTCTTGTTAGATCAGCTTCAAAAAGACCTGAACCATTAAAAGTAAATTCCAACACTTCAAACGCTAAAGTTGTTGCGCCTATTCCTGGCACCGTTTTATCAATTGATGTAAAAGTTGGTGATGTGATTAAAATTGGAGACCGTTTATTAGTTTTAGAAGCTATGAAAATGGAAAACAATATTGCTTCAGAAAAGTCAGGTACAGTAACTGCCGTTCACATAAAAGTTGGCCAACAAGTTTTACAAAACGAATTAATGATAGAGTTAACCTAAAATATTTCATAGCTGTAAAAAAGATATTCAAAATATTTATAGCTGAAAATTAATGAAAAAATGAAAAAAATATTCATAATATTTGGAGTTCTATCACTACTAATTTTTATTAGACCTGCTTTAGGACTAACTACAAATTCAAATACTTCTAACAAAATTCAAACCGCAAATGTTGATCAAGTTGACACTGAGGAAGAATCAACTGAAACCTTTTTAAATGAAGCTGTTGGAGGAATAAAACAATTTTACAATTATACCGGTTTTGCAAATGCAACAGGTGGGCATTTATTAATGATTTTTATTGGAATTATATTTATCTACTTAGGAATTAAATTTGATTATGAACCTCTTTTATTAATTCCAATAGGTGCTGGTGTTATTTTAGGAAATATTCCTTTTGTTGCAGGAAACCAAACTGGTATTTATGAAACAGGATCTGTTCTAAATTACTTATATTTTGGTGTTGTTAAAGGTATTTATCCTCCGCTAATTTTCTTAGGAATTGGAGCTATGACAGACTTTTCATCATTAATTGCAAACCCAAAATTAATGCTTTTAGGTGCTGCAGCTCAAATTGGTGTGTTTGCTACTTTTTTAGGTGCATTATATTTAGGATTTAATCTTCCTGAAGCTGGTGCTATTGGTATTATTGGTGGTGCTGATGGACCAACTGCAATTTTCCTTTCTTCAAAATTAGCAAATGGTATTAACTTATTGCCTGATGGTACAACAGTAAAAAACCTAATTGGCCCAATTGCAATTGCAGCCTATTCATATATGGCATTAGTACCTGTAATTCAGCCTCCAATTATGAAATTGCTAACAACTAAAAAGGAACGTTTAATTAGAATGAAACCACCAAGAGCAGTTTCTCAAAAGGAAAAAATGATTTTTCCAATTGTAGCTCTTTTATTAACAACATTCATTTCTCCAAGCGCTTTACCTTTATTAGGAATGTTATTCTTCGGTAATTTATTAAAAGAATCTGGAAGAACAGAAAGATTAGCCGATACAGCAAGAACTAAATTAATTGATATAGTTACAATTCTTTTAGGTGTTACAGTAGGGGCATCAACTCAAGCAGATATTTTTATTACCAAAGATTCAATGATGATTTTTGGGTTAGGAGCTATTTCATTTGTTATTGCAACAATGGGAGGTTTACTATTTGCTAAATTCATGAACCTGTTCTTGAAAGGAAATGACAAAATAAACCCTTTAATTGGTGCTGCTGGAGTTTCTGCTGTACCTGATAGTGCAAGGGTTGTACATGCTGAAGGAATGAAAGCAGATCCGCACAACTATTTATTAATGCATGCCATGGCTCCAAACGTTTCAGGAGTAATTGGTTCTGCAATTGCTGCGGGTATTATATTAAGTTTCTTAGGATAAAAATTAAAAAAATAGAAATAGAATTAAAAAAATAGAAATAGAATTAAAATTAATTAAAATGGAAATACCAAATGTGATGACAGCCCAAGAAGCTGTGAAATTGATTAAATCAGGAGATAGAGTATTGATTCAAGGAGGTTCAGCCACACCTCAAACTTTAATAAAAGCTATGGTTGCAAGAGCACCTGAATTAAAAGGAGTAGAAATTTGTCATTTACACACCGAAGGTGAATGTGGTTATATTGCACCTGAATTGAGAGAAAGTTTTCATACAAGCGCATTCTTTATTGGAGGAAATGTTAGAAAAATGGTTGGTGACACAGTAGATTATATTCCAATTTTTTTAAGTGATATCCCAAGTTTATTCCGTTTAGGACATATGCCATTAGATGTTGTATTAGTGAACGTTTCTCCGCCAGACCAACATGGATTTTGCTCATTAGGCGTTTCTGTTGATATTGTGCTTGCAGGTGTTGAACAAGGAAAAACTGTTATTGCACAAATAAACCCTAGTATGCCACGTACATTTGGTGATGCTCAAGTTCACTTTAGAAATTTTACCGCTTGTGTTGAAGTTGATGAAGAAATTCACGAAATGAAATTTGTAACTCCTTCTGACGAAGAAAAAGCAATTGGTAAAAATATTGCTGCAATTATTGAAGATGGAGCAACACTACAAATGGGTATTGGTGGTATTCCTAATGCAGTTTTAACATACCTTACTAACCACAAAAATTTAGGTGTACATACAGAAATGTTCTCTGAAGGAATTGTAGATTTAGTTGAAAGAGGTGTTGTAAACGGTTCTCAGAAAAAAACAAATCCATATAAAATTGTATCTGGTTTTGCAATGGGAACTAGACGTTTATATGATTTTATGGATAACAATCCTGAAATTGAAATGAGAGATATTGCTTATGTAAACGATACTGCAGTTATTCGTCAAAATCCAAAAGTAACAGCTATTAATTCTGCTATTGAAATTGATATTACTGGACAGGTTTGTGCTGATTCTATTGGTTCAAGAATGTTCTCAGGAGTTGGTGGTCAAATGGACTTTATGCGTGGAGCAGCGTTATCAGTTGGAGGAAAACCTATTATTGCAATTACTTCTGCAACTCAAAAAGGTGTATCTAAAATTGTCCCAATGTTAAAGCATGGTGCTGGCGTTGTAACAACTCGTGCTCACGCAAGATTTGTAGCAACTGAATATGGTGTTGCTGAATTATTTGGAAAAACTTTAAAACAACGTGCAAATGCATTAAGAGACATTGCTCATCCTAATCATCAAGAAGAACTTGACAAAGCTATTTTTGAAAGATTTGGAAGCAGTATAATGGTAAAATAATTTTATTTAAATTGCTTATAATTGCAAATATATTATAAACAATTTACCATATCTTAATTAATATAAAATATTATGAACGATACAAATAAACCACTTTTTCAAGATTTTAAACCTGCAACAAAACAGGAATGGATTGAAAAAGTAAACATTGATTTAAAAGGATCAGATTTCAACAAAACCTTAGTTTGGAAAAACTTAAGCAAAGTTGATTTTCAACCTTTTTACACGAAAGAAGACAACCAAGTTTTATTAAATAATACTGGTAAAAACTCTGAAGCATTAATCAATTTCAGAAACATTATTGTCACTACAATTGAAAGTGCAAATGCATTGGCTTTAAAAGCCGTAGAAGAAGGAATGACAGGATTACTTTTTAGTATAAGTTCACCTGTTTCAGCGGCACAACTATTAAACGGAATCAATTTAAATGAAGTTACTGTTTCATTTAACTTAAATAGCCATACTGTAGATTTTGCAAATGATTTCATTTCATTTGTTGATGCTTCAAAAGTAACAAATCTTAATGGTTACATAAATTCCAATTTAATAGCTAATTATGTCTCAACTGGTAATTTAGATGAAAATCATTTTAATATTGTTGCTGATTTAATTAAAGCAACAGCTAAATATCCAAATTTTAAGGCACTTACAGTTTCTGGAAATGAATACTTAAATTCTGGTGCAAACCAAGTTCAAGAAGTTGCCTACACATTAAATTCTCTAATTTTCATTATTGAAAAATTAATAGAAAAAGGAATTTCTGTTCAATCAATTTTTGACAATCTTAACTTTGATTTTGCTATTGGATCGGAATATTTTATTGAAATAGGTAAATTTAGAGCTTTCAACACATTATTAAGTGAAGTTGCTTTAAAATATGGAATCAGTAAATTTTCACACACAATAATTGCAAAAACATCTGTTTGGAATAAATCAATTACTGATGCACATACCAATTTATTACGCGCAACAACAGAAGCAATGTCTGCAATTTTAGGGAATGTTGATGGTGTTTTAATTGATGCATACGATAAAGAATTTAAAAATCCATCAGATTTTTCAAGTAGAATAGCAGGGAATATTTCAACTATTTTAAAAGAAGAATCATATTTTGGTAAAGTTTCTAATCCTGTTGATGGTTCTTATTATATTGAAGAAGTAACTGCAAAAATTGCAGAAAAAGCTTTGGAACTTTTTAAAGCAATAGAAACAAACGGTGGCTTTTATACATCTTTTGAAAGCGAATTAATTCAACAACAAATTGCTGAAATTCGTCAAGAAAAAATAAAATTATTAAGTCAACGCAGAATGATAATGGTTGGAGTTAATAAATATCCAAACCTTATGGAAAAGATTACTTCATCAGTACTTTCAAGTGGAGATGATGTTACTAATTCTAAAATATTAAAGCCAAGAAGAGCTGCTTTAGAAATTGAAGCAATTAGAAAAGTAACTGAAGAATTGGTTGAAAAAACCAATATTCGACCAACAGTTGAATTAGCTAGTTTTGGAAACTTAACAATGCGTAAAGCTAGAGCTGCTTTTGCATACGATTTTATTGGTGTAAGCGGATTTAACGTTCAACAAGAAAAAAGTTTTGCCAGTGCTAAACAAGCAGCTGAAGAAAGTGCAAAATCAGATTCTCACGTTGTTGTTATTTGTAGTTCAGACCAAGATTACGACGAAAGTGCAGTTGATTTTATTAAAACTTTTAGAGCAATTAATACTTCTAAAGTGTTATTATTAGCAGGTGCTCCAGCAAATATGGATGAATTAACAGAAGCTGGATTAGATGGATGTGTAAATTTGAGATCAGATGTAATTACTTCTATTTCAAGCATTCAAAATAAAATTCAGAAAACAATTAAAGCCTAAGAAGTATGAAACCAGATTTTTCAGATATAAAACTAAATTCAGCTGTAAAACAAACAGCAGCTGCTTCAGAGAATAAAGACGTTTGGAATACTCCTGAAGGAATCCCAGTAAAAAAACATTTTACAAAAGAAGATATTTCAGAAGCAGAACATTTAGGTTTTGCAGCGGGTTTACCTCCATTTTTAAGAGGACCTTATAGCACAATGTACGTAACACGTCCTTGGACAGTTCGCCAATATGCTGGATTTTCAACTGCAGAAGAGTCAAATGCTTTTTACAGAAGAAACTTAGCAGCGGGTCAAAAAGGATTGTCAGTTGCTTTCGATTTAGCTACTCACCGTGGTTACGATTCAGATCACCCTCGTGTTACAGGTGATGTTGGTAAAGCAGGTGTTGCAATTGATTCTATTTTAGATATGGAAATTTTGTTCGATCAAATTCCATTAGATAAAATGTCGGTTTCTATGACAATGAACGGAGCCGTTTTACCAATTATGGCATTTTATATTGCTGCAGCAAAAAAACAAGGTGTTGCGTTAGATCAATTAAGTGGTACTATTCAAAATGATATTTTGAAAGAATTTATGGTGCGTAACACTTATATTTATCCGCCACTACCTTCAATGAAAATTATTGGTGATATTTTTGAATACACCACTAACAATATGCCAAAATTCAACTCTATTTCAATTAGTGGTTACCATATGCAAGAAGCTGGTGCAACTGCTGATATTGAATTAGCTTACACGTTGGCTGATGGTATGGAATATATTAGAACTGGATTGGCGTCTGGATTAAAAATTGATGAATTTGCTCCTAGATTATCATTTTTCTGGGCTGTTGGAATGAATCACTTTATGGAAATTGCTAAAATGCGTGCTGCACGTATGTTGTGGGCAAAAATCATTAAGTCATTCAACCCACAAAATCCAAAATCAATGGCGTTGCGTACGCACAGTCAAACTTCTGGATGGAGTTTAAGTGAACAAGATCCATTTAATAACGTAGCTAGAACTTGTATTGAAGCAATGGCTGCTGGCTTAGGTGGAACACAAAGTTTACATACAAACGCATTGGATGAAGCTATTGCTTTACCTACAGATTTCTCTGCACGTATTGCACGTAATACGCAAATTTTTATTCAAGATGAAACGCAAATAACAAAAGCGGTAGATCCTTGGGCAGGAAGTTATTATGTTGAATATTTGACTCAGGAAATTGCTAAAAAAGCTTGGAAATTAATTGAAGAAGTTGAAGAACTTGGTGGAATGGCGAAAGCTATTGAAACTGGTGTTCCAAAAATGCGTATTGAAGAAGCTTCAGCACGTAAACAAGCTCGTTTAGATTCTTGTCAAGATATTTTGGTTGGAGTAAATAAATTCAAAACTACCGAAAAATCTAATATCGAAATTCTTGATATAGATAATACTGCTGTAAGAGATTCTCAAATTGAACGTTTGAAAAAATTAAGAGCAAACAGAGATCAGGTTGTAGTTGATAAAAACTTAGCAGAACTTTCAAAATGTGCAGAAACTGGTAAAGGTAATTTATTAGCTTTAGCTGTTGAAGCTGCTGAAAATTTTGCTACTTTAGGTGAAATTTCTGATGCTTTAGAAGTTCATTTTGGAAGACATAAAGCTGATACTAAATTAATAAGTGGCGTGTATAGTAAAGAAGTAAACAACGATAGCACTTTTGTTAAAGCGCAAAAATTAGCTGATAAATTTGCTGAAATTGAAGGTCGTAGACCAAGAGTTATGATTGCAAAAATGGGTCAAGATGGTCACGATAGAGGTGCAAAAGTTGTTGCATCTAGTTTTGCTGATTTAGGTTTTGATGTAGATATGGGATCATTATTCCAAACTCCAGAAGAAGTTGCAAAACAAGCTGTTGAAAACGATGTGCACTTTGTAGGTGCATCAAGTTTAGCGGCTGGTCACAAAACCTTAATTCCTCAATTAATTGGTGAATTAGAAAAATTAGGAAGACCTGATATTATGGTGTTTGCTGGTGGAGTAATTCCAGCGCAAGATTACGATTATTTATTAGAAAGAAAAGTAGCAGCCATTTTTGGTCCTGGTACTGTAATTTCTGAATCGGCCATAAAAATTATGGAACTATATTTAGAACAAGATTAAGTTACTTTGTAATTAATTATATAACCCGAACACTTCTGTTCGGGTTTTTTGTTTTATTATCAAATTAAACAAAAATCAATACAATAATACTATTTTTGCATTTCAAAATAACCTATGGATTATTCAAAAGTAAAATTAGTTGTTACAGATATGGACGGTACGTTACTAAACTCCAAAAGTGAAGTAAGTGACCGATTTTTTTATCTTTTCAACCAATTAAAAAAGCAAAATATTCAATTTATAGCAGCAAGCGGACGACAATATTACAGTATAGTTGATAGATTTGAAGATATAAAAGATGAAATAACCATTATTGCTGAAAACGGCGCTTTTGCTAAACATGGAGATCAAGAATTGTTTTCAACTGAATTACCTTTTGAATCTATTTCAAAAAGCATTAATATTTTAAGAAAACTCAATAATGTTTATATTGTTTTATGTGGTAAAAATGCAGCTTATATTGAAACTACAGATGAGAAATTTATTAATATGTTTAAAAATTACTACTCAGAATATAGGATAGTAAATAACTTAAACGATATAAAAGAAGATACATTTTTTAAAATTGCAGCTTACCATTTTGATTGTTCTGAAACTCATATTTATCCCGCTGTAAAGCATTTAGAAAATGAATTACAAGTAATTGTCTCCGGTGAACATTGGTTAGATATTTCGCACAACAATGCTAATAAAGGTTTTGCTTTAAATATACTTCAGCAAAAATTGGGCATTACCAAAGAAGAAACAATGGCTTTTGGAGATTACAACAACGACTTAAAAATGCTTGCATTGGCTGATTTTAGTTATGCCATGGATAATGCACATCCAAATGTAATAAGTGTTTCAAATTTTAAAACCAAAAGCAATGATGAGTTTGGTGTTGAATTGGTGCTTGAACAATTGATAAATTCGAGAAAAATTTAAATCGATTTTTTAAATTCTTGAATCATTATTTCAGCTGCTTTAACAGGAGAAATTTCAGCCGAAATAATTTCTTTTTCCAATACTTTTAAATGGATTTTAATATTTTTTGAACCATAAAACAAACGTTTTAATTCTTCATTGATATTGTTGTACATCCAGTCTATCTGCTGGTGATTTCTATTTTTTAAAAAATAACCATTTTCATCAACCAGCTTTTTAAACTTTTCAATTTCATCCCAAACATTAGAAATCCCAATATTTTTTATAGCTGATGCAGTACTAACTACAGGACTCCAACCAGATTCTGATTGCGGAAAAATATGTAATGCGTTTTGATATTGTAAACGAGCCATTTCACTCATACGAATATTATCGCCGTCTGCTTTATTAATCACCACCATATCGGCCATTTCCATAATACCTTTTTTAATACCTTGTAATTCATCACCCGCACCAGAAAGCATTAACAATAAAAAGAAATCTGTCATACCATGAACGGCAGTTTCACTCTGTCCTACTCCAACGGTTTCAATTAAAACAACATCGTAACCATTTGCTTCACACAAAAGCATTGTTTCACCAGTTTTATTGGCAACACCTCCTAAAGTATCTCCAGATGCTGAAGGACGAATATAAGCTTCTTCCATATTAGCCAAATCTTCCATTCGGGTCTTATCACCTAAAATACTTCCTTTTGAACGTTGACTACTTGGGTCAATTGACAAAATGGCAACACGCCTACCTTGAGTAATTAAATATTTCCCAAAAGCTTCAATAAAAGTACTTTTACCAACACCTGGAACACCTGTTATACCAATTCTAATAGAGTTTCCTGAGTGTGGAAGAATAGATTGTACAATTTCTTTAGCTAATACTTTATCAGTTTCTAAATTGCTTTCAATAATAGTAATTGCTCGAGATAAAAGAACTCTATCTCCTTTTAAAACACCATCAATATATTCTTTTGCGGCAAGCCTTCCTTTTGGTTTGTAGTTCTTCATTAATTTTAGGGTATATCAGCTATTATAAAATAGCTTATGATATGAAATTTGACGAATACAAAGATAAGCATATTCATAAAAACAGTTAATTATTTAATGAAATTCTTATAGTGAAATTTTATGTTGCTTTACTTTCTGTCTCCCAAAATTCTCAATAAAAACAGGAATAAATTAATAAAATCTAAGTATAAAGTTAAGGCTCCAAGAATGGCACTTTTCTCCATACTTTCTTCATTTTCGAAACCGTTTATTGCAATGCCTTTTAATTTTTGAGTATCATAAGCCGTTAGTCCAATAAATATAGCAACTCCTAAATATGAAATAATCCAAGACATCATTTCACTATTCATAAACATATTTACAACAGAAGCTATAATAATACCAATTAATGCCATAAATGCTAAACTTCCTAATTTGGTTAAATCACTTTTAGTATAATAACCATACAAACTCATAGCTCCAAAGGTTCCTGCAGTAATAATAAATGTAGTAGAAATAGAAGATGAAGTATAAGCCATAAAAATAACTGCCATTGTTAAACCATTTAAAACGGCATATGCTAAAAATAACAATGTGGCATTGTACAAACTAAGCTTGTTAATTCTTGCTGAAATATAACCAACTAAAGCTAGTTCGCCAATAATTAATCCAAAAAACAGTATTCTATTTCCAAAAATTGCCTGAATCATCATTTCTGATTGTGCCGTAAAATATGCAACTGCTCCAGTTAACAATAAGGCAATAGCCATCCAGTTATACACTTTTGTTAAATAAACTGAAATAGTATGACTTATGTCTAGTTGCTTTTGACTAAAATTTGAGTCAGGTAAATTATTTTCCATAGTGTTTTAAATTTATTTGCAACAAAAATAGTACTCTCATTTATTCTAAAGAAATAATTTTAAAAATCTTTATTCTTTAATTTTAAATTCATTCTAATAACAGGAATTAACACCCATAAAACTAAAATTGACATAGAAAGTACCATTCCTAAATTGGTTCCAAAAAATTTTCTAAACACAGCTCCAGTATATCCTAAAAGTGCAGAAATATCTAATTTTAATAAAATAAGAATTCTAGACAAATCAATTGGGTTAAACATTGTTGCGATAAGCGAAAACTTATCTAACGGATATTCATCAAACATTACTAGAGAAATTAGAAAAACACCATCGTAAATTACCGCTAAAAATAACCACATTAAAATTGCGTACCCAAATCCTTTTATCTTATTTTCAGTTGAAAGCGCAATGTTATATGATAATACTACAAAAAGAAAGTTTAAAAAAGAACCTACAACTAATAACAATCCGAAGTTAAAAATTGCTGTTGATTTAAACAAACCATATAACATAAATGGAATTC
>Ga0102810_1000848_pt1 | contig 11330 bp, 8 predicted proteins | sample ColrivemetaGS573_FD_84506 | JGI IMG/M metagenome (GOLD analysis project Ga0102810, IMG submission 84506) | Estuarine microbial communities from the Columbia River estuary - Ebb tide ETM metaG S.573 | ecosystem: Environmental > Aquatic > Marine > Intertidal zone > Estuary | place: USA: Columbia...
ATAAATAGTGTTATTATTAGCCCATTGTGGTGCTAAATCTTGTCCTTCAAAAGTTGTAATTTGATGGTATTTATCATTTTTAATATCATAAACCCAAACATCTCTATTTGCAGGGCCTTTATATGCTTCACGTTCAATTCTGCAAGAACCTCTGGTAAAAGCTATAAATTTTTTGTTTGGAGATAACGTAGCGTCAAAGCCAACGGCATTTAGCAATCTAAAAGGTGTTCCTCCATTTGCATTCACATACTGAACTTCTGGTTCGCGTTCTAGTTGAACAAACTCTCTGGCTGTTGTAAAATAAATAGTTCCATCAGATGTAAAATCGGTCACTTGATCATTTGCAGAATGAAACGTAATTCTTTTCGGAATTCCGCCGTTAACAGAAATAGTAAAAACATCATCATTTCCAAAACGATCACTTTGAAATGCAATTGTTTTCCCATCAGTACTCCAAATTGGATTTGTGTCGTATGCTTCGTGAATTGTAAGTCTTTTTAAATTTTCTCCATTTAAATCAACAGTCCAAATATCACCTTGATAATTGAATGCTATTATTTTTCCATCAGGACTTAATGATGGTGTGTGAATAAGTGGATTATTTTGCGCAAAGATTATTGAAGTTGCTAAAGTGCAAAACAGCACAAGTACATTGTTTTTCATAAAGTTTGATTATTTGGTATACAATCAAATTTACACTTTTGAAATAGGGTAGTTTTGTTTAAATAAGTAATTTTAACAAAAATTTAAGGTTTATCCTAGCCAACCTTCTCTGTCTAAACTTCTATATTGAATTGCTTCTGAAATATGATTAGATGAAATATTAGCAACACCTTCCAAATCTGCAATTGTTCTTGAAACTTTTAAAATTCTATCATAAGCACGCGCAGATAAATTTAAACGTTCCATTGCATTTTTTAAAAGTGATTTACTTTCTTCGCTTAAAATACAAAATTTTCGAATTTGCTTAACACTCATTTGAGCATTGTAATGAACATTAATTAATTCTTTGAAACGTTCTGACTGAATTTCTCTTGCCTTTGTAACTCGTGCTCTAATTTGTTTACTTGGTTCGCCAAGTCTTTCCTCAGAAAGTTTTTCGAAAGGAACAGGATTTACTTCAATATGTATATCAATCCGGTCTAATAGTGGGCCAGATATTTTGCTTAAATAGCGTTGCATTTCAGCAGGAGAGGAGGTAACTGGAGCATCAGGATCGTTAAAATAACCGCTTGGGCTTGGGTTCATGCTTGCTACTAACATAAAACTACTTGGGTAGGTTACCGTAAATTTGGCACGTGAAATAGTAACTTCTCTGTCTTCTAAAGGTTGACGCATTACTTCTAAAACCGTTCTTTTAAATTCTGGTAATTCATCTAAAAACAATACGCCATTATGTGATAATGAAATTTCACCAGGTTGTGGATATTGACCTCCACCGACAAGGGCTACATCCGAAATTGTGTGATGAGGGGATCTAAATGGACGTTGGCTCATTAATCCTGAATCTTTTACTTTGCCAACAACTGAATGAATTTTTGTGGTTTCCAATGCTTCTTGCAAAGTCATAGGAGGTAAAATTGAAGGCAATCTTTTACTTAACATTGTTTTTCCGCTTCCAGGAGGACCAACTAAAATAATATTATGTCCACCTGCAGCAGCAATTTCCATTGAACGTTTAACAGATTCCTGCCCTTTTACATCTGCGAAGTCAAATTCCAGATTATCTAGGTTTTTGTAGAATTCAGCACGTGTATCAATTATCGTTTGCTCTAAAGGCTCATTTTTATCAAAAAAATTGATTACTTCAGTTATATTGTCAACTCCATAAACTTTTAATCCACTAACTATAGCAGCTTCTTTGGCATTTTGTTTTGGTAAAATAAAACCTGTAAACCCTTCTTCTAAAGCTTTTATTGCTATTGGTAAAGCTCCTTTTATAGGTTGTAAACTTCCATCCAAAGAAAGTTCTCCCATAATAATGTAGTTTCCAACTTCTTCAGATTTTATTTGGTTGGAGGCTGATAAAATTCCTATGGCTAATGTTAAATCGTAGGCTGAACCTTCCTTTCGTAAATCAGCAGGAGCCATATTTATGGTGATTTTTTTGCCAGGCAATTTATAAGCATTATTATTTAAGGCTGCTGAAATTCTGTAGCTACTTTCTTTAATTGCATTGTCAGGCAAACCAACTAAATGATAGCCAATTCCCTTATCTATATTTACTTCAACGGTAATAGTAGTGGCTTCAACACCGAAAACGGCGCTGCCAAAAATTTTAACAAGCATAGCAATTTGTTTTTTTATTTAAAACTTAATAAAAAGTTTTTTAGTTGAATCTCTTTCAACCAATTTAGTTTTTATTATTTCAGTTTTAATATCTTCAAATTCAATTTTTTCTTCTATTTTATCTATCAATCTAGTTGCAGCAATCTCACCTGTTGTGTGTGCAAATCTGTTTACACTTGTTAATGGAGGCGTACTGTATCTAGATAACATACCATTTGTAAAACCAATGATAGAAACTTCTTCTGGAATTTTCATATTTTTTGCGCCTAACGCTTGAATGGTAATAGCTCCTGAAATTTCATCAACTGTAAAAACACCATCTACCTTATTGGTCTCTAGCATTTTAACGATTCGTTCTTTTAAATTAGTTTCATCATTTTGACGAATAATTAAATTTTCATTAATTGGGTAATCGTATTTTTTAAGTGCTTTTCTGTAGCCTTTTGCACTAAATTCACTCACATTTAAACCTTCTGATACAGAAATTAATGCAATGTTTTTACAACCTGATTTCATTAAAAAACGTGTTGCTTTGTAGGCACTTTTTACAGAATCAGTAACAACTTTATCACAATTTATATCTGCATGAACTCTATCATACAATACAATTGGAGTTCCTTCTTCTAAAATATCATGAAAATGATCAAATTTTTGAAGTTTTAAAGTTTCTTCAGATAAACAAGCAATAAAACCATCAATAGTACCATTGGAAAGCATTTCCATAGTATCTACTTCTTTTTTGTAGGATTCATTGGTAATGCAGGTAACAATATTATACCCTTTTTCCGTTGTTACCTTTTCAATACCACGCAATGCTCTTGCAAAATAATAGGTAAGAATGTTAGGAATAATGATACCAATTGTTTTTGTTTTTTTGTTTTGTAAGCTTAGCGCTAAAGTATTTGGTTTATACTTATGTAATTTAGCGTAATCTTGAATTTTCTTTTTGGTTTCGTCACTAATTTCATAGCTATCATTTAAGGCTTTTGAAACTGTTGAAATTGAAACATGTAATGCTTGGGCAATTTGCTTTATGGTTATTCTTTTACTCATCTTTAGGTAAAATAGTTAGTTTAGTTGATGTTGCTATAATTTCGTCTTTATTTAGTTTCATTTTTCTAAATTCTCCTTTATTATACATTTCAACCTGATCTTTAAAATGTTTACTAAATGGATTTCCAGATTGACCTGTTGGAAGAATACTTAAACTGTTTTCAATATCCGAAAAATCAATAATTCTTCTTGTTGAAGGTCCTGCTATAATTTTGTAAAGTCCTGTGTCATCATATTCAAAAATTCTATTGTCAATAACTTCTCTTGCACCTTTCATAGGAAATGGCCCTACGTTAAAATATTTTTTTAAATAGGAAACCGTCCCTAAAGGATGCGGATGCTCTAAGGTATGAACTTTTCCCCAATTCCAATACATAATATTGTTTCCAAGTTGGTTTTCTAATGAAATAATTGCTTCTTTAAATGATTGAGTTAAAATATCCTTTCTGGTTTCTGTAATGTTTTTAGTCTGCACATTATCCCACCAAACAGAATTTTCTTTCTTAATTTGTTCAGCAATAATTTTTTTCATTAAATGAGTTGTATTGAGTTGTTTGAAAAGTTTTTCACCCAATTCATCTTCAAAAGTGTTTTTTAAATATAAATAAATCCATTTATTGTAAATAGTTGGCGCAATAGATTCAATAGTATTAGACCCATCCCAAAGTTGTAAAATATCTATGGCGTTTTGTTCATTTTTTGAAAATGAACTGTAATTTATGATGGACGTAAATTCTTTAATAATTTCTAGAGCAACTGAAGAAGTAACATCATTAATCATAGAAGCCATTGCTTCTTTGTTCCAATTGTTTTTGTTTTCAAGTAAATTTACAATTCTTTTTGCTCTATCTTCTGGTAAATAATAACCAGGGTATAAAACATTTGCAATAGTATCTGGTTGGTTATTAGCTGAGTATACATAATTCCAAGCAGGATTTTCAGCCATAGGATTGTTGGAGAAATCTAAATATTCATTTGGGTCATCTTCACCTGTTGCACCATTTAAAATAAGGTTTCTATTAGAATTTGATTTTAATTTATATAGTTTACCTGATGCCCACCAAGCCACGTTTCCTTTAGCATCACCATACATTATGTTTAAACCTGGGGCATGAATCATAGAAGCTCCTTTTTTTACGTCTTCCATTTTAGTTGCTCTTGAAATAGTATATAAAGCTGCTAAAATTTCTACATCAAATTGAGTGTATACCCAAGCCATAGCAACTGGCTCATTTTGGGTAATATCATCAATGGTATTGTTCATTATTGGTCCGTGCCTCGATTGCTTTACTGTAATTACAACATCTTCAGCATCCTTCACTTTTATGGTTTTTAGTGCTGATTTATAGGTTGAAAATCCATCAGGAGTTTTGTATTGATTTGGATCTGTTGGATGATTTTCTTCCTGATAAAAATCTACATCGTCATTTTCAAACATTGTTAAACCATAGGCGTAATTTCTGTTATGGCCTAAAAGAGGAAAAGCCACCCCAGCAATATAATAACCGTACATTTCATAATCTGGAGTTGTAATATGTGCTTCAAACCAAACAGAAGGTTGTGAATAGCCTATATGTGGATCATTTGCAAAGAGAACATTTCCTGTTGATGTCTTTTTTGAAGAAACTACCCAGCTATTACTACCAATAAAAGGGGGGATAGGTGATGTTTCCAAAACTGTATTAACCTGTGCCACAAGTTCTTCAAAATTTTCTAATGCAGGTTTTGAATTTTTTATAAGTGTTGAATTTGGATTTGTTGCTATATGTAACTCATTCAAATAATTTTCTCCAAGTTTTTTCTCAATAATAGTTAATAATGGATCGGTTTTTTGAGCCATAGCAAAACTAAAAGCCATATAGCCAAGTATATTGTACATGTCTTTTAATTGGTATTGTTCTTTTTTAATGCCAATTAAAGTGAATTCAATAGGAGTAGAGCCGTTATTAATAAATTGATTTACACCCTTTAAATAAGCAGTTGCTAATTGATAAACTTCTCCATTTTTGTCTAATTTTTTAATGGAGTTTACTGAAGCTTCTTCAATTCCTAATTTCACGAAAAACTCATCATTCTTCAACATATCTTTACCAAAAATTTCTGATAATCTTCCAGGTGCAATACGTCTCATTAACTCCATTTGCCATAGTCTGTCCTGTGCATGAACATAACCTAAAGCAGTTAAGGCGTCTTGCTGATTTTCAGCATAAATATGTGGAATGCCATAGTCGTCAAAAAAGACAGTTGTTTCATTTTCAATATTTTCTAATTTAATTTTGCCAGAATAGTTTGGTTTAAGGCTATTGAAATATATCCATAACCCAGCAGAAATTAATAGTAGTAAAACTACTATTGATATTAAAATATTTTTTAAAATTCGCATTTAAAATATATGATTCTTTAGTTAGATCAAATATAATATTTTTTAGGTTACGAAACTTAATAGTAAAAAATATTTGTCTAAAAGTAAAATAAACTTTACATTTATTAAAAATATATAATAATTATGAAAACAAGATTTTTATTTTCGCAGCAATATAAATCAGTTGGTTGGTTTTTATTAATAGTTGGAATTTTACTTGGAATTATATTAATGCTAAATGATTTTGAATATCCAACTATTGAAATGCCCGTTTATCCATTAATTGGTGAACACGATGTATTTTCTAAGCCGCCTTTAGAGTGGTCAAAAAATAATATTATAGATGAAATTGCTGCTATTTTAATTATTATTGGAGGAATTTTTGTTTCATTTTCAAAAACAAAAGATGAAGATGAGTATATTTCAAAAATTAGGATGGAAAGTTTAATTTGGGCAACGTATGTAAATTATATTGTGTTATTTATTGCCATACTTTTTGTATTTGACTTAACGTTTTTTAATGTGATGATTTGTAATATGTTTACAATTTTATTGTTTTTTATTGCTCGTTTTCAATTTATGCTTTACAAATTTAAAAAAAGTGTAACAGATGAAGAATAATATAAAAGTTGAACGTGCAATTCAAAACATAACTCAAGCAAAATTGGCCGAAATGATTGGAGTTAGTAGGCAAACTGTAAATGCAATGGAATTGAATAAATATGTACCATCTACAGTTTTAGCTTTGAAAATTTCAAGAATATTTAAAAAAAATGTGAATGAAATTTTCTTTTTAGAAAAAGGAGATTAAAGGTACTTTTCCTTAATAATTTTTAAATGATGTATTTGATGCCCGGCAATAATAAAACCTAAGGCTCTAACGGACATATCACTTCCGTTAATGGAACCTGACAACGAAAACATTTCATCGGTAAAACTTTTAAAAAGAGCTATACTTCCTTTTCTCAGATATGTGAATTCTTCTAATAAATCTATAATAGTTCTATCATTTCCATTTGAGTTTTCAACATACCAATCCTCATTAAATCCCTGTAAGTCAGTAGAATCATTTCTTGAAAAACGCAAAGCTCTATAACTTAAAACTCGTTCAGCATCAATAATATGCTGAACAAGTTCTTTAATAGTCCATTTTCCTTCTTGATATTGAAAGGCTAGTTTTTCTTCAGGTAAGTTTTCAATAGTTTGAACCAAATCATACAATGAACTTTCTAAAATTTCAAATAGGTTTACATTGCCTAAAGATTTAATATAGTTTTTGTAAAATGGAGCGTATTCGTTATCATTTACCTGTATAGTTGTCATAATTAAGCTGAATTTCTACTTGCGTTTATATTACCAAATAATGATCTTGTAACCATTTTTTCAAATACTTTAATTAACTCTGGGTCAGCATTTTTATCTTTTTGCATTTTTTGAATATTCATTAATGCAAATTGTTGAATGGTAAGCAAAGGTAAAACTATTTTTTCTCTAATATCTATAGATGCTTTTCCAACTTTGTTAGATTGCATTAACTCTGTATAATCTGTTAACTTAAGAATTAATCGTTTTGTTGTTAGGAACTCTTCGTGAATTATTTTCCAAAACCCTCCAAATTCATCGTCTTTTTCCATGTATTGAGTTAATTCAAAAAATGATTTTGAAAGAGACATCATACAGTTGCCTATTAATGTTTTAAAGAAATCGTTTCCGTTATAAAATTCTTTAACTTTATCAAATTCACCGGCATCTTCATATTTTTTAAGAGCAACACCTACACCATAAAAACCAGGTACATTTTGTTTTAATTGACTCCAAGATCCAACAAATGGAATGGCTCTTAAATCTGAAAAGTTTAATTCACTTCCTTTAGATCTTTTTGATGGGCGACTTCCAATATTCGTTTTTGCATAATATTTTAAAGTGCTCATTCTCTCTAAATAAGGCATAAATTTAGGATGATTTTTAAAATCAACATAAGCATTATAACTTAGGTTAGATAAATCATTCATAATTTCAGTGTTACTTTCTGACATTATATTGTTTGCATTGCTAAACAATTCATTTGAAATACCAGCACTTAGTAATTGTTCAATATTGTATTGTGCGGCATCTTTTGTTCCGAAATTTGAACTAATTGTTTGCCCTTGAACTGTTAATTGTATTTCTTCATTTTCAATTGTTGGCCCTAATGAAGCATAAAATTGATGAGTTTTTCCACCACCACGAGCAGGAGGTCCTCCTCTTCCATCAAAAAAGATAACTTTAATACCGTAATTTCTTGATATTTTGGTTAAGTTTTCTTTAGCTCTAAAAATTGCCCAGTTTGCCATTAAATAACCGCCGTCTTTTGTCCCATCAGAGAAACCAAGCATAATGGTTTGTTTGTTTCCTCGGCTAAACAAATGTTTCATATATGCCTCGTTAGAATATAATTTATTCATAACGCTTTCAGCATTCGTCAAATCATTTATAGTTTCAAATAGTGGGATAATATCTGCTTTTATTTCATGCTGGAAACCTAATAAATTAAACATTGCAAAAGTTTCCATTACATTGGAAGCTTTTTGGTTATTGCTAATAATGTATCTGTTTGCACCTCTTTCCCCATTGCTTTCCTGAATAGATTTAATTGCTAAAATTGAACCTAATGTTTTCGTAACCATTTCATCTTTGAAGATTGAAATATCAACAGAATCTTCAACCTTTCCTAAAATTTCAATCTGCTCATCTTCAGTAAGGTTTAAATAATTTTCTGGAAATGTTTTGTTTCCACTTTTAATTAGGCTAGTTACAATTTCAGCAAAAACATCATGATGAACTCTACTATCTTGCCTAATATCTAATGTTGCAAAGTGATATCCAAATAAATGAACTTTATTTATAAAATCAGTAATTTCTTCAATATAAAGAGATTCATGTTTTGTAATTAATATAGTTTTTATTTGTTCTAATTTATCAATGAATTCTTCTAAAGAGCACATTGTATTTAATTCTGTATTTACACTATTGTCAAACAATAATTTTTCTAACTCTAATATTTGTTGTTCAACACCATTAAAAGTCAATCGTTTTTTTAATATTCGAACATCTAAATAATATTTTTTTAGAATCATTTGCTTTAAACGTTTTGCTACGTTTAAAGTAATTTCTGTTGTTACAAATGGATTCCCATCTCTATCTCCACCTGGCCAAAATCCTAAATTGATAACATCATTATTTAGTCTGTTTCCATCAAAAATATTACTTTGAATATAGTTGTATGTGTTTGAAATAGAATGGTAAAAAACATTTTCTAAATACCAAATTAAACTAACCGCTTCATCAAAAGGAGAAGGTTTTTCATGTTTAAAAAATGGAGTTTTACCTAATTGAGCTAATAATTTATTAATTAGAAGTAATTCATTTTTTTCAATTGCCTCGGCTAAATCTGTTATAATTCCTAAAACTGGTCCAGGGTAAAATTGTGTTGGATGCGCAGTTAAAACAACTCTAATTTTAAAATCTTCTAAATGCTTTTTTAAAGCTTCTTTTTTATTTTCTTGAGCAGCAGTTTCTTTTGTGTTTCTCATAGTTCCAACTCCATCCATATTATTAACAATAGGGAATGCGGCATCTTCTATGGCATCAAAAAGTACAACCTGGCGTTCTATGTATTGAATAAATCTAAATAATAAATTTATTTTTTCTTCCTCTGTTGGATTTTGTTGGTATGCATTAAAAAAATCATCTACTATTTCCATAGGATTTTTTTTATTCTTAAACCCTTGTTCACAAATTTTATGGAAAAGTGGTAACAAAACACCTGTTGTTGAAATAGTATCAAACGGAAGTGTCATAAAAATACTATTATATATTTGGTATTTTGACAAAACATTTTCGTTAAACCTAGTAATTTTGGGCTGTTTGTGCATATGTATCTTGTTGTTAATTTTTGTTGAAATTACAAAAGCTTCGTTAAAAATAGTGCTAAAAAACACAAATTTAACGAAATCGTTTTTTTGTAAATGGTTAAATTATTCTTCAAATATAAAGAAGAATATGTTTTATAGACTGCATTACTTATTAGGTAATGATTTTGATATTTAGGATGTTAGAAGTTTTTTTTGTTATTTTAAATCGTTCATCAAGCCTTTTTCCAATAACCCAAACAACTTCATTATTAGAGCATAAAAGCAACGTGTTTTCTTTTTCATTTAATGAAAGTTTTTCATCCTTAAAATACTTGCTTATTTTCTTTTTTCCGTTCAATCCAATTGGGAAAAAAAAGTCTCCTTCTTGCCACTTTCTAATAGTTAAGGGGAATTGAATTTTATTTAAATCTAATGAAATAGTGTTAGCGTTATCAAAAATTAGTTCTTCAAAAGCTTTATTATCAATGTTTGTTGCAGTAATTGGAATTAAAATTGTTTCAAAAGTTAAATGAATTGGTTCTAAAATTTCTTTCGTTTTTTCAGAAATTTCAATATTCAATATTTTTTGTGAATTTGTGATTTCTGATAAAACCAAAACATCTCTGTTTTTTAATAATTGATGTGTTTTGCTAAGAATTTTTTTACCCGTTTGAGCATCTAATAAATTAGCAACATCATTCAATTCAGTAAAACCATATTCATGTAAAAGTTCAAATAAATAAACTTTAGGATTGCTTAAATTTTTTAAAATTTCAATATTAAAGTGTATTTCATTATTTTTAGTAATTGCAGCTTTTTCTCTAATATTTTGAATGCTGTCATGAATAATTTGCTGACTTCCTTTTAAGTTTTCTAGGGTATTGTAAAAGGTTTCCAAAAGATTAGGATTTAATTCTTTTAATACCGGAACAATTTTATGTCTAATTTTATTTCTGAAATATTTTATAGATGAATTGGTACTGTCTTCTCTCCAATCTAGTTTCTTTTTAGTTGCATACACTAAAATTGTTTCTCTAATAAAAGGTAACATGGGTCTTACAATATTCCCATTAACTTCTGGAATTCCTGTTAAACCATCTAAACCAGTTCCTCTTGTTAGGTTAATTAAAAATGTTTCAATTACATCATCTTTATGGTGGGCGGTAATTATATAATCTAAATTATTTTCTATTAGAATTTTTTCAAACCAAGCGTACCTTAATTCGCGAGCTGCCATTTGGGTTGAAATTCCCTTTTCACTTGCGTACTCTTCTGTATTAAATTTTACTGTATGTACTGGAATATTTAATTTTTCACCTAATTCTTGCACAAACTCTTCGTCCTTATTACTCTCTTTGCCTCTTAATGAAAAATTGCAATGTGCTAGTGAAATTGAATAATTTAGTTTTAATAATAAATGGGTTAAAACAACACTGTCAATTCCTCCAGAAATTGCTACCAATAATTTCTTTCCTTTTAAAAAAGGTAAGTGTTCTTTTAGGTTTTTTTTTAATTCAGATTTCATTGGGTTAGTAGTTTTATCTGATACTGTTTAATATTTAAATTGGGTAAATATACTTATTTAGTGTTTAATAAAACTTGTTTCATTGCTTTTGCTTTCAATAAACATTCTTCGTATTCTTTTTCCGGATCTGATTGAGCAGTTATAGCGCCACCAACAGAGTATGAAACATATTTTTGAGATGAATTATACAAAATACTTCTAATAACTA
>Ga0102810_1000853_pt1 | contig 11307 bp, 9 predicted proteins | sample ColrivemetaGS573_FD_84506 | JGI IMG/M metagenome (GOLD analysis project Ga0102810, IMG submission 84506) | Estuarine microbial communities from the Columbia River estuary - Ebb tide ETM metaG S.573 | ecosystem: Environmental > Aquatic > Marine > Intertidal zone > Estuary | place: USA: Columbia...
CAAATTGGTACTGCTGTTAAAGATTACGCTGGAAGAGCAAGAATTAAGAAATTAACACCTCAAGAAATGGAAGGTAGTACATTTACGGTTTCAAATCTTGGTATGTTTGGTATTGAGAGCTTCACGTCTATTATTAATCAGCCTAATTCAGCAATTTTATCTGTTGGTGCTATTTTAGAAAAACCTGTTGTGAAAAATGGTCAGGTTGTCGCTGGAAATACAATGAAACTTAGTTTAGCGTGTGATCATAGAACAGTTGATGGTGCTACGGGCGCACTATTTCTTCAAACATTAAAGGGGTACATTGAGAACCCTGTTACGATGTTGGTGTAAATAAAAATAAATTAGAAGAATTTCACAGCATTTATTTGATAATGTTAAGATTATAATACAATTACAGATATATAAAAAATCCTGCTTTAACAGTAGGATTTTTTTATCTTTAAAGTCTAGCATACTATTCCTTTTATGAAAAAATTTATTCCCTTTGTTTTAATACTACTTATTTTTAGTTGTAAATCGACTACTAAAGTAATATCAAATGCAAATACCGATTCTATTATTGCTTCAGAGGTCAAAACTATAGTTTCTTTTTTGGCTTCAGATGACTTAAAAGGGCGCGATACTGGTAGTCCTGGGATTAATAAGGCTGCAAATTTCATAGAAGATAAATTTAAAGCTTTTGGTATTCAACCTTACTTTAAGGCTTATCGTGATGAATTTCAAGTTGGCACATTGAATGCTTATAATGTTGTCGGTTATTTAGAAGGAAATGATCCAAAATTGAAAGATCAGTTTGTTATTGTGGGTGCGCATTATGATCATATTGGTGTGCGTAAAACGACTGAATCAGACTCGATAGCAAATGGTGCCAATGATAATGCTGCTGGAACTGCTGGAGTCCTGACAATCGGGAAATATTTCGCAAGTCAAAAGAATAATAAGCGAAGTATGCTATTCGTTTTGTTTTCTGCTGAAGAAAAAGGCTTGGAAGGGGCAAAGCATTTGGCTAAAAAATTAAAAGCACAAAACCTAGATTTGTACACGATGTTTAATATTGAAATGATTGGTGTGCCAATGAAAGATAAAACGTATGAAGCTTACCTTACTGGTCATAAGTTATCCAATATGTCTGAAAAAATGAATGCATATACCAATGATGAAAACTTTATTGGATTTTATGAAATGGCAGAAACGTATCAATTGTTCAAACGTTCTGATAATCATCCTTTTTATGTAGAGTTTAATATTCCAGCGCAAACATTATCGACATCAGATGATTATATTCATTATCATCAAGTCAGCGATGAAATTGATAAATTAGACTATGATCATATGGCAAATATCATTAACAAAATTATTCCAGCCATACAACAAATGAACAATTCAGCAACCAAAGAAATTAAAATGTATGAGTAAAAATATTATTATAACTGGAACAAGCAGAGGTATTGGCTTTGAACTTGTGCACTTATTTGCGAACCAAGGGTATAACGTACTGGCTTTATCACGCAATGCGCAACCTGTAAATAATTTGCATTTTGATCACATAACCTCAATGGCTTTTGATTTAAACAAAAAAGAAGATTATAAAAAGGTAGTCGATTTTATTAAAACGGAATGGAAACATGTTGATATTTTAATTAATAATGCTGGTGTATTGTTGAACAAACCTTTTGCTGAAACCACAATGCAAGACTTTGAAGATGTGTATAAGACGAATGTATTTGGCGTTGCTGAAATGTCTAGATGTGTTATCCCTTTTATGAAAAAGAACAGTCATGTCGTGACTATCAGTTCAATGGGAGGTGTTCAAGGTAGTCTTAAGTTTCCTGGCCTTTCAGCTTACAGTTCGAGTAAAGGCGCTGTTATTACATTAACTGAATTGCTTGCTGAAGAGTATAAAGAAACTGGACCACAATTTAATGTGCTTGCTTTGGGAGCAGTACAAACCGAAATGCTTAAAGAGGCCTTTCCCGATTACCATGCACCAACGACAGCTTTGCAGATGGCAGCGTATATTTTTGACTTTGCATGTAATGGAAATAAACTTTATAACGGCAAAATGTTACAAGTCTCTAATACGACACCTTAATTATTGTAATTGACGCAATCCTTCGTAAACAACTATACCAACAGCATTTGCTAAATTTAAACTTCTGACCTCTTTATTATAAATAGGAATCTTGTACAGTTTTTCTGGATAATTTTCAACAATACATTTTGGCAGTCCAACAGATTCTTTACCAAAGACTAAAAATAAATTATCTTCAAAGGAAATGTCCCAATGCTTTTGTTTCCCATGGCTGGATAAAAAGACCATATTAGCGTCTTTATTTTTACTAAAGAAGTCTTCAATATTTTCATAATAATGAAGATTAAGATGCTGCCAATAATCTAAGCCTGCTCTTTTTAATCTAGAATCATTTATCTCGAAACCAAAAGGTTTTACTAAATGCAAATTAGAACCTGAAGCTAATGCGAGACGACCAATATTACCAGTGTTATTAGGTATTTCTGGTTCTATTAAAACAATATTTAGTGCCATGACAAAATCATTAATACGTTAACCAATTCTTTAATATTTGTTTTCCATCAGGAGTAAGGATAGATTCTGGATGGAATTGTACTGCTTTAACATCGTAAATTTTATGACGTAAGGACATTATTTGTCCGTCGTCATCAATTGATGTCGCCTCTAATTCAACTGGTAAATTTGGATTTACCACCCAAGAATGATAGCGCCCTACAGTAAAGGATTTATTTAAATCATCAAATAAGGGCTCGTAATCTACACATGACGTTACTTTTGTAGCGACACCATGATAAACAGTATCTAGATTCTTAATCGAACCTCCAAATGATTCACAGATCGCTTGCTGTCCCAGACAGACACCTAAAATACGTTTTGTTGAAGCATAAGTTTTAATAGTTTCTATAAGAAGGCCAGCTTCACTCGGAATTCCTGGGCCTGGAGATAAGACAATTTTATCAAAGGCATCAATTTCATTAAGATCATACGCATCATTTCGTTTTACAGTCACCTTGCAATTTAAATCTTCTAAATAATGCACTAGATTGAACGTAAAACTATCGTAATTATCTATAATTAATACTTTTTGCATCTAATTGAATACTTCTCGTTATTTCTTTAATTGGATATTATTTTAAAATAAAAAAACTACCATTTTCATGGTAGTTTAAGTCGTTGCTAGAGTACAAAGAGAATCAGTTAGCTATTAATCAACCTTTCTAGCAACACTATTTTTGTATATAATATACTTTAATTTATTTATGTTTTGTGGACTTTCAAATGTAATGATTTTATGTGAAATGACAATATCAAATTAAAGTTATGTTAAATGGAATTAAATTTCACTATTTATGTATAATTTTAGGCATATGAATTTAAGAATTTTAGCAATATTATGCCTTATTTCTTTTGGCTGTAAAGAGGAGAGTAAAACGATGGCAACATCACCTACTAAAGTGGAACGTATTCAAAAAACGGATTATAATTTAGAGGTTTATGACTTTAATGAATTTGAAAAGCATTTAAATTTTACAGATGATAATATTTATGTGGTGAACTTTTGGGCAACCTGGTGTGCACCCTGCATAAAAGAATTGCCTTATTTTGAAAAGATAAATAAACTCTATTCCGGAAAGAATGTTAAGGTGATATTGGTAAGTTTAGATTTCCCTAAACTTTATGAGAAAAAATTAATACCTTTTATTGAAAAGCATGATTTGAAATCAAAAGTACTAGCACTGAATGACCCAGATTCGAATGTTTGGATTCCTAAAGTAAGTGAGTCCTGGTCTGGAGCCTTGCCTGCAACATTGATATATAATAAGGATAAACGTCAGTTTTATGAGCAATCCTTTCATTATAATGAATTAAAAAAAGAAGTTGAACAATTTTTAAAATAAACACAATCCCACATTCATAATTATTATTTCAATCATAAATACGATTACAAGAATGTTACATAGGAGAATTAAAAACTAATAAATATATACTTATGAAAAAAGCATTTAAAATAGTTTCGGTTTTAGTAATTGTATTGCTAATCAGCGCATTTACTATCAACAAGAATGATGGTAAAGGGTATGAAGTTGGCGATATCGCTACAGACTTTAAACTAATGAATATCGATGGCAGCATGGTGGCTTTATCAGATTTTACAGATGCCAAAGGATTTATAGTTATTTTCACCTGTAATACTTGTCCGTATGCTGTAGCCTATGAAGATAGAGTAGAAGCATTAAACAAAAAATATGCAGATCAAGGTTACCCGGTAATTGCGATTATGCCCAATAATACGGATGTAAAGCCTGGTGATCGTTTTGAAGCTATGCAAGCCAGAGCTAAAGCAAAAGGTTTCACTTTTCCATATTTAATGGATGAAGGTCAAAGAATATACCCACAATATGGTGCAACTAAAACACCACATGTGTATATTCTTCAGAAAACTAAAAAGGGTAATGAAGTTATGTATATCGGTGCTATTGACGATAATTACCAAGACGCATCAGCAGTAAGTAAAAAGTATGTTGAAAATGCTGTAGATGCCTTATTAAGTGATAAAGAGATTGAAGAAAAACAGACGCGAGCTATAGGTTGCTCAATTAAAGTTTAAAGCCATAAACCATATAAAAATATCCGAAGCGTAACACTTCGGGTTTTTTTACGTCTAGTTTGTAAAGAAATCTTAATTTTGTAAAAAAAAATAGTTTAAATAATGTCAGATTTATCACAACAACAATGGGCTGAAGAATTATCAAAAGATGATAATGCCATTATTCTAGATGTAAGAACCGAAGCAGAAACTGAAGAAGGAATAATTCCAAACGCTATTATCGCTGATATCTATCAACCGCAAGAATTCATGAATCAAATAGAAGCACTTGATAAAAGTAAAACCTTTTATGTATATTGTCGTTCAGGGGGTCGCAGTGCCCAAGCGTGTGCCATTATGAATCAATTGGGTTTTTCAGATACCAAAAACCTCATAGGTGGATTTACACAATGGACTGGTGAAGTCTCTAATATCTAAATCAAAATCAATGAAACATTTATCTTTACTTATAGTACTCGTTATTACGTTAACTAGTTTTAGTTGTAAAAATGAAGTTGACAGTGAAATTAAAGTGGTTACAACCGAAGAGATGCAAACTATTTTAAAAATGGATGAAGTCCAGTTGGTAGACGTGAGAACACCCGAAGAATTCTCTGAAGGTTATATCAAAAACGCGCAAAATATTGACTATAATTCGCCGACGTTTGAACAAGATATTTTGAAATTAAATAAAGAAAAACCAGTGATGCTCTATTGCCATTCTGGTGGTAGAAGTGCAAAATGCGCTCAAAAACTAAAAGATGCTGGCTTTAAAAAGATCTACGATTTAAAAGGCGGCATTTCCAAATGGAAGCACGAAGGTTTGGCAATAGAACAGTAAAACATAATTTATTTTTTATTTACTGAGAGACAATAATTTTTTTGGTGATAATTCTATTTTCGCTTGTAATCTGTATGATATGTTGTGAATTAAATGTTCTAATTGGAAATGAATAATAATTCTGATTCTTGTTTTTAAAGCCTTGTACCTTTCTTCCTAAAATATCATAAACCTTTATTTCATTAATGATATTAATATTATTTTCTGCTTTTACAATTAAGTTTTGAGAGGCTTTATTAAAGAAGATGGACAGATTGTTCATTTCATTGTCTTCAACACTTAAAAATGCATCTGCAAAAGCAGTGCCATCAATAAATGTTATAAAATAGCGGTCTGTGTAGTCTCCACTATCTGAATAACCACTATAATCAGCATCATTAATTTGTGTATACGTGTTTAATTGCGAATCAAATACGAATACATTAATATCTTCAGTAAAGTTCTCAAGCGCAGCGAGTTTGATTTCAATATTGCCAGAATTGGTTAAGAATAACCCTAAAGGATAAATTTTAGTATTCTCAAAAGCGCCAACACCTTGAACGACATAGCGATCATTTTCAATCATCCAGTTTAAATCGTCTGGAAAATCATCAGGATTTAATCCGTCGTAACCATAATCAACGCCATCAGTTGCAGCGTTGTCAGGTGTAAAACCAAGCAATAAATGTCGAACATAGCCATTGGGCGTGGTAAAGTCAATCCTCACTCTTTGAATAGAACTGGTGTTTTCTGCTAAAGTGTTTTGAGGTGATAAATTAGAATTTTCTGCATTAATTTGAAATGTTAGAAAGACAAAAAATAATAGATAGGTTAGGGTAGATTTATACATTAGATTTGGGGTTAATGTGTTAATATCTCTGGTCTAAATATATAAAATGTATTTTATTTTGTCCGTAAAATACTGATATATTCGATGAAATGCATCAATATTATTTGTTGATTGGAGTATGAAAACAAAAAAAGCAGCTGAATAGCTGCTTTTAATGCGATATAGAGTTTGCGTTTAATTCTTAATAATTACTTTTTTGTTTATTGTTTTACCGAATTCAGTTTGAATACTAATGATATATGTACCACTTGATATTTTATTTACTGGAATTCTTATTTCATTTGAATTCACTTCGAAGTCATTCCAGCTAAATAGTGATTGACCAAGAATATTGATTAAACTCACACCTTCAACTTCAGTTATATTTGCTGAATTTAAATAGATTTCATTTGAGTCATTTAAATAGTTGACCATGATTTGATTCTCATTTAATTCAACCTCTTCGACAGAAAGTGATTCGCTAGTAAAAGTGATATAGAATCTATTCGTATATGCATTAGCTTCTAAATTGATTGTGTAATTTGAATCATTAATCAATGTATAAGTCCCTAATAAAGCATCATAAACAAATACATCAATATCATTATCAAAATTCTCAAGAGCGTTTAATTCAATTTGAATGTCACCAGCAGTTGTTAAAAATAAACCTAAAGGATATTGTTTGTCATAATCAAATTCGCCAACACCTTGAGTTGTATAGGTTTTGTCATCAATCATCCAAGATGCATCATTAGGTAAAACTTCATCAATGTTTTCTGCGTCATAGCCATAATCAAATCCATCAGTTGCATAGCCATCAGAAACGAATCCTAATAATAATGGTCTGTTGGCACCTTCCGGTGTTTTAAAATCAAGTCTAATTCTTTTTATAGCAGCTTCCGTTCTATTTAAAGTAGAAGATTGTTTAGAATTACTTGATCTGATAAATGTTGAATTTGCAGGTGTTTCTCTAACAAATGTTCTTTGATCATTATTAAAAGTTACATTTCCACCAGTTGCACTTGAATTCACAAAGAAGCCTTGTGATACTGGAATATATCGACCAGGTAATTTTGAAGGTGTACCTAATCCACTCACTAAAGGCGGAGATACCGCAGGATTACCACCGATTAAATTATAAGTCGCATATCCACCTTCATAATCTTCTAATACGTGAGTAATATTTGATTCATAATGTTCCCATAAATAAATTGTACCATCTATACTTTGAGACGTTCCGGTATTTCCACCAGGAATATTATCAAGAATGAATTCATTCGCATCAATTGAAGAGGCGTATGGATTACCCACTAATGCTTCGTTGCCCGAAGTAATAGGATTAGTGATAGTACCATTGTTTGGTTTTCCAACAAATACATAGTTTTGAACATCATTTACAGGATCTCCAGCACCACTACCTTTCATGGTGAAACCAAGACCAGATGCAAGCATATCATTTTGGTTTAAAGCTCTCCAAGCGGCATAGGAACCAGCGGTAAAGTTTTCATAAGCGTATAACCAACGGTTACTTAGTGTTATTGGACTTGTACTTCCATTAGCATCATGTGCTGAGGTCCATTGTAAAACAGTTGGAGCACTTGAGTTTGAACCATCACGCATAATACCATTAACACTATAATTTGTATTATTAGCAGTTGTATTTGATGGACTCACAGGTGAACTCCAATAATTATAATTGTAAAGATTTGCAGACCCTTGTTGATCGCGTTCTAGTTTACCAGCACTTGTAACTGCAAGAATACTACCTTCATCTTGCAAAAGTTGAGATTCTCCAATTAAATCTATATCACCATCTAATTCTAAATAATGTGTAATTCTGAGGCTTTGTCCATCATTTGTTTCATCTTGTGCCGTCGAAGGATCAGTAATCGATAATTCTTTATTTAGTGTATCAGAAATTAATCCTAAAACCGTAATGTCTTTATTTCCAGAATAAATATTATTAGAAATTTGAACAATATTCCAATCAATTGGAGTAGATCCATCTACAGCCAAGCTATTTGGAGCATCCCATACATTAAAATGTGTCCAGGTATTATCCGTAGCCCAATTTTGACCATCTACTCTTGAAGTATATGGCAATGGCGCAGTCTCTTGCTGTGCAGTATAAATATTTCTTATTTTACCTTTAATATTTCCAGCAAAAGGCGTTAAAGAACCACAGTTGATTTGCATACGATAATAGCCATCTAAGTTATTCCAGTTTAATCCTGTAATATCTAAGGGTACTATTTCTCCTCTAACAGCAGTATTATCCCTGATTTCTTGATTCATCATGTGTTGCAACTGTTTTTGCGAAATAGCTTTATTCCATATACGTAATTCATCAATCCATCCATTAAAATAATTTACTGGTTTATTTGGAGGGTTTCCAGTTTGGTCCATTGCACCTAAAATACTTTTTCGTGTATTAGAATTAGGAGCGATACCACTAACAGTATTACTTACTTGAATTCCATCAATGTATAAGTTGTAATTTCCACCGCTAAAAGTAACTCCAATATGATACCATCTTGATGTGTTAATCGGATATGTTGATTGAATAGATCCATTTGCGTTCCAGTTAAAAAATACAGTTCCACCTCTCAATATTAAATCATAACCCGTTGATAAATTATTGGCATTTCTTTTAGAGAAAATGGTTTGTTCTCCACTAATTGATTCTGGTTTTACCCAAGCTTCAATACTAAAGGCATTACCTAAATTATAATTGTTATCAAATGTGATATAATCATTTACACCATCAAAATCAACACTTTCGCAACTATCTAAAGTTACATCAATGCTACTAGTACATCCATTCACCATCCAAGTTAATGTATAGTTACCAGGCTCTCCCGTAAAAGTTGAATTTGGGCTATTCATATCTGAAAAAGAATAAGTTCCGCCACAAGATGTTGGCGTCGCTGTTACCGACCAGAAACCATTTTCTCCAGTTCCAGGATAATCGGTATCGCCAGCACTTAAATTTGGTAAATGATAGTTGCTATTCCAAACGCCATTATTATAATTTTGTAATGCTGTAATGGTATTATCATAAGCGGCTAATTTTACTATTGATTCACCACATTCACCAGCAACTGGAATGATATTTTCTCCAGCATAAGCTAATGAAGCACTTACAGAAACAAATTCAGTACCTTCATCACCTTCAGAACGACAACCATTAATTAGAGAGGTTACACCATACGTTTGAATTCCTGGAGTTATAGGCGTAATAGTCGTTGTAGAACCAGTAGTTACTACAACACCATTAGAGTCTGTCCATTCAATAGTTTCATCAATTGGAGCATCAGGAATAGTAATATTATCTAATGCCCACGAACTATTAGTTGTTCCAGAGTAAGTGAATTTAATTCTTAATCCAGTCATTCCTATATAATTCTGTAAATCAATTGAAACATGGTTATCAACCAAAGTTCCTAAGGTGTTTCTACATTGTCCTGTAAATCCAGGCACACTTGCTAAAAAGCCAGAATCACTTGGGCCAGTATAATTATAAGCCGCTCCTGGATCTAAGGTGATATTGTAATTTGCACCACCATCTACAGACAATTCTATATTACACCATGCTCCAGCTTCTAAAAAATAAGCTTGATCAAATTCTAAATGCGCACTAGTTAAGCCTAAAGTATTAAATATTGGAGTTTCTATAGTCGATATTGGAGCTAAGGTATGATCTGGTGCATCATAAATTGATACGCCACTAACTATGGCAAATTTTGAATTGTCAGTTGAATCATAACAACGACCATTAAATTTTTTAGGACCATTAGTTTCTTTCCAATAAGTGTTATTCGTATTATTTCCGCCAGCAGACATATCAGCAGCACCATCGACAATCCATCCTAAATTATTAAGATTGGCCTCGTTAAACATTCCACCATTATTAAAGGCATTGTTTACGCCAAACGCACTTTCAGCTTCAACAATAACATCAGTTCCAAGACAAATTGAAAATTCGTCTGGGCCAATAATTGTTGGAGGTACATCTGGTGGTACAACTACGACATAATTTAAAGAAGAATAAGCTTGACATGATCCAATTTGAATAACGACGCGTACTAGTGTAGTTTGCAGAATATTTATTAAAGAGTGTGTGTTTGCAGTATTTCCTGTAGATGTCCACGTTAATCCACCATTAGTAGAAGTTTCCCATCGTACTATATTTCCTGAATGACCACTAAGTGTTAAAAACGCATTTTGAGGTTCATCTGGACAAGCCGTCACTTCAATAATATCATCAGCGTCGGTAGGAGTTTCAGTATTTGTTAAATATCCTATTAAAGTACCTCCATTAATATTTGGGCTAGTTACTGTTACAATTGCTGTACAAGTACTGGTGTTTCCAGTACTGTCTGTTACCGTTAAAATAATAATATTTGGACCTACATTGGTACAATCGAATGTGGTTTGTGATAATGATAAGGTAACATTGCTACAATTATCATTTGATCCATTATCAATTTGATTAGCTGTAATTGTTGCAGTTCCAGTTGCATCATTTAAAGGAATTGTAATATTCTGACAAACGGCAATTGGATTAGTTGTATCATTTATAAAAACAGTTTGATCTACATTAATTGAATTACCATTTCCATCATCAAAATTCCATGTAATAATATGAGCACCTTGAGTTGAATACGTTAATGGATCTGTAGTTGTTCCTGTTATTGTTCCAGAACAGTTATCCGCAGTAGTAGGCGCAGAAGCTGTTGCTGTACATTGACCAATAACGTTAGGTAATGTCGGTGTCACAGGATCAGACATATCAGTAATCACCACATTTTGCGGTACGCTAATGACATTCCCATTCCCATCATCAAAATTCCAGTTTATTGTATGTGTTCCTTGCGTTGAATACGTTAAAGCATCCGAAGTTGTTCCAGTTATTGTTCCAGAACAGTTATCCGTTGTTGTAGGTGCTGAAGCAGTTGCTGTACACTCACCAGTTACATTAGTAAGGGTTGGTGTTGCAGGATCAGACATATCAGTAATCACCACATTTTGCGGTA
>Ga0102810_1000860_pt1 | contig 11266 bp, 19 predicted proteins | sample ColrivemetaGS573_FD_84506 | JGI IMG/M metagenome (GOLD analysis project Ga0102810, IMG submission 84506) | Estuarine microbial communities from the Columbia River estuary - Ebb tide ETM metaG S.573 | ecosystem: Environmental > Aquatic > Marine > Intertidal zone > Estuary | place: USA: Columbia...
GCATAGGTATGGGAACAACATACACGCACGGCGGCCTAAGTGATTATGCAATGACCTTCCAAATGGATAATACTGCTAACCGTGGGTGGTGGTGGGGGACAACTACCCACTCAAATGCACAAGGTGCAATGTCTTTAACAAATACTGGCAGAGCAAGTATCTCCGGAGGAGTGCGAATTGGCTACGGCATAAGTGACACAACTACTCCTGGTGCAACTGGATTAGCTGTTACTGGAGCAATTGCACTAACCGGTGATCTTGATATTGGCGGCGCCGTCGCTGAAAATGTTTTTACGGTAACAGGAACTACACCGGCTTTAAATCCGTCTAACGGCACGATACAAACATGGGCTCTGACAGCAAATTCAACCCCCACTGACGGCCTTACGGCAGGAGAGGCAATCACACTTATGATCGACGATGGCACAGCAAGAACTATTACTTGGCCAACTATAACGTGGGTAAATAATGCAGGTGCTGCACCTACATTAGCGACAACTGGCTATACAGTTGTATCACTTTGGAAAGTTAGTACAACACTATACGGCGCTCTAATAGGAAATGGAACATAATGCTCAGATCAAGTATAATCGGAGCGGCAGGTTTCGGAGGTGTCGAGCCCGCCTTTCTAGGTGATAGAGGTGTTACATCAGGCGGTTGGACAGCCGATGGCCCGACATTTTTAGATGTTATAGATTATGTATCTATACCAACAACTGGCAATTCAACAGATTTTGGTGATCTAACAATTGGACGATCTTGGGCAGCCGGTCTAGCTGGAGGTGGCCGAGGTGTTTCGCTTAGCGGACGCATTAATAATACCCCTACTCGAACAAATGTAATAGATTATATTACTATATCTACAACAGGCAATGCAACAGATTTTGGCGATCTATTGGCCGCATCCGAGGTCGGAGCGGGATCATCTGACGGTGTTCGAGGATTATACGCAGGTGGTCTCGATGCTTCTGCCTACCGCAATGAGATACAATATATCACTATAGCAACAACAGGCAACGCAACAGATTTCGGAGATACGGTATCTGTAACTGCCAACCTGACTGGCATAAGCAGTGAAACAAGGGCCCTTTTTAGTGGAGGAGTTGATACAAACTCAGGATTCGTAAACGTAATACAATATGTCACTATAGCAACAACAGGCAATGCAACAGATTTTGGCGATTTGACTGTAAGTCGCGCTTGGACAGGCGGGTTTTCGGATGGCTCTCGCGGTTGTTGGGCGGGCGGTGGTACTGATTACATCAAGAACAATGTTAATACAATAGATTACGTCACTATAGATACAACTGGGAACGCCACAGATTTTGGAGATATATTGATTGCACAAAGAGAACTGTCAGGCGCTGCAAATGATACGAGAGGAATTATAAGTGGAGGTGCAGCCTCGAACGTAATACAATATGTCACTATAGCAACAACAGGCAATGCAACAGATTTTGGCGATTTGACTGTTACCCGCGCCGAATCGGCAGGATTTTCAGGAGATTAATATGAAAAATGAAATGCAAATATTATCAACACAGTTAACAGGTACTTCATCTGCACCGCCGGCAGCAGTTAAATTAGTATCTGATAGATTACCAGAGCTAACTAAAAAGACAGATGTTTTTAATCGCAACAACAGTCAAACGACATTAAACATGATGACGTTGACAATGAACACTGGTCAGTCGCCTATGCGCCAAATTAGGCAAACTTTGGCGGAAATTGAAAAAAGGCAATCTGCTTTGGCCGAAGCGCAGGTTTCCCATGCTAAATTATTGGAAGCGCTTGATACCGTGCCTGGCACGCCGGTAGAAGAAGCCGAGCATAGACAGGCCCAGTTTAATTTGCAAAAACTAGAATCGAAAATTGGCGGATCAATAAAGGATATTGCTACATTAATTGGTGCATATGACAGGCTTGTCGAAAAGTCGGGTTTCGGAACCTGGACAGAAGAAGAATTTGAACAGAGTGAATGTAGACATCACATACGTCGCGGATTTGAACTTTTATATCATAATTTAGTAGAATCTAGCCGAGCCAAAAAAGCAACAATAGAGTATCTCACTCAATTTGGTGTGCATACTCAGGTAGCGATTCGTGAGGTTTCAGGCTATATGATGGTAGTAGAAGAACTAATCAAAAACAATAATATTCCATCCGCAGCCCATATTGAAGATTTTTTAGATGAAATGGCTGATAAATATCAACACTGCGCAAAAGAAGCAGCTCAACGAATGTTTGGAGTTGATGGTATAGCCAATCCTGATTTCATGACTACTTGGAAAAAATAATGTTACTATATGATGCAACTATAGATTTTGCTAGGCCCGCATACTCTTCGCCTACTGCGCGTACAGTGCGTATGATATACGATTCCCAAGGATACATTTCTTTGTTGCAAGGTGCAGCAGCAAGTCAAGGGGTAGAGTTGATGCTGTCTGCTAGGCCAGGTTGGTCACAAGAAACAGCAACCAATTCCAAACATCATCATCTATCGTTTATATCAAAAAATCCTGTTCCATACGCAGAATTGTTCGGCACAAAAAGATTTATATTCACGTATGATAAGCCAGGTAGAGAACTATTTCTAACAACAAGATATCCTGAATGGACTTTTTTAGGATATAATGAAAACAACATTGCTACCATGGAATTAATAATACCATGATGAAAGGAATAAAAATATGCACGTAAAAGTAGTAAATGGTGAAATTGTAAAATTTCCATATAGAATGGACGACTTGAGAAAGGGGAATCCTAACACAAGTTTTCCAAGAGGATATGAGCACAATGCAGAGCTATTGGCTAACTATGATGTATATCCTGTTACGGTATTATCTCAACCATCGTTCAATGAAAAAACTCATGATATTGCCCGCGATGATATACCCACTTTAGTAAATGACGTGTGGCAAATTGGCTGGTATCAAGTGCCAAAATCAACAGAAGCAATATCCACACGAGCAAAAGCAAATAGCGACTATGCTCGAGCAGAAAGAGATAGATTTTTACGAGAATCTGATTGGACGCAATTGCCAGATTCTCCTGCCGATAGACCAGCTTGGGTAGCTTATAGACAGGAATTGCGCAACGTTACCGACCAACCAGGTTGGCCAGATGATGTAATATGGCCTACCCCGCCGACATAACATAGGAATGAAACTAAATGTTTAAAACGATACACTACATGGCGCTAATGTCAATGGGTATACTGTCAGCAATTTATTATCTTGTAATCGGTGCTGATCCGTTATGGTGGATAGCTGCGGGCATCGCATATTTTGCCTTTTCATGTCTAGGCGTCACGATTACATTTCACCGATACCTCGCCCACAACAGTTTCAAATTTCGTTTTAAATGGTTAGAAAAGCTGTGTATACTCCTTGGCACTCTCGGAGGAACAGGAAGCGCGATTGCTTGGGTAGCTGTGCATCGCAAGCACCACCGACATAGTGATACTGACCAAGACCCGCACACGCCGATGAATGGGGTTAAGGCATTCCTTATGCCAAACTACGATCAAGATGTTAATTATCGTTTAGTGAAACGTATGCTAAAGGACCCATATCTTCACTTTATGCACAAGCACGCAGTCAAAGTATTTGCAGCTTTCTATCTTGTACTTTTTCTCTTAGGTGGTTGGCATGCAGTGGTATTCCTAGGATTCATTCCGCAAGCAGGAACTTCGCTAATGTCAGTAATCATAAGCTGGTCTACTCATACTACTGGCTATAAGAATTTTGCTATAAAAGATAACAGTCGCAACACTTGGTGGTTGACTATACTTGCCTGGGGTGAGAATTGGCACAATAACCATCACGCAAAACCGAGATTGGCGTCTTTTCAATATCGCTGGTGGGAACTTGACATTTCAGGACTCGTTATTAAACTTATTGGCAAAGATTTAGTGAAATAAACTATCAAATAAATACTTGACAAACTACTGATATCAACGTATTATTAGAGTAATGAAAGATTAATACATATGGCTTTGCCACCAACAGGTTCCCAAATTAGTATTAACCAAGTACAAAACGCTTATGGATATATTGATGAGAGTAACCGTAGTCTGAGCCAACTTGGTGACGAGCAAGCGGGTATCACAATAGGTAACCCTGTCAGTCTTTCAGCCACATTTGGAGGAGCAGGCTAATGACAATTACTAGGTTTGAATACGAAACATTTACACTATCAAACTATACAAGCACCGCATCGAAATACAAACGTATTTGTGATGATTATCATGATAACCAAGGCGTCAACCCATACAGTGCATTAATGCAAGATATGGAAAGACGATATTCAGTGTCCGAACTTGAATTGACTGACAAAGATGAACGTGATTATTGGATACATACATTGGGCAAGCAAGCTGGCATCCAATTAGTTACCAGCAGCAGAGTTGATTCAGAAACTATGATGAAATTAAGCTGTTTAGACGATGAAGGTTTTGAACAAGCTATTTTAGTATGTACAAAAATTGCTCGTGAACTTGACAGAAAAGTCAAAGCAGCAGAAAATCTATACCAAAAAGAAAATACAAGCGGGTTTTTATGAACGAACTTTCAATATGCATCCCTTGCCGTGAACAAGTCTATTCAGAATTTGCGTATAGCTTAGCTGAATTAACAGCAGAGCTAACTCATGCGGGCATTAAACACACAGTACATATGCGCAAAGGCAGCATGTTACCTGAACAGCGGGCGCATCTAGTAACTGAAGCATTAGAAATTGGGTCAAGCTACATACTCTGGCTGGATAGTGACATGACATTCCCTTCAGACATATATCAATTGCTGCGCCGTCAAGACCAAGACATTATAGCTTGTACGTACTCAACAAAAGACAACCGTAATATGTCTGTTGCGTTTAGAGAATTAAATGGTGAAGCATGTAGCGTATCGCTAATACATGGTGAAGCAGTAGAAGTTGATGCTGTAGGCATGGGCGTCATGTTGACTCGCACATCAGTGTTTAGCTACTTACCGCAACCTTGGTTCCAATTTTATTGGGATCATGATCGCAAGTATTATAATGGAGAAGATGTTTACTTCTGTGAACAAGCACGTGAAGCTGGATACAGCATACATGTAAACTTTGAAGCCAGTAATTTGATAGGACACTGCGGTACACGCCAGTATAAATTATGATCTTTTCAAGTATCCCTAGTCTAGCTGATTCTTTCCGTAAACCTTGGCCAGTTGTACGTACTGAAAATATCTACGATTACACACAAGCTGATGCATATGACACTCAATATGTCTGGTTGGTAGACAAATATGCCAAATTGGAACGGGATTTTTCTTTGAGCTGGTTGCCTGATGACAATGAAAAAGATATGTGTCATGTTTTTAAAAAGGTAAACAGTGCAGGATATGAAGTCCATCCGATTGCGGTATTGGTCCCGACAAATAGAAATCGTCGTATACAACAACGCCATCAAACGCGCCCTGCCCAGGTTGAACGCAACATATACGACATTTATGTAAAAATTGATAGAACGACTGAATCAAGAGAGCGATACAAAAAATTTACCAATCGTTGGAATCGTGTCGCTCCTCTTATCATAAATGATGAAAAGGCAATGTGCAAGAGTGTGATGCGCACTCTAAGCACAAAATATGCCTGGATAATTGAACCTGAGCAAGAATTTGAAGACGATTGGAATTTTGGGTTTTCACCAACTGCAATGAACGCAATTTATTTAAAACCTAAGATATTTATTATGCCAAACGGCGTACGGTTATATCCTGACAAATACTTTATGGCTACAGATGAAACAGAGATCGATACTGTTACAATTGATCCACAATAGTCTTAATCTTGCTCGCAATGCGAGGATTTTGCAATACTAATTTAGCGCCTGGGTGCAGCGGCACAGGATAACGATCATAGTTGACCCAAGCATAGCCTTCACTTTCTTTATTAATATTAGGAGTGAATTCTGTTGGTACAGTAGCAAGGAACGTGTTGTATTCAAATGATTCGTCATTGCTAACCATTTTGTGTATTGGGTAAAATTTAGTTATGTCAGGTAGGAAACCAAGCTCTTCTTCAAGCTCACGCTCAATTGTTTGTACTGGCAGTTCATGGTTTTCACTGCCGCCACCCCAAAATCCCCAGTAGTTTTTATTCCTACGGTCGGGTGCTCGTAGTTGCAAAAGTATGCGTTTAGTATCTTCACTAAGAAGAATACATCCGCTAGCTTTTAGTGTCATATTGTGTCCTTAAATGTAGAGACGCCACCAGCCTTCGCGGTAGGTCCCCTCATAGCTATTCTGCCAATGTACACCAGTCCATTCGAACTGATCACCTGTAGCAGTGTTGGTAACGTATTCTGTGCCGCCATTAGCGCTTGCGTCAAAGCTGACAACCCAGCTAGTACCGTTAAATTCAATTATGTCGTTTGCATCTGCATCAATAGTGCCCCATGTTCCGCCGCTAGGAACTTCGTCTAAAACCAAATAGCGTTGTCCACTTAAAATAGCAGGCAACACACCATCACCTGGATAGTTACGTTGTGGGTTGACAATTGCATCAATATCTGTTTGAGTGTTAGTTGGAAGTGTATCAGGGTCAATTGTTACAAGCAATCTGCCTGGGTCATTTAAATCATAGTCAATCGTACCAATTACATCGTTACTAGGGTCAGTAACGTCAGCGCCCTGTCTGAGGCGGATCTGGCTGATCCCTGGGCGTACTTCGCCGTAAACATCAAATACGTCAGTTTTCCAGTTACCGCTTGCATCTATGCCACCGCTATTAAGTAGCGTAGCAAAACCGTTTTCATAACGAATCCAATAGTCCTCCAGTGTTGTAATAACATAGTCTGAATTGGCGCCTGTTAAAGCGTCTACTGTCCAAGTATCAAAATTTGTTTGATCTAATGTATGAACTTGTGTTAGGATAGTTTGGATAATGTTCATGCGTTGTACACGTACAGGTGGGTTGATATAAATTGGAATGTCAAATTGCAGCGTTGCAACATCAATAACTGTATCAGCACCGCCTGGCAAGCTGCGGCTTGACCATGTTGTTGATGTCAGCTCACAGTATGTTAGGCTAGACCAATCTAGTGCATTTTGGTTACGGTGCAGGTTGATGCCTGGATTAAACAGCACAAGTATCTGCTCAAGCAATTGAAACTTTTGATCTGTATTGCTTGTCCAAACGTCCACATTCATGCGCAACATATATGGCACAGGCTGGTAACGTGTTACATCATAGCTGTTGCCTGGCTCGTCGACATAGTCGTGAATTGCTTCATCAAACTTCTTTTCAATTACTTGCAAAGTTTCTTCAAACTGCGGGTAACGACGTAGGTCTGGATTCATTTCCAAGCTGTTGATATAGCAGCTAATAAATGGCACAGTGTTAAGCGTGTTCTCTGAATTCTCTTTTAAGATGTGACCAACTTGACGGCTCATGTCACCATAACGTGCAGGCACGGTAGAGTAAATAGGGTTGCTCTGTTCGTCCCATCCTTTTTGTACAGTAAAATTTCCGAAGATACGGATAAACTGTAGGATGTACTTGCGAATTTGTTCGTCGTAAAAATACTGAATTGTCTTATTCCTTTATTAGGCGCTGAAGTTTGCGTTCCAAATAGCGATAGTTGGTGGTAGTATGTTAGTGATGTTTTCTAGGTCTTCCTGTACACCAATTACACCTTCACCAATTAGACGAGTGTCGTCATAATCTGCACGAGGTGGAATTACTTCACTTATGTCTTGTCTGCTTGGATAGAAAATGCCGCTTGCAACATCTTCAGTAGTGTTATTTACGAAGGTTGACGCGTTAAAGGTTCTGTCGCTCCAGGTACGGTCATCAATATTGTCATATAGTCTAACCCAACGTGAGTCACGATATACAAAGAGACGGTTTGGCTGGAAATCTGTACGTATAAAGAAGTTACCTTGGTTAGGCTGTGACGGAAAGTTTCCGCCTGTGTCTATTGTTTCGCCTGCATCCCATGAGAAACCTTCAGCATCTACATAGTTGTGCAAATGTGTAGTAAGTGCAGTGCCGCCCCCAATTGGGTCGTCCTGCGTTGCACTATCAACAATCGCATTAGTTATGTCCATTTCAGCGCTGAATGTACTAAAGATATTAGCCATGCTGCCATCGTCAGCGCCCTGCCCTAAAATACCATCAAACTCTTGGCTATCAGTAATTGGCTCAAGCTTAACACGCCAAATATGCGGCCACCAACTAGCACTAAAACCTTCACCGCCCTTATTACCATCGCCTACAGCATAGAACTTGGGGATAGGAGGTGTGTCGTCACTTAGTCCATAATTGTCAATTAAATGCGGTAGCTCAATAACGTCGCCACTCATAAGCTTGCGCCCTAGCAGCTCGACCATTTCATTAAGGTGAAATGTCATATAAAGCGTATCGTTTGTCAAAAACAAACCAAATTGGGTAAGGTCAAAGTCGTTATCGCTAACGTTATATACGCCACGCATGTCATACACATTCATATCATACTTGCGGTCACGGTTCTCTAGTAGCAGTAAGTCTTGTATAGTGGTTTCGTTTATAATATCGTCATACGCTGGCTGTGTAGGATCATCTAAATTAGGTGCGTCCTCAGGTCCAATATATTTGTGTACTAATGCGCCAACGCCACCAATATGAAATTGCTCACGAATTGTACGGTCAAAGAACCGATAATCGTTCGTTTTGTTGGGGCTCCACATACTGATTCTTGGCATTGAAATTCCTTTCTAGTATTTATGGTATCAGGATAAATATAGACAGTAGGAGTATAATGATGACGCGCAGCAAAATCACAAAAGAAATTGAGCTAAGATTAGGTGGACAGATGGTTGATGTTGAACTTGACCCTGAGCACTACGAGTTAGCAATTGATAAGGCGTTAGAGAAGTACCGCCAACGTGCAGAAAATGCAGTAGAAGAAAAGTTTGTTGACCTTGAAATTGTAGCGGAACAAAACATTTACACATTGCCTGACGAGATTATTGACATCAGGGACATTTACCAGCGTTCAACTGGCGGCATCCTTAATCAAGGTGTAGAATTTGAACCATTCGGTGCACAGTATATGAACACGTTCTTAGGTCCACTAGCTAGCGGCCAAAGCGGCGGACTTGCTACATATGAATTTTTACAACAGCATTTGGAATTAGTTGGTAGAATGTTTGGTTACGAGTTTCAATATACATGGAACCGCACAAAGCATCAGCTTCTAATTCACCGCCGTCCACGACGCGAACTAACAGTCTACCTACATTGTTACGCATACCGTGAAGAACTTGACTTATTTGCTGACCACCGCGCATATCCTTGGATCAAAGATTATTCTCTGGCACAAAGCAAATTGATGCTCGGTGAAGCACGTGGCAAATACGCTACTGTGGCTGGCCCACAAGGTGGTACTACATTGAACGGCGAACAGCTTAAAGCAGACGCACTCAACGAACTTGCACAGCTTGAAGACGATATCAAAATGTACAGAGATGGAAGTGCAGGGTTAGGAATTATCATCGGATGATTACTTGCTTGTCTGGTAAAGAGCTAATGCTGTTTTTACAGTTCATACTTGTTGAACCAACAATGTTGGACAACGGAAACGCTTTGATGTTCCCAGGAACTAGCACACCAGCCGTACATATTTGGCATTTAACAGACGAAGTAGCTATGGACGGTTACTATATCTGGTGCTATGACGGAAATACTTCAGACTCAGAGTAAATAAGTATTGACAACCAAGGCGTATTACTTTATAGTCAAGTAGTAAGCAATGGAGATTTTGATATGAAAACCGATGTTTTTGATGAGCAGATGCTCAACGCAGAAGACGTACAGCGATTTGTTTTTGCTGGTCGCGCACTGTTCACCATTGTCAGCAAAGTGACTGGCAATCGTTTTACCTACAAAGTTAAAGCACCGCGCAGCGATAAAGACAAGCGTATCATGTTTGTTAATGTGCTCAGCGGTCCTGACAATGTTTCCAACTATAGCTATTTAGGATACCTTCTCAAGAAAAACCGCAACGAGTTGATCCCTGGCGCCAAAGGCCACCCAGATGCTGACAGCTTTGTTGCACTTAACTGGCTTGTTGGTAAGTTGGCTGCTGGTAAGTTGCCAGACACTGTTGAGTTTTACCACGCTGGTAAATGCGGATGCTGTGGGCGCACACTTACTGTGCCAGAAAGCATTGTAACTGGACTTGGTCCAGTTTGTGCAGGACGCATGGAATAAATTTAAAAATGTTGAAATAGTTGTTGACAACCAAGACGCTTTACTGTATAAAGTAAGAGTAAGCAAAGAGGATAACACAATGAACACCACAGACATGACACTTGATAATGCAGTTGACTTTCTTGTTGAAGCGATCAAAGAAGATTACTTGACTTATACGCTGCACGGCAAAGCCGAGCCAAGCCCTGTAAACGTAAAAATGATTGCAGAGTTTAACGAAAGCTTCAGCCTAGTGCGCGGCAGCAAGTACATCAAAATTGTTAAAAACGGCAGCGTTTGGGGCTTTATTGTTGCTACTGAAAAGGACAAGCAATTCCGCAAAGGCGACATCCTTAAAGCTGCTGGTTGGGCAGCACCTGCGCGTAACAAAGCACGTGGTAACGTCCTAGACGGCGGTTACAGCATTGCTTGGACTGGCCCACATTACCTTTAAAGGAAAACGGCATGAAAATTGATCAAGAAACTTGGGACGAGGCTCGTGTCGTATTCTTCAAAATTTTGAATGATTGGGAAAAACAAGACCCCCATATCAAAGCCCAAATGAAAACGATGGGCGAGACTATCATGTTTGACATGACACGTCTCAACAAGGAAAACCAAAATGACACGTGATATAAATCCTTGGGTTGATTCACCGTCAACCCAAGAACTGCGAAATCAATGTCTGTATCTTGTAAAAGAACTTGACACGTGGGGTATCCGCCCATTCTATAAAGAGCGAAAGAAGCTTGACAAGACGATCAGATATTCGTATAATGAAAAACGATTGCTTTATATTCATACGAAGTTGCAAAATACATTGGATAAAGCAATGATGAAGAAATTGTCTGAAGGACTGTAACAATGGCTAAGAAGATCCGCACACCGCAAATGCCTAAGCAACGCAATTATGCGGCTGCACTTGTGCGCGATCCTAACGGCCCATTCCGTCCTAAGACAATCCCTAACAAGCGTGACGCTGTTATTCCGCGCAAGCGCAAGCACAAGGGCCGTGACAATGACAGCTGATGAACTCAGAGACTTGTTGAGAGAA
>Ga0102810_1000861_pt1 | contig 11265 bp, 7 predicted proteins | sample ColrivemetaGS573_FD_84506 | JGI IMG/M metagenome (GOLD analysis project Ga0102810, IMG submission 84506) | Estuarine microbial communities from the Columbia River estuary - Ebb tide ETM metaG S.573 | ecosystem: Environmental > Aquatic > Marine > Intertidal zone > Estuary | place: USA: Columbia...
GATGAGGTAATTAACGATTTAATAGTCTTTGAGACTAATGATATTATAAATATTAAAACTTCAAATAATTCAGAAATTACTTCTGTAGTTGTTCATGATATTTTAGGACGATTACTGCTAGATTCAAAACCGAACATGACTTTTGCCGCGTTAGACGCTAAAAGATTTAAACCGGGTACTATTTTGATTATTCAAGTCACCTTAAATGATAATGTCAGGCTCGTTAAAAAGTTCGTCAAGAGATAATAGATATAAAAAAAGCCGAAGTATTTACTTCGGCTTTTTTTATCTAGGCATAAATCTTAATTAATGAATCAATTCAGTTTGCATATTAGGCTTCATTTTGTGTCTTAACCACATTTTAAACGTGGTGATTAAAAAGAATAAAATTGGAACTATTATTAGGGTCAAGAAGGTCGCAACAATTAATCCGTAAATAACGGTCCAAGCTAAAGGTCCCCAGAATATAACATTATCCCCACCAAAATAAATATTGGCATCAAATTCCCCAAATAGGGTAAAGAAATTAATATTCAATCCAATCGCTAAAGGTATTAATCCAAGTATGGTCGTTATCGCTGTTAACAATACAGGTCTTAAACGCGCTTTACCAGCAGTTACAATACTTTCAAATAAATCAGATTTTTCTAAATACTGATCTTTTTCTAAGTCTTTTTCATGTTTTTTTCTATCGATAAGCAGCTGTGTATAATCTAAAAGTACAACCCCATTATTAACAACAATACCTGCCAATGAAATGATGCCCATCATGGTCATCATAATAACAAAGGCACTACCTGTAATTACGATGCCTCCAAATACACCAATTAAACTCAAAAATATAGCTAACATAATAATAGCGGGTTTAGACACTGAGTTAAATTGAAAAATAAGAATAAAGAAAATTAAAGCTAGTCCGGTGAAAAATGCACCCATTAAAAAGGTCATTTGCTTATTTTGTTCTTCAATTTGTCCTGTATAATCTATTTTAATGTGAGCCGGTAAAGCGGTAAAATTTTTCATTTCATTTTGAACCTGAGCGACAATTGCTCCAGCATCTGTAAAGCCTGGTGATAATGCTGAAAAAACTGTTACCACACGCTTTACTTCCTTGTGTTTGATTACACTAAAACCAGAGGTGTTAGTCTGTTGTGTAACAGCCGAAACTGGGACTTCTTTTATTTGACCAGAAGCCATGTCTCTGAATGTTATTTTTTGATTAAAGATAGCACTTGTGCTATATCTATTGTCTTCGTTAAATCGGACATAGATATCATAATCTTCACCAGCTTCTTTATAAATACCAGCTTTAGAACCAAATATAGAATTCCTTAACTGTTGTCCAACCTGTGAAGCACTTACGCCTAATTCTCCGGCTTTCTTTCTATCAACAGAAACCTGCATTGCCGGCTTTCCTTTATTAACATCAATTTTTAGTTCGTCAATTCCTGCAATGTTTTTAGAGTTAATGAAATCACGCATCCTTTCTGCTGTGGCAATTAATTCTGTATAATCCTCACCTTCAATTTCAATATTAATTGGAGGGCCAGCAGGCGGTCCATTAGCATCTTTTTCAACCGATATTAAAACACCAGGATAGATGCCAACTAATGCTTTTTGAACCTTTTGACGCATCAATTCGCTATCTTCTCCTCGTCTATATTTATACTCACGCATAGATGCTTTAATCTTTCCTTTATGGGGCATTTCGGCAGCTGAACCGCCATCTGTTTGAGGATTACCAGCACCTTCACCAACTTGAGAAACAGCACTTTCAACCATAAAATTATAATCGCCATCAGTATACTCATTCCCATTTAAGACTTCATAAACTTTATTTTCAATGACTTTAGTAATTTCATTTGTTTTTTTTATGTCTGTACCTTCTGGATATTCTATGTAAACAATAATTTGGTTTGGCTTATTATCTGGAAAGAATTCAACTTTAGTCCGTTGACTTGCTAAAGAAGCACCAAAACCAATAAACGAAACAATCAAGATTAAAAATATAAGCCCAACAAGGATATAAGGTCTAAAACCACTTAAAGCCTTCCTTAATTGCTTTTCATACCAGTTTTCGAAGCGTGTGAGTATTTTAGTTTGAAAATAATTAGCCATTTTTCTCAAGTATAAACGATATACCCAGAGCATGATTGCAGAAAAGATCATAACACTTCCTAAAGCCTTGTAGGCTCCTCCAAAAACAAAAATGAGTGAACCAATAATAGCTACAATCGAAGAGATTATTACGGCATGCCTTAAAGGCATGTCTTTGTCTTCAGTCTTCATAAATTGAGATACTAAAACTGAATTAAAAAAGATAGCCACAAATAAAGATGACCCAAGAACTACAGATAAAGTAATAGGGAAATACTTCATAAATTGTCCCATTATACCTGGCCATAAACCTAAGGGAATAAATGCTGCGACAGTTGTTGCTGTAGAAATAATAATTGGAAAAGCAATTTCTCCAATTCCTTTTTTTGCTGCTTCTATTCGGCTCATACCTTCTTCGTCCATAAGGCGATATACATTTTCTACGACTACAATCCCATTATCGACAAGCATACCTAGGCCCATAATTAATCCGAAGAGAATCATGGTATTCATAGTATAACCAAGTAAATTCAGAATCATTAAAGACATGAACATCGACATTGGAATAGCAAAGCCAACAAATAAGGCATTTTTAAATCCAAGAAAAAACATTAAAACAGTAACGACCAGAATAATACCAAATATGATATTATTTACTAAATCATCCACTTGACCAATGGTTCTTGCCGATTGATCATTGGCAATGGTAACTTTTAAATTGCTAGGAAAGACATTCCTCTTAGCTTCTTCAACAATAACTTTAATTTGTTCTGAGGCTGCAACCATATTTTTCCCAGAGCGTTTTTTAACGTCCAACATCACAACAGCCTCGCCAAATTCTCGGGCATAAGTAGTCCTATCCTTGTCTTTAAATGTAATTTTTGCAACATCTTTTAAGTAAATCGGACTATTATTTTCAGCTTTAATAACGAAGGTTTCTAATTCTTTAGGGCTATCAATTTCACCAATAATGCGAATAGTACGTCGCTGACCACTTGTAATTAAATTACCAGCAGACATTGTCATATTTCCTCTATTTATGGTATTTATGATGTCGTCAAAACTCACTTTAGCAGCCATCATTTTATATATATCTACAGCAACTTCGACCTCTTTATCTTGAGCGCCACGAATATCAACCTTTTTGATCTCGCTGAGATCTTCAATTTCATCTTGTAAGTATTCTCCAAACGCTTTCAGCTTATCTACTGGATAATCTCCAGAAATATTAATATTAAGAATTGGTATTTCTTCAATCATACTTAATTCAAACACATTGGGTTCAACTTTAGCGCCATTAAACGTTGGCCAATCTTCACTCGATGTTTCAGTGTCTATTTCATCTTTGATCTTTTGCATTGCTAGTTCTACAGGCAGACTTTCGTCAAACTCAACAGTAATCATAGAATAATCCTCTTGTGATGTTGATAAAATTTCAATAACACCACTAACCGTTTTTAATTTGTCTTCAAGAGGATCGGTAATTAATTTTTCAATATCCTCAGCAGTATTTCCAGGGAATACCGAACTGACGTAAATTTTAGTTTCTCTAATTTCAGGAAAGCTTTCTCGAGGCATAGCGAAATACGCAGAAATACCAAGGAATAGAATAAGAGTCATAACCACATATATTGTGGTCTTATTGTTTATGGCCCAAGATGATAAACCAAATTCTTTGTCTAATTTTTTGTTGTCTTTAGTCATTGTTCGTGGCTTATATATCTAAAACTTTAACGGTTTGTCCATCTTTTACACTTCGTGCTCCTTCTTGAACAATTTCATCACCATTTTCTAAGCCTTTTAACACTTCAATAACATCACCTTGTGTTTTTCCAGTCTCAATAATGACACGTTGTGCAACACCTTCATTGTTCGATTTTTTATCATTGACCACATAAACATATTGTTCGCCATTAGCATTTTCTGAAATAATACTTTGAGGAATTAGTATGGCCTTATCATTAGTATAGTCATTGATTTTAACCTTAGCTGTTAAGTTGGGCTTAATATCTTTATCCTTATTTGGTATTGCAATTTCTATTTTGAATGTTCTATTGGCTGGATTAATAAAGTTTCCTGCTTGACGAATTTTTGCATCGACAGTTTTGCCTAAAACCGGGAACTCTATTTTTACGTCTTTGTTTATGGTTACATTAGATATGTGACTTTCTGGTACGTTAGTTTCAATATACATATTGTCCAGATTAACAATGCGCATAAGCTGCGATTGTCCCGCGCCAACAACACTTCCCTGTTCAGAGATTACATCATCTATAGTCCCAGAGAATGGTGCTCTTACAAGAGTTTTGCCAATTTGTTGCTTAATTTGATTTACCATTTGTGCCTGCGCTTCATAATTAGATTTGGCTTGAAGGTATTGTATCTCACTACCAATTTTTTGGTTCCATAAACGTTCTTGACGATCAAAAGTGGTCTTGGCTAAATTGGATTGAATTTCAGCTTGAGCTAATTGTTGACTCATACCACCATCATCAATTTTAGCCAATACTTGTCCTTTAGAAACCTGTTGACCTTCTTTTACATATACACGTGTTAATACACCAGAATACTCTGGAAAAATCATCAAATTCATTTTAGTACTTACATTGCCTTGTAATTCTAAGTAATGCATAAATACATTTTGCTCAGACGTAAAAGTTGTAATTAAAGGTATTTTTTTAGTGGTATCTAATAAAGCTATAGTTGAATCTAATTGTTTTAATTGATTTGAAACATGCTGTTGCTGTAAAACAACCTCAACACGTTTTTTTCTAATAGTCTCTAAATCATTAGTATCTATTATGTCCTCAATGGATAGTTCCTTGTTTTGATCACAAGAAATTAAAAGAAGCGTTATGATTAAGAGTGAATATATGTTTTTCATTGCTAAATATTTTCTAGTTTAGGGTTGTGTTTAATACGGTTTCTAAGTCTGCTTTTTTGTTAATGACATCAAGCATAGCTTGCAATAATTGCTGTTGTGCCGTATAGAGTTGTGTTTGTGCTTGGCGCAAATCGAAGCTCGAAGAAATTCCTTCAAAAAATTTAGTTTGATTCTTTTGTTCTATGCGTTCAGCCAGATTTAAATTCTCTTTTTTATTTTGGTATTCTTCAATAGCGAATTGATAGTTGCTTTTCGCAGAAGCGATCTGTAATTTTAATTGCTGTTCAGTTTCACTTAAGTTTTCGACGGCCTTTTCAAATTCAATTTTCGCACGCTGTGTTTTGGCAGATCTCATTCCAGAACTAAATATGGGCACATTCAGGCTCACACCCAATAATGATGAACCTAGCCATTTTTGATCAGCATTAGTAAAAGCGAACAAATCACTATTAGCTATATACCCACCATTAATAAATGCGGTAAGTGATGGCAGTGACTTACTTTTTTCATATTTCAATAATATTTCCTTTGACACCTTATCGTTATTCGCTATTTTAAAGTCTACGCTATTTTCAATATTATCTTCCGTGTCTAGCAGGTTTAACGCAATATTTTGAACGGTCAAGGATTCTAAGTTATCCGTTAATACACTTGTTGTATTTACATTTATACCAAGTGTGATGTTAAGCATTTGATACGCTAAGGTCTTAAGCCTCTCCGTATTATTTAAAGAACTTTGCAAGCTCGATAATGTAATTTGAAGTTGCTCGACACTTTCTTCTTCTTCTAATCCGTTTTCATAGATTTTTGTGACCTCTTCCAAGTTTTTGTCTAAGACCGCTATGTTTTTGTTCAATATCCGGACACTTTCTTCAACGAGTAAAACATTTCCGTAAGCATTAATAACCATTTTCCTAACTTCTAAATCTGTTTTCTCCTTTGCATTTTCGGCGATTTGAAGAAAGACTTTTACAGACTGCAGCCCTACCAAGTATGAGCCATCAAATAAAATTTGAGTCAAAGTTGCAGATGCATTTACATTTTGCTTTGTTCCAAACCGCACCGGGATGAACCCTTGAGGTGTATTCACATCGAAATTTGTTTGATTGGAGTCAAAATAATCATTAACAATATTGATGGTACTTTGGGTGTTATCAAAAGCAGCGGCTGGTAACAAAGAAACCTGCTGCTTTAACCAGTTTTGATACTCGATATTCGCGTTTATTTGTGGCAAGCCAATGGCAGTAGTTTCCCATTTTTGTTGCTTCGCTATTTCTATATCACGTTCCGCGTTTTTAGCGGTTCTGTTATTTTCTAAAGCATAATCTATAGCTTCTTGTAATGTGAAACTTTGAGTGTCATCCTGTGAAAAGGAAGCTATTGAAATAAGGATGCTTAATATAAGTATGAATTGTTTTTTCATTTGTTTTATCTATTAAGACGTCATGGTTATAAATTGATTCAATTTTTTAAGACCTTTTTCTGTGCAAATACCACGCAAATGATATTCTAAATAATACTCCATAAGCATATTCATAGAGAATTTTTGCAGTGGAAACATATCTTGATCTTTAATTGAAACGATTGAGCTAAAGTAAATTCTTGAGATAAAATCAACATTTAATGAGTCGCGGTATAATCCAAGTGCAATACCTCTTTTTAGATTATCTGTTACACAACTTTGCATGACATCAAATTGTTTCGTTTTTAAAGAAGCATAGATTTTCGGATAGTATTTTTGTAATTGGTATTGTGGTGAAGACTTTTCGTCTTTTAAATGTTCCATGACAAACTTCTTTATGTCATAAATTTCTTCAATGGGATTTTTTTCTAAGGCACTAATACAATCAATACCCTCGGAAATAAGCTCAAATAATGACAAGGTAGTAACTTCAACAAGCTTCGTTTTATTTTCAAAATGCTGATAGATCGTTTTTTTTGATATGCCTATTTTGTTGGCAATATCATCCATAGTCACACTTTTGAAACCGTAGGTTAGGAAAAGTTCACTTGCGATAAATATAATTTTCTCTCTCATAATTGCTCACAAAATTACAACAGGAAACTTTTAAAACCTAAAAAGTTTCCTAAGTTTTAATAATTTTTTAACATTTGTGATAAGACTTTGCTTTAATTTTTCTCAATTGCATTATTTTTGTATTATGCAAAACATACCTTTTTACCAAGAGGCATTTACTTCGTATTTAAATGCGTTCATTACCGATAAAAAACCTGAGAATTTATACAACCCTATTCATTATATCTTAAAGTTAGGCGGTAAAAGGTTGCGACCGGTTTTAACCTTAATGACCACCGAAATTTTTAATAGCGATTATAAAAAAGCCTTAGATGCTGCTTTAAGTATCGAAGTATTTCATAACTTTTCATTGGTTCATGATGATATTATGGATGATGCGCCTTTACGACGAGGACAAAAAACGGTACATGAAAAGTGGGACATCAATACTGGAATTCTTTCTGGTGATGCAATGCTTATTCAAGCCTACCAGCTTTTTGAGCACTATGAACCAAAAACGTTTCACTCGCTTGCAAAACTATTTAGTAAAACGGCCCTAGAAGTTTGTGAAGGTCAGCAGTATGATATAGATTTTGAAACGCGTGATGATGTGACGATTCCCGAATATTTAAAAATGATTGAATTCAAAACTGCAGTTTTGGTTGGAGCAGCTATGAAAATGGGGGCTATTATTGCGGAAGCGTCTGAGCATGATCAAATGGCTATCTACGAATTTGGAAAAAACTTAGGCATTGCTTTTCAACTTCAGGATGATTATTTAGATGCTTTTGGTGATCCCAAAACATTTGGAAAACAAGTTGGAGGGGATATTATTGAAAATAAAAAGACCTTTTTATATTTAAAAGCATTGGCATTTTCTTCAGAAGAAGATCAACAACAATTAAAGCATTTATTTAGTTTGACAACTAATGATAAAATGCTGAAAATAGAAGCTGTTAAAGATATTTTTGAAACCAGTGGATCAGCTGAAGCTACAAAACAAGAAATAGTACATTATACAAATAAGGCATTTTCTATTTTAGAGTCTTTAAATATTTCTGAGGATAGCAAAGAAGACTTAAAAGAATTTGGCAAGCAACTCATGAATAGAAACGTATAATGACTTTACCTCAGACATACGATGATGTAATTCAAGAAGCGCAGAAGTTACAATTATATCATAAACTCATTCAACAATTAAATAAAGATTTTCGTTTTGCTAATATCGATTTAGATTTTGATAAAGATATCTTACCAACAAGCTTAAAGTATTTACTTCACGAAACCATTTTTAAGCTTATTCAAGAAAAGTTTAGCGATTTTTTAAATCTACTGTATATTATAGATGTCCCAGAAAGACAAGTAAAAGAAATTGATGGCAGTGATGCATTGAAACTGGCAGAAGCCATCTCTTTTTTAATCTTAAAACGTGAGTGGCAAAAAGTATGGTTTAGAAATAATAATGCTTAAAAATAGACTCTTACAAAAGGCACCCAAGATTGAGCGTAAACACTATTCGTTCTGCTGTATAAAAGATCATATCGCATGCCTATCGTTACATTTTGAGCGCGATAACCGGCACCAACAAATAATGCTGGAGACCAATATTTAGTATCCAAATCACTCTCGAAACCTTCATCAAAATCCCGGCTAACATGTAATTGTTCAAACTCGCCAGACAATTGTATTTGAGGTATGGGACTGTACAATCCAATCAGACTTCCTCCTAATATTGTGGAAGTGTAAATATTTTTTTGAGCATTATAAGAAACATTAAGACCTACTCCCAAAGCGAATTCTTCATTAAATTGATAAATACCACTTGGTGCGAGACTACCACTAAAGAAACCATCACCAAAACTTAAACCTATGCCGCCACCAAAACGGACATGCTGCCAGAATTCACTTTTTTGTTTTTCAATCTTCTCTTGCGCTATTGCAGATGTCATAGTAAAACATAAAAAAATTAATAAAAGCATAATTCTTTTGAAGAAAAAATTAAATAAATTCATAATTAATTAATTTGCGTAATTAGTGAATGATAAATATAACAAAACCTCCTCTAATTTTACTAAAAGTTGTATTTTTGAGGAAATTTTGTTGAAGCTAGATTCTTTCAAAAAAAATAATGGATAAATATTCCTTTTTAAACGCGGCACATACAGCATACTTTGCTGATTTATACGAACAATACTTAACAAACCCTGACGCTGTTGAACCAAGCTGGAGAGCCTTTTTTCAAGGTTATGATTTTGGAAGAGAAGATTATGGAATGGATGGTGAAATTGTAGAAGGTGTTTCTACACAAATACCAGAACAAGTTCAGAAAGAATTTCAGGTCATAAAATTAATTGATGGGTATAGAACCCGAGGTCATTTGTTTACAAAGACAAACCCGGTTCGAGCGCGACGCAAATATGCGCCAACTTTAGAAATTGAGAATTTTGGGTTATCCGAAAATGATCTCGAGACTGTTTTTAATGCGGGAGATATTATAGGCATTGGCGCGCAATCACTGCGCAATATAAGACAACATTTAGAAGCTATTTATTGTAATTCAATTGGTGTGGAGTATATGTATATTCGTAAGCCACAAGAAATTGAATGGATTCAAAATAAACTGAACATAAATGATAATCAACCGAGATTTTCAGCCGATGAAAAGAGACATATTCTAAAAAAGCTGAATGAAGCCGTGTCTTTTGAAAGTTTTTTACACACAAAATATGTGGGGCAAAAACGTTTTTCTTTAGAAGGTGGAGAGTCTTTAATTCCTGCTTTAGATGCCTTAATTGAAAGAGCATCAGAATATGATGTGAAAGAATTTGTCATGGGTATGGCACATCGTGGTCGCCTAAGTACCTTAACAAATATCTTTGGTAAATCTGCTAAAGATATTTTTAGTGAATTTGACGGAAAAGATTACGAAGAAAAAACATTTGATGGTGATGTTAAATATCATTTAGGATGGACAAGTGATCGTGTAACAGATTCAGGAAAGCGAATAACTCTAAATATAGCACCAAACCCTTCGCATCTCGAAACTGTTGGCGCAGTAGTTGAAGGTATTGCAAGAGCAAAACAAGACGATAAATTTCCAGATAACCCTTCACAAGTATTGCCAATTATAGTGCATGGTGATGCCGCAATTGCGGGCCAAGGCTTAGTTTATGAACTTGTGCAAATGGCACAATTAGAGGGTTATAAAACAAACGGAACCATACATATTGTGGTGAATAATCAAATAGGATTTACTACAAATTACTTAGATGCAAGATCAAGTACCTATTGTACAGATGTTGGTAAAGTAACACTCTCTCCCGTGCTTCATGTTAATGCAGATGATGCAGAAGCTGTTCTTCATGCGGTATTATTTGCATTGCATTTCAGAATGAAATTTAAGCGTGATGTATTTATTGATTTATTAGGCTATAGAAAATACGGTCATAATGAAGGTGATGAGCCTAAATTTACGCAACCATTATTGTATAAAGCGATTGCAAAGCATAGGAATCCAAGAGATATTTATGCCGAAAAATTGATATCTGAAGGGGTTATCGATATGGGCTATGTTTCTAAATTAGAAAAGGAATATAAAGACTCACTTGAAGAAAAATTAGAGGATTCCCGTAAAATAAAGACAACGGAAATCACACCATTTATGCAAAGTGAATGGATTGATTATACGACTGCCGAAGAAGATAAAATGATAAAAGCGGTAGATACAAGATATCCAAAAGCCAAACTTGAAACCATCACGAAAGTGATTTCGAGTCTGCCAAGTGATAAAAAATTCATTCGTAAAATAGAACGCCTAATACAATCTAGACAAACCATGTTTGATGGTGATAAATTAGATTGGTCTATGGCAGAACATTTAGCCTATGGCTCGCTGCTCGATGAAGGTTATGATATTAGAATTTCCGGACAGGATGTTGAGCGTGGAACCTTTTCGCATCGTCATGCTGTTGTGAAAGTTGAGGACAGTGAAGAAGAAATCATCCTGCATAATAATATAAGTGAAAATCAAGGCCGATTTGTTATTTACAACTCGTTACTTTCAGAGTATGGTGTTGTTGGTTTTGATTATGGTTATGCAATGGCAAGCCCAAAAACCTTAACCATTTGGGAAGCCCAATTTGGAGATTTTAGCAATGGTGCTCAGATAATGTTAGACCAGTATATTTCGGCGGCAGAAGATAAATGGAAACTGCAAAACGGACTCGTAATGCTATTGCCTCATGGTTACGAAGGTCAAGGTGCTGAA